>Ga0315547_1002162_pt1 | contig 14187 bp, 11 predicted proteins | sample SalMarSW160240MG_2_FD_202542 | JGI IMG/M metagenome (GOLD analysis project Ga0315547, IMG submission 202542) | Salt marsh sediment microbial communities from the Plum Island Ecosystem LTER, Massachusetts, United States - Salt Marsh Sediment SW1601-240 ... | reverse complement strand
GCACCAATGGACAGGATAACCCTGGCATTCACCTTCATCGCTTTGCATGCAGATAATGAAGCAACCAGGAGCGCCGGAAATGATCCTGAGCAGGCTATTGCGATGGTGTCGTTCTCATGCACTCCTGCTTCCATCAACAGGAAGGCAATCAGGCTCGCAAAATTGGGATTAATTGTGGTGCGCTTGGCATCCAGATGGCCAATGGTCGTGGTGATTTCGGTCAGTTCATTGCCGATAAGCCCGGTCCTTGCAGGATCAGTCAGTTCATCCATGTTGATGTTGTTCTTGCGGCAATGGGTGGAAATGATCTCAACCGATTCCTTCATGATCTCTGCGGCTTCCCGGAATTCGCGTGGTGGTATTGACAACTGCTTCTCTGGAATGGCCGAAATGGCAATCAGAACCAGTAAACTGATCAGGCCGTTCAGGAACAGGAACCGTGTTTTTCTGTCGTATGAAATGGAAAATTTGAACATTCTATTTGACAATAAAAAGATAGAATTCGCCCACAAAAAACAGAGCCGTCAGTACAATGACCAGGGACGAAAGGGTTTGTATTATTCCCTGCCGTTCGTATTGATTCGTAATTAACCCCGGAATGATCCACCCTATTACCTGAAATTCAATGGATCCGGGAAAGATTTGCGGTAACAGTATGGAAAGAAGAAAGGAGATCACCCCACCGCACAGGATCATGAACACAAACCTCCTCTTCCCGAAAAGTATCGTATATTCAGAAACGATTTTAAAGCAGAGCAGCGCTATCAGGGAAGCAATGATTGTACCGGTCAACCGGAGTGGCTGATCAATGAACAGGATCAGGTAGCCCGGAACAATAATACCACCCGGGTAATACCCGGTCATGGAAATAAAAAGCAGGGCTACCAGCAATCCGATAAAAACAAGTTCATAGGTCATGATATTATGTTGAGTTACGTTCAGCTATTACTTTGCATCACTTTATTATAATCTTCTCTCCGTCTCCCCGTCACACAGTCTCAAAGTCCCTCATTTCCTTAATCCTTTTTCGTTAATCCATCATCCTTAATCCTTCATCCTTCCAATATTCCACCATTCTTTTACCCACACCATGGAAGTTACCCATTCCGAAAACAAGGGTACCGGTATCACAACCGGCCAGCATTGAACGGGTAATGCATTCCGGGTCACGCTCCCTGATGATTTCAGATCCTTCAATGTTCCGGTGTAATATCCGTGAATGAGCACCGGTCAGAAAAAGTGGATAAAAGCAATGATCTTTACACTCCATAAGGTATTCCAGCCACTGCCGGCTCCGTTCCCCCCGGTCAGATCTTAGTGCAAGTAAACCCGCTGTTGGTGAATGATCTCCTTCCATGATCCCGATGGTTTTATGAACAAGTTTCATCGTGGATTCCGGTTCGTTAGCAGCGAATGCATTCACAAAAAAGATCTCTTTTTCCCCTTCTTCAAACCGGAAGATTTCCAGGCTTCCGATATCCAGCCGGGCATTTTCTATGCCCGTTGCGATGGACTCATCATCTATTCCGAACTGTTTTGAAGCGGTGTAAACAAGATCAAGGTTTTCAGGTAGATGCCGTTTAGTGGCTGATGGTGATATTTTCAGTTCCTGAGCAGCATCCTTCTTGACCGTGAACAGGCTAGCATCTATTTTTGTTACACCTGAAACCAGATATTCGTTGATCTCCTCTTCATGTATAAATACACGCGAATCACGATAAATATCATTGAGAAAATAGGTTGACAGCTCCCCTTGGGTTTTCCCTGCAAGGTGAATATGATCTGGCCGGATGTTTGACAGGATGGTAAACTCCGGCTTAATGAGTTTATGGGTTTCGATGGAGTGACACTCCGGATGTATGCTCATGATTTCGGTTATCACACACTGAGCATTCAGTTTTACAGCCTTCCGGACCAGTTTTTTTTGCTCGAGAATGGTTGTCTTTCCCCGTCTTTTTATTGCTTCTTCCTTACCGTCCGGGAGGATGTAGGTTGCTCCCGAACCGGTCGTTTTTGCCAGAACCTGGATCCCATGGCAACGAAACACTGAGGCAAGGGTACGTACAATACTGGATTTTCCCCTCGTTCCTGTTACCGTTATTCGAAGGGGTATTTTCTTCAATCGTCTGGCATGGATCCAATTCTCCAAAACAAGGCTGACGATCAGAAGGATAAAAAGTAGTGTTACGATCTCCACATCACAGAGATTAGTTAAGAATCGGGATAAAAGATCCTTTTTCAATCAACTAAAATTATAAATCATTATCAAGAAAACAAGAGGATTTCTTTTTGTTGGTATGCATTTATTTTGCATTACCCCATGCTATCATTCATCCAATAGTTCGATGGTTACCAGGTAGGCACAACGTTTCAGCTAAACTGCGTTGCTAATGCAGGTTAGCATTTTGTTGTGTGCTGTTATATTGTCTATTTATTAACATCTGCAAGACTAATAATTCTGGTTGGAGCATAAAGCTCTAATTCATCTGGATTATCATAACCCAACTCTACAACCTTATAAATATAAATATCCCTGAAAATATTAATTAAACTATCAGCAAATTCATCTTCACCACCAAATTCTGTACAGTTGATAGACTCAATTTTAATCTTGTTATGATACTTGATGCTGTATTCACCTTGACATGTATTAAACTCTAATTCCATAATAAATCTACCATCATCTTGAAATAAAATTGTATAAGGATAAGGGGATGACCAAGACCAGAGGGCGTAAGATGTTTGATTTATCTTGTACACCTCCCATTCAATGTTAGTTATTGAATATTGAGAACTTTCCTTACTACAAAAGGGGAAAATAAATACTACAATGGTGATAATTGCGAATATTTGAATTTTCCTTTTCATTTGCCTATAAAATCTATTGCACACAACGCCGCGCTAAACGAAGTTCCGCACTGAGGGCGAGGGCTGCCGAGCTTGCTCGAGCAGACTGTAAAGCCCGCAAGGGCGGGACCAAATTGCGTTTAGCGACTTTGTTCGGGCACGTTTTGATTCGATATCCAGCTAAAGCTGATTATATGTATAAAGTTACAAAGCAATTTGGTTTAGCGCGGCGTTCAGGCACATTTCTTTTGGATGCAGGAGTCCCGCCTTGGCGGGACGGGCAGACAAAAGTTCAGCTTTGGCTGAATGTGCCTGAACAAGTGGATAAACGCATTGCGTTTATATTCCTTATATACGCTGTCGTTGTTTGGTTTACTATCATAAAGTTACATCAATCCAATAATAAATCCAAGGAACCAATAAGATGTAATATTTCTTGTCTCTGCTTCTTAATGTTATAAAGGTAATCAGGTAAATAGATGAAAGCAACACGAAAATGTATTCCTTTTTGGCAGATTATGTTTATGAAACTATCTTTACTGGCATGAAAAAAATACTATTCTGCACAATCACCCTATTCATTTGTATCCCGGCTATGAGCCAGGAAGAACTGTCGGAAAAAGATAAAAACGCCATCATGGAAGTTTTTAAAATGACCGAAGATGCATGGAATGCGGGAGATATTGACCGGTTTATGGAGGGCTATTGGAAATCGGATAAGCTTGTGTTCGTTGGCTCCGGTGGACCAATTTATGGATGGGAAGCCACAAGAGAAAGGTACCATACAGGTTATCCTGACCTTACGGTTATGGGAAAACTTGCCTTTGAGGTGCTTGATATGTGTAAGATCGATACAAAAACTGTTCTTCTGATCGGGAAATTCCACCTCTCCCGAACCATTGGCGATGTTAGCGGTCACTATACCCTTGTCTGGCAGGAAATTGACGGGAAATGGGTGATCATTTGCGATCATTCGAGCGCGTCGGCAGATTAAGTTAAGGATTAAACATAAAATGGATTGAGGCAAATTTAAGGGGCTGATATAGGTAGGGAATAAGTTCCATATTGTTTCATGTTGTTTCAGATTGTTTTGCCTTCGGCAAAATGCCTGAAAAAAGCGAAGAACAAATGAAGCATATGGAAGGAGTGTTGAGCAGTTTAAAATGATATTAGATATTCTCATGGTAACGAATTATATTTGTTAATCGTCTATGAAATAAATACATCCTTCCGATATGTTCTGGTATAACTTAAAAATTGCCATCCGAACCTTTCTCAAGCAGAAAGGATATTCATTCATCAATGTAACCGGTCTTGCGATCGGTTTGACTGCCTGCCTCTTTATTCTTCTCTGGGTACAGGATGAACTCTCCTATGACAGGTTTCATGAGAAGGCTGACCGTATTTACATTGTAGGTCTTGATATTAAGCTGGGTAACCAGGATCTGAAAGCCGGTTCAACACCTCCACCCATGGTGTTCGCTTTAATGGAAGAATTCGAAGGGATCGAACAGGCTGCCCGGTTCGAAGGTGCCGGACAAACCATCGTTAAATACGAGGATAACATATTTACTGAGGAAGAGTGTTACTTTGTTGATTCAACTTTTTTTGAGATTTTCACCTTCCCATTCATCGCCGGTGATGCCAATACGGTATTGGACAGACCGAATACCATTGTCATTACGGAAGAGATGAGGATGAAGTATTTCGGTGATGAGAATCCGGTAGGGAAGGTATTGAGAATTGATGGAGAAGAGGATTACGAGATTACCGGTGTATGTGAAACACCCCCGTCACAATCTACGCTTGACTTTGATTTTTTAAGGTCCATGACGGGAAGGGGCAGGCCAGACGCAGGTGAATGGGGCAGTAACCGGTTGCAAACCTTCGTTCTCCTTGAAGAAGGTGTTACTCCCGATAAGATCAATGACCAGTTTCCTGCTATCCTGGAAAAGTATTTTGGCCCGATCATTAATGCCATCATGAATATTTCCCTTACTGAATTTTATGAGGGCGGGAACCGGTATTATTATTACCTCGAACCATATACTGATATTCACCTGCATTCCAGCTTTACAGAGAATTTTGAAGGGGCCATGGACCCGATATATGTCTATATCCTGTCTGTTGTTGCCCTGTTTATTCTCCTTATTGCCTGTATAAATTTTGTTAACCTGACTACTGCACGTTCATCCCTTCGTGCCAAAGAAGTGGGAATCAAAAAAGTTGTTGGGTCAAGCCGCCGGAAACTGATTTACCAGTTCCTTACTGAATCCATGCTCATCAGTTTATTATCGATGATCCTGGCAGTAGTTCTGGTGGAATTGCTGAAAGCAAAATTCAATAACCTGGCAGAAAAAGAACTGACCGTAGACTATTTCAGTAATCCGGTCATTATACCATCATTGATCCTGTTAACCCTTTTTGTTGGTTTTGTCGCTGGTAGCTATGCTGCATTCTTCCAATCATCCGTGAACACCCTGTCTGTGCTGAAAGGGAAATTCTCCCATGCTATGAAATCGGGAGTATTGAGAAATATTCTGGTGGTATTCCAGTTCACCATATCCACCTTCCTGATCATCTGTACACTGACCGTATTCTCACAGATCAGGTTTGTGAGAAATTTGGATCTCGGGTTCGATAAGGATCAGATCATGGTAATCCAGCGTTTCAACGCAGTTGGAGACCAGCAAATGGTATTTAAAGAGGAGCTTCTTAAATATCCGTCGGTTGAGCATGCTTCAATATCGGTTAATGTTCCTATGCAGGGATTTTCAGGAAATGGCATTTTAAAAGAGGGAGGGAAGGATTCTGAGGTTCATATTCTTTCGCGCTGGTGGGCTGATTATGACATACTCGAAACGATGGGATTTACCATGGCAGACGGCAGGTTTTATTCCCGGGAGTTTCCAACCGATTCCAATGCACTCATTATCAACCAGGCATCCATCAATTCCCTGGAACTGGATGATCCGCTAAACCAGAGACTGGTGGAGCCTTCTGATACACTTATCCCCAGATCCATCATCGGAATTGTCAGGGATTTTCATTTTCAATCGGCACACAACCCGATCCGGCCTATAAGCCTGGAGCTCAGGAGAAGAGGACAGAACGGCCGGTTTCTATTAATTAAGGTTCAGCCCGAAAACAGGCAAACCACAATCCGGAGAGCCGAAGAACTGTGGAAGGAAATGGTGGTCGATCAGCCGTTCGAATACTTTTTCCTTGCTGATGAAATTGATGAGGCTTACCAGGGAGAAAGAAGGCTTGGAATCATTTATTCGATCTTTTCAATCCTGGCGGTTTTTATCGCCTGTCTCGGACTGTTCGGGATGGCATCATTCACCACCGAGCAGAAAACCAAAGATATTGGTATCCGAAAAGCAATGGGTGCAACAGCGACCAGTATTGTCCTCCTTTTGATCCGGGAATTCAATAAATGGGTACTCGCTGCCAATGTGATCGCCTGGCCACTTGCCTTCTTCTTGATGAAGAACTGGCTGGAAGATTTTGCCTATAGAATTGATCAGGGAATAGGCCGTTTTCTCCTGGCTGCACTGCTCACGTTAGTTATTGCAGTGATTACCGTAAGTTACCAGTCGGTCCGTGCAGCCATTAAGAACCCGGCAGACTCACTAAGGTATGAATGAGACACATTTTTCATAAAGCAGGGCTGATATGAAAAATGCATGTCGAATTCATCCCGATGCATATCGGGATCTTTGTTAACCGTTATGCCAAAGGCCCGCCAAAGGCGGGGTGAGTGAAACAAGATAAAAGATAAAAGTAAAAAGTAATGCCATAGGCATCCCTATGTCAAAAGTATAAAGTAAAAAGCTGTTAATTGTTAATGGTTCATTGGATCACCCATTAGCCATTACTGTGGAGTTCTACGAAAGGGCTGGATCCTGAAGTAGGTCAATGTTCTCCAGATCCATTCTCCCGGTCCAAACCTGAAATACCTGAACCAGAGACTGGAGACGGTAAGCTGGACAAACCATATCAATAGAATAATCAGGATTTGCCCCCTTCTTTCTACGGTTCCGTACAATCCTAATCCATGTCCGTAAAAAATCAATGTGCAGATGATGGTTTGACCAAGGTAGTTGGTCAGGGCAGACTGCCCGGTTTTAGCCAAAGCATTCACCAGCCAATGCTTTTGAAAAGCTTTGAAGATCAACATAATTACTCCAATATAACCCAGGGCAACAGCAATGCTTCCCCAGTAATTAAATTGTACTCCTGTGAACATAGAATACTCAAATACCCAATGGTTTCTGAAATTCTGTAATATACCTGTCCCAACCACCAGATAACCGGTGACAAGGCCAATGACAGCCATCCGGATATAGAATGCATTGGATCGCCCGGCGGTAAGAACTTTCCATTTGTATAAAGCCATTCCAATCAGCATTAGTCCACCAGCTCTCCATCCATGATTCATCAGAAAGTATTGTGTTTGCAGGAATTGAGCAGCAGGTATGCGATGTTGAAACTGATCAATCCATGAATCCTGATATGCTGAAAGTTCAAGGTTTATCATGTCAATGGCCGGTTTCCATGAATTCATGGAAAATTGCAGCGATTCCGGTGGCCAGAATGACATCGACCATGCGAAAAACAAATAGAGCAAGGAGGGAATTACCACAAAAGTGCATCCAATAATGATTTGTCTTCTTGCCGATAGGTTACGGAAGAAAAACAGGACCAGCGAACAAATGGCATAGGTAACCAGTATATCACCGTACCATAGTAAATAGGCATGGAGTAAACCAATTACAAGAAGCCAGAAAGATCGTCTGTAATAAAATCTTGCGGGTTTCAGATTTTTCGCTTCAATTCTGCTTGTGAACAGGAGAATGCCTGCACCAAACAGCATGGAGAAGAGGGACATGAACTTTGAATCAGCCAGCATGTGACTGACTATCCAAACCCATTTATTGAGCCCTGTCAAATCCCCATATGCAGTTGGATTCAGATATGCAGCTTCAATCATCGAAAAACTCTGGATATTCATGATCAGGATACCCAATACAGCAAAACCACGCAGAACATCCAATGATAAAATCCGGTCAGCCTGTGGAATGGGTGATGGTTTGGTGGATTCCATTTTTGTTGCTTTTATTTGGTTTCTTAAAGGCGATGGTCATACGATCGTCACACAGTTGTCATAATAATGGTCAAACGATAGTCAAACAATAGTCATGCATTGATCATGCATCTTTTTCCCCGTCACGCGTCACTCGTTACTCCTGACTGCCGTCAGGCAGGCGTCACTTCTTTCACCCAGCACCTTTTTCTACTTACACTACTCACCTCTTTCACTCTTTTCTCTGTTCACTCCCCTCCGCACCACTCCATCCTCCATCCTCTATCATCATTCTCTATGCTCTCTGCCCTATGCCACTACACCTCCTTTGTCTTCCATTTGCCTCGCCTGAACAGGAAAAGGGCGGTTAAGGTCATAATGGATTCGGCTATAATGATGGCAAGGTAGACTCCTTTCTCGCCCACATTGGCTGTGATTGCCAGCAGGTAGGCGAGGGGTATTTCGATCATCCAGAAGCAGACGAGATTGATTTTTGTCGGTGTGGCGGTATCACTGGCACCATTAAAAGCCTGCACCAGTACCATCCCCAGGCCGTAGAAAACATATCCGTAACTGATGATCCTCAGGCACAGAGCTCCTGCATCAATTACTGCGCGGTCGTCGATAAACAGCTGGATAAATAATCCGGGCCAGGCAATGAAGATCACGGCAATTAACCCGAGAAAGATCATGTTAGCCCGTCCTGTTAACCACACCGATCGTTCTGCCCTTTCCGGCTGTTTCGCTCCAAGATTCTGTCCGACAAGGGTAGCTGCTGCATTGCTCAGACCCCACGCCGGCAGCATGGAGAAAACAAGAATGCGAATGGCGATGGTATACCCTGCAAGCACATCACTTCCGAAAATGGCGATTATCCGTACCAGGGCAATCCAGCTCGATGTGGCGATCATGTGTTGTCCGATACCACCCATGGAAACACGGATCAGGTTTTTCATCACAGATAGATTCAGGGTTAAATGGCGAACCCCAATTCTAACCCTGCCATGTCCCCTGAAGAGCATATAGAACTGGTAAACCACAGCCAATCCCCTGCCGGTGGTTGTTGCTATTGCTGCACCCATAATTCCAAGCTCAGGAAACGGTCCGATTCCCAGGATGAGAAGTGGATCAAGAATGATGTTAAACAGGTTCGCCAGCCACAACACCCTCATGGATAAGGCAGCATCACCGGAACTTCTGAAAATGGCATTGTTGATGAACAGGAGCATGATCACCACATTCCCTCCCAGCATAATGGAGGTGTAGATGTATCCCGATTCTACAATTTCAGGTTCCGCTCCCATACCCAAAAGAAAATCGCGGGCAAATAACACACCGGGTATGGCAATGACCAGGGAAACAACAATTGCAGTAACTATAGCCTGAACAGCTGAGGTCGATGCCCCTTCCCTGTTCTTTTCACCAATCCGTCTCGATACAATAGCAGTAGCACCGATGCTTAACCCCCCACCGATGGCATAAATAATGGTCAGGAACGATTCAGTGATTCCAACCGTGGCAACGGCACCCGATCCCAGCGAGGAAACAAAATAGATGTCTACAACAGCAAAGATCGATTCCATAACCATCTCCAGCACCATCGGAACAGACAATAAAAGGATGGCACGGCCAATCTTCCCCGAGGTGAAATCCATCTCAGTTCCCGCAATCGACTCCCGGATATCCTTCCCTAATTGAACAAGGGAATCTTTATGAATTGCGAGCCTTGTCATTGAAAAAAAAGATGAAGTAAAAATGGTAATTATTTTGTAAATCCCTATGAACCTTTGTTATAAAACATAATCCGCTAAACGATTTCCATTCCGTCTGGCGATCACAGTTCGCTTGACGGGTAATTCCCTTAACTTCGTCAGACGACCCTATGCGGGCCCTGTGAAGTCCGCAATAGCGGAATATTTCACAGGGCGGGCCACTGGAGCTCGTCTGACGAAGTCTTTTACGGAAGCAGGATTCAAAAACATCTGGATCGACACAACATTACAATTCGATAATATTTATCTTGCAAAGAAATCGCCTCAATAAACAAGTTACGTAAAAATTTTCTACATGGCTTTTGAGAGCAATCCCAAAATAACTCGTAAGATCGGATGGATCACTGCAACAAGCATTGTGATTGCCAACATGATCGGTGCAGGAATATTTACTACATCGGGGTTGATGGCCGGGAACCTTCCCAATCCAACCTGGGTATTGCTATTCTGGTTTATTGGTGGCATGATTGCCATTGCCGGTGCAATGTGCTACGCCGAACTTGCGACCCGCATGCCTGAGGATGGTGGAGAGTACCTTTACCTGAAACGGCTGTATCATCCTTCTCTTGGATTTTTAAGCGGGTGGACCAGTTTCTTTGTTGGATTTTCTGCTCCCATTGCAGCATCAGCGCTTGGTTTTGCGGAATACATAATTCCTGATGAAGGGTTAACTGTTTCAGGAGTTGTCATACAAGATCCGGTCTGGATAAAGAAGGTACTCGCCCTATCCGTTATTGTGCTGTTTACTGTTGTTCATTACATGGGTCACAAATGGGGCTCGCGGATTCAGAACCTGCTGACTGCAGTGAAGATCCTGGTTGTCTTCGGACTGGCTTCCCTGGGAATGATCCTGGGAGAAGGTGACTGGTCAAATCTCCAGTTTCAATCCGGAGAGGCATATGGCGGATTGGCAATTGGTACAGCCATGATGCTGGTGATGTTCTCTTACAGCGGCTGGAATGCAAGCAGTTACATAGCCGGCGAGATGAAAAATCCGCGCAAATCATTGCCTCTTTCCCTACTCCTGGGCACAGGAATCGTCATCGCCGTCTACCTTTCAGTGAATCTGTTTATCTTCCGCTCACTTCCTTTCCAGGAAATTCAGGGGACCATTGCCATTTTTGAAAAAGCATCCATTGCTGCGTTAGGAGAATGGATTGGGCGGATTTTGGGGATCCTCAGTGCAATAGCGCTCCTGGCTTCACTTAGCGCCTTTATCATGATTGGCCCAAGGATCTATTATGCCATGGCTCTGGATAAATTGTTCTTCCCATTTGCAGCCAGGGTGCACCGAAGATTTGGAGTTCCCGGACGATCCATTTTGATCCAGGGAAGCATAGCATTTATTTTTGCACTGATCGGTTCTTTTGAACAGATCATAATTTATGTTGAGTTTGCTTTGCTCATCTTTCCTTTTTTTGCAGTTGCCGGCCTGTTTGTTGCACGAAAAAAGAACATCGGGGAGTCAATGGCTGTCCGGGTGACCGGGTATCCGGTTGTTCCTCTTTTTTTCCTGATTTGCAGCCTCCTGATCATGATCATTGCTTACATTAACCGGCCACTCGAATCAACAGCGGCAGTTATTACAGTTCTTATCGGTATACCAATCTATTATATATGGGCGAAAAATATGGGAAAAAGTCGAACCCGTTTATAGAAGATATGCGAACATCGGTATACGGATCGAGGATGACATCCTGATAACGGAAAACGGCAACGAAATCCTTTTTCAAGCAATACCCAAAGAGGTGGAAGAGATTGGGAAGATGATGCGTGAGAAGAGCCCCTGAAAAGAATAATTTTAAGATATCGACTCCGGGGTACGACTTTCGGGCTTCCAGAAACTCGTCACCCGAGCTGAAGTCGGGTGACGAGGAAAACCGGTCGTGCCCCGATTCTTCCGAAGGAATCGCTGAGCGAAAATTCGGGGTACGACTTTGAAATGAATTGATTTTGTTCGTTATATTCGATTGCCAAAATTTAATTATATAATACTTCCGATATGGATAAAAAGACTTTTGCACTTCAACAATTTAAAAGCGGATACAATTGTGCTCAATCGGTTGTTTCTGCTTTTGCCCGTGACCTGGGCATTGAAGAGTTTACAGCAATCCGGATTGCCTCTGGATTCGGTGGGGGGATGGGGCGGCAGCAGCTAACGTGCGGTGCGCTCACCGGTGCATACATGGTTATCGGGTATTTGCACGGCATGCATGCACCGGATGATGACCTGGCCAATGAGAAAGCCGCACAGATGATCCAGAAATTCACTTCCGACTTTAAGGGGAAATACGGTCATGCCGACTGTTTCAGCTTGATCGGTGTCGACCTCAACACGGAAGAGGGGAAAAAAGAAGCAGAGGAGAAAAACCTGTATGAACTGAAATGCGAAAAGTTCATTTTGGAAACCGTTGAGATGCTCGAACAGGAGTATATGGTTTAAGATAAAGTGATACGATGACTTGTGTCATGTCAACCCTGTTTTGACGGTTAGGTCATTCTTAACTCCTGCCTGCCGGCAGGCAGGAGTTGAATTTATCCATGTAAAATATTAATATTCAACCCCATCCGGGGTTGTGGATAAATATCATCAACATACCCGGCACTTAGCCCCGACAAAATCGTCGGGGCTTGTACCGGGCTATTCATAATTGAATCCCGCTGGGATTCTTTTCACCATCTACTCCTTAACGCTAGTAAAAAATGCCCATTGAATAGCTAAATAAGCTTTAAAATATGAAATAAAAATCTGTTACCTAAATACTGAAGAAATACACTGCCGGCAGGTAGGAGTTCAGCATGACGATCCCCCTCTTCAAACTTAACATGACATTAAGTAGGATCCATTTGTGGGGGGGGAAAGTCATCGTACCACTTTTTTGCTTTTTGATTTTGATGTACTGAATTATCCAATGAAGGGGGATTTATCTGCATCCCGGATAACTTGATTGAATAAGAGCATTATTGAAAAACCATCCAACTCCGATTGAGTTGAAGTTTATGTATGAAGCTAATTTCCCACACCAACCCACCATTCACCAAAAAAAAAACGTAATTTTCAGTAACCTTTTTGATCCACAACGGTCTTCTATTATGAATTCAAACCCGGAAACAAATTTGGATCCCGTTTCAGATACAGCGTTGATGATGAAAGTAAAGGCAGGTGATATCGATAAGCTTGGCCTGCTGTATGAGCGATATTCAAAGATGCTCTTTGGCTTCTTCTGGAGAATGTCCGGAAGTGTGGAAACAAGTGAAGACCTGGTTCAAACCGTATTTTACCGGATCCTGAAAAAAAGGTCCCAGTTCAAAGGAAAAGGGAAATTCAGCTCATGGATGTTCCAGATCGCACATAATCTGTGGGCTGACCACTATAAGAAAAGCCATAGAATTGATTTGAAGGATGATATGGAACGATGGGAGTTGAAAGAGGGATTGAGTACAGATGAGCAGATCGAACGTGAGGAACAATTGCGTCAGCTTCGTACAGCCCTTCACTCCCTCAGTGATGATAAAAGAGAGGTTATCATACTCAGCAGATACCAGGGAATGAAGTATAATGAGATAGCAAATATACTGGGCACCACCGAAGGAGCGATCAAGATAAAAGTGTTCAGGGCGTTAACTGAACTGCGTGAACAATATGCAAAAATTGAAAACCGGTAATCATGAAAGAAGAGAAATACCAGGAACGAATCATGGACTACCTGGACGGCAATCTGACTGCCAAACAGGCAGAGGAATTAAAGAAAGCATTAAGGGAGGAAGGGTACGATCTTTCCCGACTGGATGAGATGGACGAAATGGTTCGGCAACTGGATGAGATACGGGCGCCCGAACCACGGGAAGAAATGAAAGAGAAATTCTTTCATATGCTGGAAGAAGAAAAATCCAGAATCGTGTCCAAAGAACGATCTGTGGATGCTCTGCTGAAACCGCTCCGTGCCCTCCTTGAACCGGTATACCTTCCCAAAATGCTCTATGCCAGCCTTATCCTGATCGTTGGGATGATCCTGGGCCACTGGATTATCCCCGATAAACAGTTTCAATACCAGACCAGCCTGATGATGGAAGAGATGCAATCCATGAAAACAATGATGGCTCTGACTCTTATCGATCAGTCGAATGCAACAGACCGGCTGAAAGCCGTGAGTTATACCGGTGAACTCAGCAATCCTGACGAGAAAGTTTTGGAAGCCCTGCTGAAGACCCTGAATAACGATCCCAGCGTGAATGTCCGCCTGGCAAGCCTGGATGCTCTAACCCGGCTGATTGGAAACGAAGTGGTCAGAACCGGACTCGTCGAATCAATCAGTAACCAGGATTCACCACTGGTACAAATAGCCATAGCGGAACTGATGATTAAAGTTCAGGAAAAACGTGCTGTTCCCGAACTGGAAAAACTGCTGGAGAGAGAAGACCTGAACCAGACTGTTGCAGAAAAAATTACAGAAAGCATTAAAATATTAACATAATAAT
>Ga0315547_1002160_pt1 | contig 14192 bp, 6 predicted proteins | sample SalMarSW160240MG_2_FD_202542 | JGI IMG/M metagenome (GOLD analysis project Ga0315547, IMG submission 202542) | Salt marsh sediment microbial communities from the Plum Island Ecosystem LTER, Massachusetts, United States - Salt Marsh Sediment SW1601-240 ... | reverse complement strand
AGATCAGATATTTTCGACACCATAATCGAGCTCTTCACCGCGGTATGGAGGCAACCCTGGAGGTTGGTTGTCTATAACGGGCTGTTGTATGCTGTAGCCAAACTGGCAGCTTTCGTGTTTGCCTACTTCTGTTTTCGTGCCGGCCAGTTTGTTCATTTAAGCTGTGGTCTTCTGATGGGGGAGAAATTGGAGCGGATCACCGCTACCGCCCTGAACTACCTCCCCAGAGAATCTGTGATCTTCTCTTATTTCACCAACCTCTCCCCCCGAATCAGATTTGGTTTTCACCTTCCAGAATCTTACCACTGGGGGCCTCTGGGCGGTCCGGAAAACGTCGCGGCCTTCCTGCTGGGGCTGTCTTTCATCGTTATTTTCTTCTTCGTGATATCTTACTTTTTGGCAACCTTCTCCGTGGGACAGGTTCTAATCTACTTAAACCTCGTAAAGAGGAAGGACGACAAGAACCTCCTGGAGGAGGAGAAAGCTAAAGCCTCCAGCACCACCCCTACGAATGAAGTGACTTCAGGATCTTTTGAGTGAACCGCCGGGAATACTTTGACAGCGCTGCCGGGGATTGGGACTGGACTCATCACCGGGACACCGAAGACCGGATCCATCATCTAATTGATTCTTTCGACATAAACCGAGGGGAGAATGTGGCTGATCTCGGCTGCGGTACCGGAGTTCTATTCGCACACATACTTGAGAAAATCGGGAGCCACGGAAAGATTCTTGGCATAGACTACTCAGTGGAGATGCTCAAAGAGGCTAACAAAAAGTGGCTCTCCCCTGGCGGACCCGACTCAGTCGGGAACGTCTTCTTGATCTCCAGTGACGCCAAATCCCTCCCCGTCAAGGGGGAGAGCTTTGATGTCGTAACCTGCTTCGCCGCATTTGCTCATTTCGAGGATAAGGAAAGTGCGCTTCTGGAAATGCAGCGGCTGCTAAAGCCAGGAGGCAGAGTCTACATCATTCATCTCTTGGGTCGAGAGGAGTTGGCCAAGCATCATCGGCAGACCGGCGGACCATTTGTTGATGATACTCTCCCTGAAGACCGGGAGATGGAAAAGATGTTGCAGAACGTCGGCCTAACAAAAATCGAAATCACCGACTCCCCATCTTTATATCTGGCGAAAGCAGAAAAGCCCGGAAGCCATAGATAAATGCAAACACCCCAGAGTCTATCCAGAACACGGTGGTTAGTCTTGACCGCCCTTTTCATTGCCCTGGGGGTGGTTCTCCCGATAGGCTTTCACTCTTTCAGCGTCTTGGCGGGGAGGATGTTTCTCCCGATGCACATTCCGGTTTTGATTGCCGGGCTTTTTCTGGGTCCTTCGAGCGGACTGCTGGTGGGGCTGGTCTGCCCGATCTTGAGTTTCCTTTTGACCGGGATGCCCCCGCCCGACAAGGTCCTCACCATGACTCTGGAGTTGCCCCTGTACGGCCTGGCGGGAGGAATCGCTTACAGAACTTTGAGAATCCCCTTGGTGATCTCCCTGCTTATCGCTTTGATCGTGGGGCGGTTGGCTTACGCCTTCGGGCTTGTGATTATCGGGCAGTTTCTGAATCTGCCTTTCACGCCCCTACAGTTTCTGGAGTATTCCACGATTGTCGGTATCTGGGGAATAATCTTACAATTCGTGATAATCCCACCGGTGGTGAAAGGGCTGGAGAAGATTAGAAGATAATCTGCAGCGTTTGGTTTAGGTTCTTCTGCCAAAAAAGTGTAAGCAGGCAAGGCCAAGGAACAGGGTGGGGTCACGGATCGGGGCATCCGTGACCAACAGCCCATTGTGGGAAAAGAAAAATCCCGGCAGCGTCCTGCCTGCCCGCCTCTGGCGGGTTTACCCGGCCTTAGGAGGGCTCTCTCACCGGGTCGCCCCAGCAGTACCATTCCGCCTTAGGCGGACAGAGGGGCTTAACTACTGTGTTCGGAATGGGAATCCGCCGCAGGCGGATTTCCCCCTCGCCATGACCACCGGAAGTCTTTTTCGTCGGGTCAGGAACGTGACGGCACAATTGAATAGACTGAGGTATAGGCTCTTTGTGCTTCTTGAGGCTTTCCAAGTATCCGTTAATAGCGTGCCTGATCTTTTGTAAAGCTTCTTTCTAGCTCTTGCCTTGAGATATGCATCCCGGTTGGGCTGAAATGATGTTTCATTTAATAAGATAAGGAGCCACTATTGGCGTGACAGGCCACCATACGCCCCCATATCGCTTCTATCATTTCCCAAACCCCACTCACAGTCAATGAAGTCATCTAATATGGTAGGGTCGCCGGCGTCGATACAGGGCGAATTATAGGGATCGCCACAATAATCTGCCATCAGGTGGAAATTGTCGCTTCCCGGGTCTCTGAATAATGGGGCAACATCAATATTGCCTTCGCCTTCCCAGCCGCCCTGGACATCGCAGTATGTGACTATGGGATTACCACTGTAGACGTAAATCTCCGAACCATTTGGCGCTGTATCTCCCCATAAGATGGTATTCATAACCGTTGGGCTGGAAGAATTGCAATAAATCCCACCGCCATAGTGAGAAGCTGAATTGTTGCTTATAGTGTTGTTGCTTATAGGCGGGTTGGAATTGTTACCGCAAAGAATCCCGCCGCCCTTGCGGGAGATCCCGAAAATCGCTGAATTGCCGGTAATGATGTTGCCGCTTATGGCGGGGCTGGAATAATCACAAAGAATCCCGCCGCCATCGCTGGCTAAATTATTGCTAATGGTGTTGCCCCTTATGGCCGGGCTGGAATACTCGCAGCAAATCCCACCGCCTTTGCCGGCTGAATTATTGCTAATGGTGTTGTGACTTATAGTTGGGCTACTGTTATTGCAATAGACGGCGCCCCCGTATCCATCTTCGCCACTACCAGTAGCATTCCCGTATTCAATCCGGCAATAAGATAACTGGCTGCTACCACTGACAGAATAGAACCTTATCCCGTGCCAGCCATTACTGGTATCGGCCGTAGTAAATACAATAGAGTCGGTTTCCGTACCGATGGCGACCAGGGTCGCCGAGGTATCCACAATCAACTTGTAATGGCCCCGAAAATCAATATAACATCCCGGTTCAATTGAGAGAGTTGACCCTGGTGCTACCCGCAGCTCTCCGACAACGAAATAAGGACTGTTTGCAGGCGTCCAGGTTCCGGAGATATCGCCTTCAACTTCGGTGCCTTGACCTCCATTAATTGTGACAAATCTCCAAACCTGCCCTTCGGCCTGACCATAGCCATCATGGGCAACTATTCTCCAATAATATTCAGTGTTTTCGCTCAATGTCCCCGGATCGTAGGTTGTTTCGGTTTGTCCCTCGCTGATCAGTGGAGGGATGGAATCGGTACCGAAATAAACATCATAGGTCAGCGGGTCATTATCCGGGTCGGAACAACTCCACGAGAGATCAACATCAATTGATTGGTCAACAGCTCCATCAGGTGGTTGAGGGTTGGATGGCTGATTTGGCGGGGAATTATCCAAAGTTCCGGAATTCGAAGCGATTGTCAGTTCATCACCGAATAACACTGTGTTAAAATCAAGGAGCTCAAAAGAGAAGAACTTGACCTTAATCCCCAATGAGCTCTCAAGCCCGGCATTCAGTTCGTATTGCCATTGTGGATAGTTGAGAGCTCCATCAAACTCAAGATATGGCCCTGCATCTAAATAGGGGCCCGGATAGGTGTAAAGCTTCATCGTTATTGTTGGCTTTATATAGCCTTTTAGAACTATATCTCCGCTCTTGTCCCATATCACTTCCCTCGCGGATAGATCAAAAGTCGGTTCGAACACCGATTCCCAATCGCCGTCCTCATACCGCGCCCCTACAGTTAACGACGCGTAATTTCTAAAACCATCCTGTGTTACCAATGGTGAGTCACTGGAATACTCGAATCCGGCGATTATACTTAAGACAAATGAATACTCCAGCGGCCAAGCGAGCGGCGGAACGCCAATCAATACCCAATACGGTCCAAATTCCCATTCGCATCCGGGGATTGCAGTCTCGTGTGTAATTGTATAATCCCTCGAAGAAATCGCCTGGAAATCAGCATACACATCAATCGTCCCTGTTGCTAAGGCATGAAATTCTCTTAGAATCGAGGGGAAATCTATCCGCCCGTCGATGTCGATGATGGGGGTAAAACCTATGCTGCCCTCGGCTATGGTTATATTTAAGTAATCGTCAGAGAAAATCTCTAGGTCTGAAAACTCTATGGTGCCGTTCTCCTGAGCTTCCACTCCATGAGCGGGTCTCATCCTTCCTCGCCCTTTACCTCTACCGTTTCTACTCAACGAACTCCAGTCAAGCGTGTCTATTATACTAAAGTGTCCTTTTTGAATCGCCTCAACCAAAGCGGCATCTCCGGTTTCCACGATGAGCCCACTTTCTTCGTGAGCGACCGATAACGCTTTCCTGAAGTAACCGCCTTGCTCCCTTCCAACGATAATGTAACCAGCCTCAATATCTGGAGTGGCGCCTTCATAAGAGAATGTAAATATGGTACTATCTATAGATTCGAGCGTAACCGGGCCTCCCTCTTCCACAATGTATGTGTCGTCGCTGATAATGACATCAGGTTCAGGTTCTGGAGGGGTTGGTTTGTCATCGCAAGGGCAACTAAAGAGAAAAACCGATATTAACGCAATACATAACAATAGTGTTCTCGGAATCATTATTCAAACCTCCCGTTAAATCCGTATGTTAAACTCTAAGTAAAGGGAATAATCATATTTGTCAACGTTTTTCGACGGAAAAGCCCCATCATTAACCATGAGGGTCGGAATTAGGCCCGGCAGCATCCTATTTACCCGCCTCAGGCGGGCTCTCCCACCGGGTCGCCCCACCAGTAGCATCGGCGCAGAGGGGCTTAACTGCTGTGTTCGGAATGGGAATCCGCCACAGGCGGATTTCCCCCTCGTCATCGGTAAGAGAAAATAAAAATCCCGGCAGCGTCCTACTCTCCCACCAGGTCGCCCCAGCAGTATTATCCGGCTGTGCGTAAGGATTCCAAATGCAGTTGAATTGCCTCGCGGATATTCCTTTTGGTCTCCTCTATCGTTAGTCCGTTTGAAAAGCAACCAGGCAATGCAGGGCAATAAGCCGAGTAACCCTCATCCTCCGGCTCTTTTTCGATTACAATTTCGAAGCTATAGAACTTCAAGGTTTCCTCCCTCTATCAATCAAGCCACTTCTAATTTACGAAAGACTTGGCTTTTATCAAGTCAAAAATGAGGCGACTCGGGCTGCGCCTTGTGTATAGAAAAGAAAAATCCCGGCAGCGTCCTACTCTCCCACCGGGTCGCCCCAGCAGTACCATCGGCGCAGAGGGGCTTAACTGCTGTGTTCGGAATGGGAACAGGTGTTTCCCCCTCGCCATCGCCACCGGAATTTTAGCTTCCGGGTCACGGATCGGGGCATCCGTGACCAACATATCCTGTACTGTGGCGTCAGATGCCCTCATCTGACGCATCTTCTCTGTCGCATGTGGGCATGCGACAGCACTGTTGTGTTGTCTTTGACAACTGAATAGGATACTGCGGAAACCCCGAAAGGGGCACCGAGAAATTTTTAGCGGATCAAGTCGAACGGCCGATTAGTACCGCTTGGCTGAATGCATTACTGCACTTACACCTGCGGCCTATCAACCTGGTAGTCTCCCAGGGGCCTTCTTACCCTTTCAGGTTGGGATACCTAATCTTGGGGTGGGCTTGGCGCTTATATGCTTTCAGCGCTTATCCCTTCCGAACGCGGCTACCCAGCGGTGCCACTGGCGTGACAACTGGTACACCGGAGGTTCGTCCATCCCGGTCCTCTCGTACTAAGGACAGCTCCCCGCAAGTATCCTGCGCCCGCATCAGATAGGGACCGAACTGTCTCACGACGTTCTAAACCCAGCTCACGTACCACTTTAATTGGCGAACAGCCAAACCCTTGGGACCTTCTCCAGCCCCAGGATGTGATGAGCCGACATCGAGGTGCCAAACCTCCTCGTCGATGTGAACTCTCGGAGGAGATCAGCCTGTTATCCCCGGAGTACCTTTTGTCCGTTGAGCGACGGCACTTCCACGCGCAACCGCCGGATCACTAAGCCCTGCTTTCGCACCTGCTCGACTTGTAGGTCTCGCAGTCAAGCTCCCTTCTACCTTTACGCTCTACGGCTGATTACCAAACAGCCTGAGGGAACCTTTGGGCGCCTCCGTTACCGTTTAGGAGGCAACCGCCCCAGTCAAACTGCCCACCTGACACTGTCCCCAACCCCGATAAGGGGCCAAGGTTAGAACCACGATAAAGTAAGGGTGGTATTCCAGTGGTGACTCCACCGACCCTGGCGGGCCAGCTTCAAAGTCTCCCACCTATGCTCTACATGCAGTACCAAGATCCAATGTCAAGCTGCAGTAAAGGTTCACGGGGTCTTTCCGTCCCGATGCGGGTAAGCGGCATCTTCACCGCTGCTACAGTTTCGCCGAGTCCCTCGTTGAGACAGCGCCCAAGTTGTTACACCATTCGTGCAGGTCGGAACTTACCCGACAAGGAATTTCGCTACCTTAGGACCGTTATAGTTACGGCCGCCGTTTACTGGGGCTTCAATTCAGAGCCTCGCCTCCCGAGGGAGACTAACCCCTCCTCTTAACCTTCCAGCACCGGGCAGGTGTCAGTCCCTATACTTCGCCTTACGGCTTAGCAGAGACATGTGTTTTTAGTAAACAGTCACCCGGGCCGTTTCTCTGCGACCCCCTTCGGCTTCCCCTGCAAGAGGGGTCACCTCGGAGGGCACTCCTTCTCCCGAAGTTACGGAGTAATTTTGCCTAGTTCCTTAACGAGGGTTAGCTCGAGCACCTTAGGATTCTCTCCCCGCCTACCTGTGTCGGTTTGCGGTACGGTCACCCGAAGGACTCCCATAGAGGTTTTTCTCGGCAGCATGATTAGGGCCAGTTTACGTCCATACGGACTCCCCATCACCTCTCGGGGTTATGCCGGGGCGGATTTGCCTGCCCCGACCCCCTACAGGCTTAGACCATCACTTCCAATCGATGGCTGGCCTTTCACTTCTGCGTCACCCCATAGGTACAAGCGAACCTTCAGGTGGTAGCCGAATATTGACGGCTTTGCCATCGCCTACGCCTTTCGGCCTCGGCTTAGATTCCGACTAACCCTGAGTGGATTAACCTTCCTCAGGAAACCTTAGGCTTACGGTGTCGCGGTTTCTCACCGCGATTATCGCTACTCGTTCCGGCATAATCTCTTCTGCCTCGTCGACCCCGCCTCGCGGCGGAGCTTCACCCTACTGCAGAATGCTCCCCTACCTTCCCCCCGATAAATCGGGGAGAACCGGAGCTTCGGTAGCCGGCTTAGTCCCGTGAATTATCGGCGCACGGCCACTCGACTGGTGAGCTATTACGCACTCTTTAAATGATGGCTGCTTCTGAGCCAACATCCCAGCTGTTTGGGCAGCCCCACATCCTTTCTCACTTAGCCGGCATTTGGGGACCTTAGCTGGCGGTCTGGGTTGTTTCCCTTTTGGCTACGAAGCTTATCCCCCGCAGCCTGACTCCCGGGTAACATATGAGCGGCATTCGGAGTTTGGTTGGGTTCGGAAGCCTTGTAGGGCCCCTAGCCCATCCAGTGCTCTACCTCCGCCATACTATAACCCGAGGCTAGTCCTCAAACTATTTCGGGGAGAACCAGCTAGCGCCAGGTTTGATTGGCCTTTCACCCCTAGGCACAGCTCATCCCCCGATTTTTCAACATCGGTGGGTCCGGACCTCCACCTGGTTTTACCCAAGTTTCATCCTGGCCATGCCTAGATCACCTGGCTTCGGGTCTACTGCAGACTACGCAATCGCCCATTTAGGACTCGCTTTCGCTGTGGCTACGTCAGTGTTTGACTTAACCTGCAACCTACAGTAACTCGCCGGATCATTATTCAATAGGCACGCGGTCACCTCCCCCTTGGAACCGAAGCTCCAAGGGATCAGCTCCCACAGCTTGTAGGCACTCGGTTTCAGGTTCTATTTCACTCTCCGGTCTGGAGTACTTTTCACCTTTCCCTCACGGTACTGGTTCACTATCGGTCACCGGGGAGTATTTAGCCTTATGAGGTGGTCCTCACAGATTCATACGGGATTTCACGTGTCCCGCATTACTTGGGAAACTAAAGCTCAGGAGCCCACTCCTTTTTGCCTACGGGGCCATCACCCTCTGTGGCCAGTTTTCCCAAACTGTTCGGCTAAAGAGTAAGGTTTGTAACTCCCTGGAGGTTATGCGGCCCCTCCACGCTCAAGTTCCCGCTACCCCGACGGCACAACGCCCACACGCTTTAACGTGCCAGTCGGTTTGGGCTGTTCCCCTTTCGCTCGCCACTACTAGGGGAATCGCTTTTGCTTTCTCCTCCTGCGGGTACTAAGATGTTTCAATTCCCCGCGTTCGCCTCCTTCCGCCTATGGATTCAGCAGAAGGATGACCCAGCATTACCCGGGCCGGGTTGCCCCATTCGGAGATCCCCGGATCTAAGCTTGTTTGCAGCTATCCGGGGCTTATCGCAGCTTACCACGTCCTTCGTCGCCTCCCGGTACCAAGGCATCCACCAAGTGCCCTTAGTAACTTGATCCAAATCCCTCAGTGCTTAACCTTAAGGAATTTGCCGCAGTACCCTATTCAGTTGTCAAAGAGCAAATGAATCTATCCGAAATTCTTTTCGGCAATTCTCAAACTTCAATTATACTAACCCGCTCGTCTCTTGTCAAGCGAATTCTACCAAGCTTAAAACGCTTTTACATCATAAATTGTTCCAAGATACCGACCTGCCTCAGCTCCCTATGGAGATGACGGGAATCGAACCCGTGACCTTCGGCTTGCAAAACCGACGCTCTCCCAACTGAGCTACATCCCCTAATCCTCCGCATCCCCCGCAAGCCACCTTCCACCCAAATGGGCCTAACTGGAATCGAACCAGTGACCTCATCCTTATCAGGGATGCGCTCTAACCTACTGAGCTATAGGCCCAAGCTACAAATCATCAGCCGGCCTCGGCCATGATCTGCCGGAGCCTAATCATACTACAAGTTGTCAAAGAACACAATAGCTTTCTATAGACAAAAAATCGGCGGGGTCCTTCCCCGCCGATTTAAGGTCTGCTTATCTAAAGCGGGCTCACCCCGGAGTTCCGGATCCTTTAAGTTCTGCCTTGATGGTTTCTCTCCTTTCCTTTCGGGGTTGTTGCCCTTTTGAAAACTAAACAGCGTGCACCGGCCGATGAGGTCGACCTTGAGTGCTCCCTCCCCAGTGGTTGGGAGGGAAAACACACCGTGCTCCTTAGAAAGGAGGTGATCCAGCCACAGCTTCCGCTACGGCTACCTTGTTACGACTTAGCCCCAGTCATCGGTTTTACCTTCGGCGTCGTCCTCCCTTGCGGGTTAGACCAACGACTTCGGGTACCCCCGACTTCTATGGCTTGACGGGCGGTGTGTACAAGGCCCGGGAACGTATTCACCGCGACCTGCTGATTCGCGATTACTAGCAATTCCGCCTTCATGGAGTCGAGTTGCAGACTCCAATCTGAACTGAGGCCGGTTTTAGGGATTGGCTCCACCTCGCGGTATTGCGACCCTCTGTACCGACCATTGTAGCACGTGTGTAGCCCTGGACGTAAGGGCCATGAGGACTTGACGTCATCCCCACCTTCCTCCGGCTTATTACCGGCAGTCCCCCTAGAGTGCCCCCTCCGGATTAGAAAATCTGGAGGGATGGTAACTAAGGGCAGGGGTTGCGCTCGTTGCGGGACTTAACCCAACACCTCACGGCACGAGCTGACGACAGCCATGCAGCACCTGTCTACCGACTCCCGAAGGAGGGTCCCGGTTTCTCGGGATTTCCGGCAGATGTCAAGCCCAGGTAAGGTTCTTCGCGTAGCGTCGAATTAAACCACATGCTCCACTGCTTGTGCGGGCCCCCGTCAATTCCTTTGAGTTTCAACCTTGCGGTCGTACTCCCCAGGCGGGGCACTTAATACGTTAGCTACGGCACTGAAGGGGTCGATACCTCCAACACCTAGTGCCCATCGTTTACCGCTAGGACTACCAGGGTATCTAATCCTGTTTGCTCCCCTAGCCTTCGTGCCTGAGCGTCAGTATCGGGTCAGGAAGCCGCCTTCGCCACCGGTGTTCTCTCAGATATCTATGCATTTCACCGCTACACCTGAGATTCCACTTCCCTCCCCCGTACTCAAGATCGGCAGTTTCGGATGCAGGCTCCGGGTTGAGCCCGAAGGTTTCACATTCGACTGGCCGATCCGCCTGCGCACCCTTTACGCCCAGTGATTCCGAACAACGCTCGCCCCCTCCGTATTACCGCGGCTGCTGGCACGGAGTTAGCCGGGGCTTCCTCTGGAGGTACCGTCAATTCCGCCATAGGCGGAACGTTCTTCCCTCCTGACAGGGCTTTACACTCCAAGAAGCTTCATCGCCCACGCGGCGTCGCTGCGTCAGCCGTTAGGCCATTGCGCAAGATTCCCTACTGCTGCCTCCCGTAGGAGTCTGGGCCGTATCTCAGTCCCAGTGTGGCCGGACACCCTCTCAGGCCGGCTACCCATCGTCGCCTTGGTGAGCCGTTACCTCACCAACAAGCTAATAGGCCGCGGGCCCCTCCAGAAGCGGTGGCTTACGCCGCCTTTGATCCCAGGAAGAGGCCCCCCCGGGATGTTATCCAGTATTAGACCCCCTTTCGAGGGCTTATCCCGAACTTCTGGGCAGGTTGCCCACGTGTTACTCACCCGTTCGCCGCTTTCCTCTCAAATCCCGGCAAGCCGGGGCTTGAGATTCTCGCTCGACTTGCATGTATGAGGCACGCCGCCAGCGTTCGTTCTGAGCCAGGATCAAACTCTCCGAAAAGAATTGTGTTGTATCCAAAAAGTATTTCGGTCACAACCGCCAAATCTCTTTGACGATCGGACCCGCTCATACAGGCTCGGTGCACGCTATTTAGTTTTCAAAGAACAGACAGTTAACCATTTTCTTTAGGCAAGATACAAGTATAGACTTTCCCACCACCTTGTCAAGCCTTTTTTTGCTTTCTGTAAAAAAATTCAGACAGCCTCGGCACTCCTTAATTATCGTCAATATCGAAATGGTTTCTTAGTCCAATCGTATCCACCGCAGACAATCGAACCCCCTTCCCCCCAGAAGTCGTGTCCAGATTTCACCTCGACGCCCGCCCTCGAGATCTGATCAACTTTCTTCCAGGTTATGAGGCCGCAAAAAGTTGTGTTGCCTTTTGTTGAGTTTGAGCGCATATTTCAGACGGCTTTGGAACGGTTGTACTATAACTGACCGTGAACCCAGAATGAACACCGTCATCTCCATACGCTCGATGCAAAAAATCTCGGAGGACTTGAGGAATTCGGGGAGGCGGCTCGGCTTCGTCCCCACCATGGGGGCCCTCCACGAAGGGCATCTCTCACTACTGAGGCGGGCCAAGAGGGAATGCGACATTCTGATCGTCAGCCTCTTCGTGAACCCCACTCAGTTCGGTCCTGAAGAGGATCTCAGAAGATACCCACGGGACAGAAGAAAGGACAAAAGACTCTTAGATCTGGCTGGGTGCGATTTCCTCTTCGTCCCCAAAATTGAAGATATCTACCCTCCTGATTACCAGACCTATGTTGAGATGGAGGAGAAAAGCAAAATCCTGGAAGGAGCAGTTCGGCCCGGGCATCTGCGTGGAGTCTGCACCGTCGTCGCCAAGCTGTTTAACATCGTCAAGCCCCACCGCGCCTATTTCGGACAGAAGGACGCCCAGCAAGCAGCGGTCATTCTGCAGATGGTGAGAGATTTGAACTTCGATCTGAAAATCATGATTTGCCCCATCGTCCGCGACGAAAAAAAGATTGCCCTCTCCTCCCGCCACGTTTACCTAACCCCGAGAGAGAAAAAGGAGGCGGAAGTCATCTACGAATCCCTCCAGGTTGCGAAAAGAACAATCGCCGAGGGCAGAACCAACCCGCAGTATGTCCGCAAGGAGATGCAGGAGGTTATCTCAAAGAGTGAGTTGGCCAAAATCGACTACATTTCTTTCAACAGGTGGGACAGTCTGGAGCCAGTGAAGAGGCTGAAGGGCACAGTTCTCATTTCGCTGGCGGTCCGTTTTGGAAAAACCAGGCTTTTGGATAATATCATCGTCAATGTGAAATAGGTTTAAGAAATGGCAAAGGTGTTGAACTTACAGCAGGGGATCATTTACGGTCCCGTCAATTCCCGGCGTCTGGGACGCTCCCTGGGATTGAATCTCCAGCCGACCAAATACAAAGTCTGTCCCTTCAACTGTGTCTATTGTCATTACGGTTGGACCGCTAAACACACTAAAGACCTCACCCCCTGGGAAGAAGACCTTCCCACACCGCACCGGATAAAGGAGGCGCTCGAAAGTTACCTCGAGAAGGACAAGGATATCGACTACATCACCTTCTCCGGCAATGGGGAGCCGACCAGTCATCCGAAGTTCGATGAGATCGTGGAGCTTGTCCGGGAGGTGAGGAACAGACTCGTTCCTCGCAGGAGAATCGCCGTCCTGTCGAATTCCACCATGCTCGACGACCCCAAAATTGTCTCCGCCCTCCAGAAACTCGACGTTCGCATAATGAAGTTGGATTGCGGCACCGAGGAGATTTTCCAGAGGTTCAACCGACCAGTTGCGGAGATAACTCTGGATAAGATTGTCTCTAGATTGAAGAAACTGGACCAGTTTGTGATTCAGACCATGTTGGGTGGAGGTGAAAGCGGGAATCTCGTTCCTGAAAGCATCTCCAGGTGGCAAGAGCTTATTGGAGAGCTCAAACCGGAGTATGTCCAGCTATACAGCCTCGAGAACCCCCCGGCGGATAGCTCCCTGGAGGAGATACCTAAGGAGAAGCTGAGGGAGATTGCCGCGGAGACGGAATCCAAGACCGGCATCAGGGTCGAGGTCTACTGAGATCGGTCTGGTGTGCCGTCCCGCCTGAGGCGGGTTACCACCTGACGGGAGGCTGTCGGGAGCTAACTCCCGACAGCACCGCAGGGAGTGGATTACTCACCACTCACCAATAACCGCTAACGAACTTCCAGCGTTCCGCCAGGACCGGAGCGGAGCGAGTCCTGGCGGCTGTTGCATATTAGAATGGCAAGGAAATCTCAAATGCCGATGCTTCCTGGTTTTGATTTTTCTTTTGTTTGGTAGCTTGCGTCACTCAGATAGTAGCTATTCCTGCTACCGAACGAATTTAGGTGGCTTCAATCAGAAGGAGTCAAAGACGACCACTTCTTCTAGATTCTTTTTCGGAGGTGTCTCCGGCCAGCTTTCAGGGACCCCGATGGGAGTGAAACAGATCAGCTTATAGTTTGCTGGGATGTCGAAGAACCTCTTCATCTTCTCCTCGGGGAAGAAGGTCGTATAGAAGCCGGTGCCGTACCCTAAAGCCCTGGCGGCAATCATCAGATAGCCCGCTGCCAATGTGCCATCATAAATGACATAGTCGGGATGTTCGGACTCGGAATCGACCAGAACTGCCACGTATACCGGCGCGGAAAGGGCATTCTCCAAAGATTCCCTGACCCTCTCCTGGACCCCTTCAAGCTGCTTTTCCTCTGGCTTGCGTTTACTTCTATAGGATTCAAGAAACCACCTCAGCGCTTCCTTTTTTAGTTGATTGAGCTTTTTTGTGTCTCGAACCACCAGAAACTTCCAGGGTTGCTGATTGCCGGCGGTGGGTGCAAAACGGGAAGCATCGAGAATCTTCATGATATGCTCTTCTGGAACGGGGGTGGCTTTGAATTTACGGACCGTGCGGCGCTCTTTCATTGTATCGAAAAGATAGACCTGATCGAGGTTGTATGTTATTTCCGGGTTGGCTTCTGTGATATTTCGGCTGATGGGAGCGCAAATATCGGCCACGACCTTCCACCTCCCATCTTCCTTGTGGAAGATGAGAGTGAAGTATGAATCCAGAATGTATTTTCCGCCTTCAGGAGTCCCTTCTCTGTAATGGAAAATGGCATTGGTATAGCCATAGTCCCTTCCCTCGCGGACCTCCAACAGATCAACTGGCATTTCCCAGCCGGTCTCCTTGAACCACCCCTCGTGGAACTTGTAGTAGCCTTCGCGAGTGTCAATCAGTTTGCCGCTGCTGGTAACAAAGAAGAATTTGTCGTTTTTGG
>Ga0315547_1002157_pt1 | contig 14218 bp, 6 predicted proteins | sample SalMarSW160240MG_2_FD_202542 | JGI IMG/M metagenome (GOLD analysis project Ga0315547, IMG submission 202542) | Salt marsh sediment microbial communities from the Plum Island Ecosystem LTER, Massachusetts, United States - Salt Marsh Sediment SW1601-240 ... | reverse complement strand
CAGCTTCTCGGATACTCTCCTTGACAGGCCTGAACGTCATCCCAAGTTCCTCACGGATTTTGGTATTGTCATAGTGCACACTTCTGCCGACATGAGTTCGAACGAAGCTTCTGATCCCTTTGGGTCGAGTAATCATCAGAGCCTTTACGAGAGCATTGCCTACAGGTCCCATCATTCTTCGCTTTGGCAGTTTGTAGTTGCCGTAGCCAGCCTCTCGCAGGATGCTGATAACCTCACTCAAATTAAGTGTTTCGCTGGTGCACAGGTAACGACCTTTCGCCTTTTCATTTTCCATTGCCAGAACATGTGCATGTGCCACATCGCGAACATCTACGAAACCCCAGCTTAAGTCCATGATTATCGGATAGTTCCCGGCAAGAAAGTTAAAGATTATCTGGTTGGAGGTATTCAGAGACGGAACAAGAGAAGCCCCGATAACCGCCCCTGGGTTGATCACAACAAGTTCAAAGGCTGGCTTTTCTTTCTCTACATACTCCCATGCAGATCGCTCAGCCAGAGTTTTCGAATAGTAGTAGGGATTGCGAGTCAGAGAGGAGGTTTCGTTCCAGTCTTCCTCAGTATACACATGCTCTGAAACGGGTTCATCGAACACAGCAGCCGCAGAGGAAGTGAGAACAACCTTCTTGACTGATCCCGCTTTGGCACATGCTTGCAGGACGTTCATGGTCCCCTTGAGAGCCGGATCTACAAGATCTTTCTGAGGGTCCGTGACATCGAGCACATAAGGGCTTGCTGTATGTATTATGTACTCACAGCCTGCTATTGTCTCGTCATAGGAACCCTCAGTTAAAAGTTCGGCTTGCATAAGTTCAAGCCGCTCGGCAGCCCCGGTCAAAGAAGTAAGATACTCATAGTTTTTTCCCTCTGTTAAACCTCGAACTGTCCCTCGCACCGAGTACCCATTGTCAAGTAATTCACAGATTACATAAGAAGCAATAAACCCGGAAGCTCCCGTTACACAGATAGGTTTGTCAGTAATCATGAGCACCTCCATTCTTTCACTTTGGATTATTCCCTAAGTTGTTAAGCGCTGCATAAAATAATATATTGGGGCCTTGTACGAGGCAAGGCTTATAAAAGCAAATTAATTTTAGAACCTGGGGTTTGATCCTGAAATTTTTTCAATGATATTTTTCAGATGAGTCAAAAGCAGACTTGACCCCTTTTTTAGAATCTTAAGGGCGTCCCACTTTACCAAACCTCCGCTGTATATAGGTATGAATTTCATCCACAGGCACTTCCTTGGTTGAGGCACCGGCCCTGATGTAGAAACGTTTGTTGCCATCATTGACATACGCTGGGGCACTGCCGGGCGAGCATTGTACAACTAGGACACATTTATTTGTGTGGTTCTCAATTCGTGGTTGAATGTAAAGCATATGGTGAGAACCAATTTTGTTGGTAATAATATTGTCGAGGTGTAGCAACATTTTATCGGGGCTAGCAAAGCCATCATAGTCAAGACCAAGAATCAACCCTGAATCGTCAACCCCAATTAACAAATATCCACCGCGGGTGTTGAGGAAAGCTGCAATTGTTTTCAATGAAGCATGTTCAATCTTGCTGTCCTTCTGTCCGGTGTGGAGATTGACTCGCAGGGTAGACTTGAATTCCACGGTATTCGATTCACCCCGAGCAATAAGGTCGGTGGCTGAAATGACCAGGCTATCGTTATCCTTTTCACCTTCGGTAAGACGTGTATACCCGGCCTTGATAACTTGCGCTAAAAGTCGTCTTCGTTCTGTTAGAAACTCATTGTAAGGCATATGCTCCCAACCTGGAGGCAACGCATGCATTTCCAACATAACTGCCAACTTTTCAGGACTGGCTTTGAATCGCGCCATGTATTGGGGCAAATATTCAGAGGGCGGAGCGTCAGATATATGAATGTTATCATCCCATTCAACCAATGCAAAGTTGGCGATCTGGTTTCGGTCTCGGTCATCTTTGATGTCAATTGAGGCAAGATAGTTCTTTGGAAATAAATGATGCCGCTCAAGTGCGGCTTTTTTTGCATGTGTGACGGGATCAAGTAATTCTGAAACTTTCATTTTGGAAAAAAGAACTTGAGCATCAAGCAAATTCAGAGCGGCACAATAAGCAAACCAAGAGGGACTTCGAGCCGCAGCCGTCGCTAAGTCATTTGGTAACGTAATGGACCAAAAATCGCTGGTCAACTCACTATCAACAACACCTTTAAGGTGAGCGATATATTGCTCAGCTCCTTGAACTGTACGCAGATTAGCTAGATCTTGTTCCATGCGAGATTCTGGTGAGCTGGAATACCTTCCTGTTATACTGCTCATAAAAAACCACTGGGCAATCACCTCGCGCAGTGGATGGGAATCAACACCAAAATCATATTTACCAATCAGGAATAACGCATAAGAATAAAGCAATGCGGTTTCTGAAGTAATCATCGAGGAGCTTCGATAGCCTGCACAGACAGGTATTTTCATAAATTCATGCCAGTTTTGCAAATCAAGGGCTTTCCCCTGGGCTTTTTTCAGTTTATTAAACTGCTCCTCACGGCTTTTAGGCGAATATTGTCCAGATTCAAGATCCTTGCCTCTTAAGATTAAGTAGGCATATTTCAAGCGTGCACGCTGGAATCCGATACCTATGGCCACTCGCAGCAGTTGAGCTGGATCTGGTTCAATGAAATAATTGTATGATGATAAGTCTTTAGCTCCCGCCTTGCGAGACTGTTCACAAAATGCCTCTAGGGCGTTTCGGCCTTCCTCCCAGAAAACTGACATCAGGGTAAGGATAAAGTCAGCCTGGTTCAGGTTTTGCCCCTGGCTATTCACACGGACAAAAATATCCGCAACATCTTCTTCATCAGTCGCTGAATTGACCTCAAGGGCGGAAAACGGGTATTTGCGGAGCTGGAGAAGTCTTTGGATATTCTTGGCTACTGCCTTACGGGAATCGAGGTCAATCTCTTTGCTTTTGCCTATTTCATCAATAAACTCGTTAATGAACTCATAAGAGTCTTCGTAATTCCGGAACACTTCACTGATATCTTTTATCCAATCGGGGCTACGCCCATGCGCTGCTGTAGAAACGGCGAATTCTCCCGTTAATGGTCGGAATGCAATTTTAATAAGTTTCTCTTGAAAATCTTTGTTAAGGACTTTTTTTCCCTTCATCACTGCATATAGAGAGGTTAATCGTTGCTGACCATCAATAATAAGTGTGGATGGCGTATCGGTCCCATGCACAGCCGTACCGATTTGTTTAGTGCCTTCATTCTCCGGCGCTGCCCATAAAAGAAGATAGCCTATAGGATAGCCGCGAAACATGGAATCAAAAAGATCTCGAACCTTGGATGCTGACCAGATAAAGGGCCGTTGGATATCTGGTAAACCAATCGTGCCTTGATCGATAGCTGACACCATATATTCAACATCGCAATCTATTCGCTTAAAAAGTGGTCCACTCATAATGCCTTTCCTTATATGGATTGTTTATCTAACTTTCAGGCTTACACATTTAGTAGAATTTTAATTTTTGTAAAAGTGTAGGCCTGACACCAATTAATTTCAAGCCACTCATTATCTGTGATGCCGGCAAAGCTCTTCATTTCATATTTTCCGGAACGATTTACTATCTAACAAAAGTCAAACAGAGATTTATCCCGTGGAATGCGGAGCATATTCAACTGGGGCGAAGATTATTCCACTGGGACTTGACACGTTCATTTTGTGAAAAGTGTAGGTCTGACCCCTTTATTTTTTGCTTTACTAAGTCAATCGGATCTCTCCTGATTAGTTGGAAGCATTGCACTTTAGTCATTAGTCGAGGTACGACCCTAGATCTTCAAACCGCAAATGAAGAAACCTTTGCATGTCAACAGAATTTCAATAGTTTATTTTACCCGCACGCAAATTCGCAAACCACTTTACATACCCTTCCGGTGTCAGAAGATCGAACGTATAGAATTGTCTTATGTCCTGTTTATATTCCCTGTCAAAATTTCCCGGAAGTGGCTCCAGTAGTTTTGCGTTCACTGCCTCAAAATGATCCTTTGCCCACTCGGCCTTGGCTGGTGTGGTTTCGTCATCGTCATCATCGGATTTTATTTCTACAGCGCGAATAATTGTCTCATACCCCTTGTCCTGCAATTCCCTCAGGGCGTCTATGTTCTTTACTTCACCTTTCTTTTTCAGAATTTTAATATAATTATCTAAATCAATTTTGATGAAGAAATCGGGATTGAATCCGCGACGAACTCGGTCCCTTCCACCTTTCCAATATTCGTAATCTATAGAGTAAAAACCCTTGTCCGGTGATTTGATCCACGCATCCACATACTGTGAATTCTCCAGCAATAGAAATACAAATTCTTTTTCCGGAGAATGAGATACGAGCACCGTGCTTTGGGGTGTTTTAAACACGGAAGGGTTTACGATATATGGTGGCCGATCGTCGTTTTCAATTAATGGACGGACATATTCACTGTGTTTGTCCAGCAAACCAGTTGAATCAACAAAACTAAATACCTGTTGTGAACCATGGTTCTCTTTAGGCTTTCGAGTCTCGATGAGATGTTTAAGCATTGCCTTGGTCTTTTCATCAACTTCCTCTTTGTACGATTCGCTCATAAAGGCGGTCGCATCCCGTTCCAGTTCGCCAATTCTCACTGATCCCCGCTCAATTTTTTGTGTACCCGTCGGTACGATATCCCCTTTAATGTTTTCAAATACACGCCTTTTCTTTCCGCGCGGCAAAAATTGGTTAAAATAAAGATCAATCTGTTTTTTATTGTCTTGAGTCAGTCCCTTGTCAGAGATTTCAGATTTTTCCATTGCGGCCAGTATCGTATTTCTGATTTCATCTTCACTTGGACACCTTGTCTGTTCGCCATTTCCAAAATCAAAGCGAATCCCCTCAAATTCCCTCCCTTTAAACCGGCGATAGAGAGCATCTACCAAACCGTCCACGGAAACGGTTTTTTTCTTGAGGGCATACTTATCTTCACCCTTAAGGCGTTCAATGGTGACATTTTCATTGACATCATATTTTGTCAAAAGAAGCTCACGCATCGGAAGGGCAGTTTCTTCCTCGTCAGTAATATCTTCTATCTTTACTCCGGAAAGATAATTGAGATTAAATAGCGAGAAGTGGTGTTCGCCACGCCAGTTATCTTTATCAATCAACTTCAACGGCTCTGACGTAATGTACATATCAGAGTTTGTGACAGCATCCATCAGTTCTCTGATATGGTCAGCAAACTTCTCGTGATTGGTCACGGTAAGCCACGGATATGTCATTTGAATATCGGCGTAAGAAATTTTTCTTGGTATACGCAATCCCCGTCCCAAAACTTGTGAGATTAACAACTTGGAATTAAATATGCGCTCCTCCATCGGCACAATCTGAAAAACATTATCTTTATCCCAGCCTTCTAATAGCTTGCCGACTGAAAAGATAAATTCAACCTTACCTCCGACTTTGTCTGGGTTTGTTTCTTCAATATTATCAAGTTTATTTTTGAATTCTGAATCAGATATGCCGGTTATCACGCATATAACTTTCTCTCTAACCAGTTGATCCAGTTCCGCATCAGAACCAGTGGTGCCGTTTTCTTCACGCTCCCACTTTGCTAAAAAGCGGATAAATTCCTTAGTGCGACTTTGCGCATTAGTGCGGGTTGGACAATAAAAAACCGTGATTGGTTTAACTTGTCGTTTGCCATTCTTTTTGTATGCATATGTTTTGGATATTTCGAGATGCTTTTTCAGCACAACAGCAAATCGCTTTTCGGTCGTCCACTGCATTTCACCATCTTCTGTTTCGGTACTAATGATGGGATTAATATCCTTGATAAACTTTTCATTGATAGCTGTACGGATGTTGTAATCAAATATCACATCAGCAAAATAGTCGTCTTTGTTATATGGTGTGCCAGTAAAACCGATATGTCTTGTGATTTCTTTATGCTTTTTAAGAAACTGCATCCAGAGCCGTTCGGTTTTATCCTCTGATTCCTTACCCTTTTCGGCATCTACCTCTTTATCCAATTCGAGAACTTTTTTGGTCGCTATAAAATTAAGATGCGAATAGGCGTGATGAATTTCATCGCCCAGCACCAGCACTTCGTTTGTTCCTTTAAACAATGTATCGCGAATACCGCCAACAGAATAAATGGCATTGATATTTTCAATGGTTATACTTCCATCCTCAATGGCGTCATTATTGGTCAGAAGATCAATTGCTTTGCCCTGATATTCTTTAGGCAGTTGATCATTCCATTCTTTCTTATTAATAAATTCCTGGAATTTATCGCGCAGGCCTTCTTCGATAATTGTGGACGATGGCCCCAGAACCAAAACCCGCTTGGTAAGCCCCATGACAAGCGAAAGGTAGGCAATAGCGAAGATGACAAATGACTTGCCGGTGCCGGTGGCCATGTGCACAACGCCGGAAAGACAGTCTGCAAGAGGCAAATGCCCTAGCATGATTTCTTCGGAACCAAAGCGCTCTTGGAGATGTATTTTTTGGGAAAAGTTTTCTTTGGCCAGTTCAGCCACATTCTTATATCCGCCACCCCACAGATAGATCATCGTGTGTTTGATGGCCTGATACTGATACTCGCGCCCGCCGGCAACCGCGCGTACATAGTCTTCAATATAAGAAAAGCGAAACTTTTCGTAACGGCATTTACGGATATTGATATCCAGCGTATGCTCGGAGAGATTGAGCTTTTCTACAGTTTTGATTCTTTTTGCTTTTGCCATCATTATTCCAGATTAAACGGTTTGCTTTCATTGCCATGCTTATCAATGGCAATCAAGCCAACACGCTTGGTGAGACCTTCTATTTTCATCGAACCGTCTTCGGCAATCTCTTTGGCAAACAAGGTCTTGTCCATATCAAAAGGCTTACCAGCTTCGTAATCCAGATCGACCAAAAGCATCGCGATCCCTGAGAAACCCTCAAACCGATTTCCTTCTTTATTTAATATTTTCGTTTCAAACTTGGTAATCTTGAGCCCGTCGCTTGTGCGTGTTGCAGCTATCTCAACATCCTCATTAAAATAATAAGCTGTAGAGGTGATAAGAGTGTTCACATTGGCCTGAGAGCTTGGCTGTTCCTGAAGTGCCAGGTTGCGAGAGACATCTTCCAGCACTTTGTAAGGAAAAGTAAGCATCTGGAAATGAATATCCTTGCCGTCTTGATTCTTGATGGTGGTATCACCGATATTGGTGCAGGATTCCGGAGTGATAATGTAATAGTCGCCCTTAAGCTTCCCGCCAGATTGAGTTTTGATGCCATGCAGGTAGGTTTCGTCAATCTTCACTTCTTTTAAGAATTGATCGTCCCAAATGGGATAGACCTCTACTGGGTTATTGTCTTTGACGGCATAAATATTGGCAAGCTTATATTTGCTGGCTTTTTCTTCATCACGCGCCAGTTGAAAAAGCCCCAATACAAAATCAACATAGGTTTCTTTGTGCTTGCGCAGATCCATAATGTGGGAAAAATCATAGGCGCCGGAGGATACGACACAAAACGGCTTGGGATCTTTTTTGTATGGATTACCTTTTTTGACTATCGCCTTACCAGATTTGTCCTGTTCTTCTACGAGCGCTTTTGACTCGGTAATACGAAGCATTCGCCTTTGCATAGTGTAGATGGCGTGCTTGCCAAAGTCGCAAGTGATCCAGCGGCGACCAAGCTTTTCGGCTACCGCTATAGTGGTACCGGAGCCACCAAAAATATCCATGACTAAATCGTCAGGATTTGAGGTGGCTAATATAATTCTCTCTAAGAGTTTTTCAGACTTTTGAGTTGGATATCCCACATTTTCGCCTGGGTATCTTGCCGCTCTTTGTATATCAATCCACCAATCCTCAGGCACTTTCCCATTTTCATTCAGTACAATTTCATCAAAATTCATTCCTCCCTTACCAATAACATTTCTATTGGCTCGGTCTATGCTACCTTCAGCATAAGGAATTCTTATACAATCTTTATTAAAAATATATTCACCGCTATTTGAATAACGCAAAATCGTGTCGTGTTTCTTTGGAAAATCCTTTACAACATTTGAGGCCGCGGTATAACACCAAATTATTTCATTCAAAAACCTATCCTTTCCAAAAACCTCATCCATTATAATTTTTACATAGTGGCTCATTTTCTGATCAAGGTGTATATAAATACTGCCATCTTCGTCTAATAACTCACGTAAATAAATCAAGCGCTCGCGCAGACCTTCAATAAACTCAGCAGTTGCAACTTTATCACTATAACTTCGCTCGCCTTCTTTGCCGCCAAAATCACTCTTGGTCGCAAACGGTGGATCGATGTAGATGAGCTTTACTTTGCCTTTTACTTTATTTTTGATAAGCGGATCGACATTTTTATAGCATGTTTTGAGAAATTGCAGATTGTCTCCTTGCACGATCATATTTTTCCATTTATCATTTTTTACCTCGCCAAAACAACGCACGGTCTGAAGCGGGGCTGCGCCAATGCCTGCTCCGCCTTCTGCCAGAATGGCCGCCTTGGAGCGCTTGCCGGCGTATTCCAGTGTGGGAATCTTGGCTCTATCAAGCGCCTTCACATCAAACTTCTCGGCAGTGCCCGGAAAAAGCTTAGGCAATAAGTCTGATGTGGGTTCGGTGCCATTATTCATGGCTTCGATAAGCTTGGCTTTATCCTCTGGTGTGAGATTAATTTTGGGCATAGTTTTGGAATTTCCCTTCTAATAAATCATTCAGAACATCGGCTTCAGTTTGCTCTTTGGTTTTCGGACGTAGATTAAATTTATTGATCCGCAGGAATCGGTAACCATAGCTTTCCAGCTCCAACTGACGCGCGGTATCATAGTCCAGATACGCTTGAGAAAAATTGAGACTATTGACCTCCTGCGGATTTTGGAAATGAAACTCCACGCCATCATACTCTAAAATAAGTGTCTGGTCTTTGCCCCCTTCAGCATAGGTTAAAAGAAAATCAGTGCGATATTTGGGGATGTATACCTTGTGCTCTGCCGCAATATATTTTCCGATATCGAACTGCGGAATTATTTTAATATGTTCTCGGTGGTCTTTGACAAATTTGGTTTCCAAGAGAAGAGTGTACAATTTTTTCTCCATTGGCGATTCAAAAATTGACTCATCTTCAATAAAGAAATCATTTTTCTTGTTTATCTCCAGTGTTCGTTGATAATGCTTGAGTGCGTCACCCAGGCGTGTATTACTAAACTGCTCGATGGGTTGGCTATGCACAAAAATCATCGTATCTTTGGCACGACTAAAGCCAACATTCAGCCTTTGCATTTTGAGTTTTCTGATACTGTCAGCTGTGCCTCCAATGACAGGATATATGCTGGCCAAATTGGCGTTTTGCAGACTTTTATCTTCCACAATCGAGTAGTACACGATATCGCGCTCTTCGCCCTGAACATCGCCCACAAACCAGATCGCCAATTTGTGATCGCGTCGCAGCTGCGCCATATTAAACTTTTCGTTAAGAGCCTGCTCTAACCTGGCCTGCTGTTCTTTGAATGAAGCGATGACACCAATAGTGCCTTTGAAGCCGCTGTCCAGGCGCTTTTGAATGTCATTGGCAATAGCTTCTATTTCGTCCAGATTAGTATTAGGACCAGCCTTGCCTTGAGTTGCCACACTCATAAACTGCAGTACTTCGCCGATTGGCTTGGTGCGGATACGGTTTACGACCAGTTCCATCTGCGCTTCTTTGTAAAAGAAATCATTTGAGTAACTAATAATTTCCGGAAAACTGCGGAAGTGTTCTTTGAGTGCAGTGGTGTAATTGGCTATGGCCTTGGCAAAAGTAAGGGTGGATGTACGAATATTGAAAGTTTTGAGCCAAAGCACGGTGCCGTCTTGTGGTTTGAGCAATATATCGCTTTCCTGTTCATCAGCGGGTACTTCTTTGGAAACCTCATCGACAAGCTCCTTTTTGGCCGCTTCTGATACCGTGGTGCTGTAATCATCCGCATAGGCTGTGATAATCTCACTGAAATAGCTGGCAGAATACTTAGAACTGACATTGGTTGCGCTCACGGCGCCGTATTGATATTCATCCCCAAATATAACAACTTGCTTGGCACGCAAGATGAGCGAAATGGAGTCGGCAATAGATACTTGTGAGGCTTCATCAATAATCAGTACATCGATCAAGCCTTCTTCCATAGGGAAATGCTTTGATATCGTGCTGGGTTCGGCAATAATGCAGGAAATACTATTTAATAACACCTTAGCTTCTTCGATGGTGAACCTTTTCCCGCCTTCGTAGGATACTTTTATTCTGGCCATCTCGCCCAAATGATTGTTGAGATTTTTTAAGCGATTATCATTGAGATGCTCAATATCTTTTTGCTTCAGTTTGTAGTACGTCTGGATGTCCTGCAGGCTGATTGACGAGTCGCTCGCATTTTCTGACAGAAAATAGTGCAGTTGAATCCACTGCCAGGCATTCTTAACTTGCACATCGTGACCGAGCAGCTTTGTAAGCGTGTTGAGGCTTGTTTCGGTGATTCCGAAATGATTAAGCATCGCACCATAGTTTTTGAATAACGAGTTTAGAGCCTGATACATATCATCGTTCAACAGATCGTTTGCTTCACTGTATTTTTTGATTTTTTCGTAGACATCACTGATGCCCTTGTCTTGATTTCCGGGCAATGCCCGATACGAAGCCAACAAAACCTGGTGCTTTCGCATGGATAGCGCAAAGCGGATTTTATCCACTCCGGACAAGAGATTATCAATCGTCACGTTTTCTTTTTCGATGTTCAGGATTCTTGCCACCTCTTTAACCACGCCAGCAAACTTCAAGCTCACAAGCTGCGACAGCAGTAATTTTAGATCTTCTTCTTTCGGCGCCTTGCCAAAAATCTTTTGAAACAAACCAGTGGTTATGTGCTTTGTGGTTATCTCGGATAATTTTATATCGTGCTTAAAATGCGTTTTAAGGTTAACCAACAACGGCAGGAAATCTGCCGGAATTTCTGCAAGAGTAGTCTTGATATGTTGAGCAGTTTCTGGAATCTGATTAAGCTTTTCGCAAGCTTCCAAAAAGTCCGGTATTTTATCCTTCTGATCGATGAGATAGGCGTATTCTTCCAGACTGGTGTGTAAAAACTTTTGCAAAGTGCCTGACGCCATGCATGCCGTGATCTTTTTAAAATCTATTTTTTGATCCGCCCCAACAATGGTTGAGGTAATGTTTGCAATAGTTGTGTCCGTTGCCAGCTCGCGGTCTACACAGTCAAACGCTATTGTTTTTCGTATTACCTCCTCATATTTACCGGACTGCTCTAATTTCTTTTCGATTGCTTCGATAAGCTTGGTAGCAAGTTTTTTCTCATCGATTTCGGTCGCTTCTTTGTTGTATTCCAATGCGCGCTCATTGGCGGCACCTACTACTGCGGCTGTTAAAGTATTCTGAAAATTATTTGCCGATCCGGTTTCTTTATCCATGCGTACAATTGACGGCTTTGCTTGCGGGTGAAGACTTTTATATTTATCAGTCAGCATTCGGTCGATGACATCAAGCGCCTCTTGCTTGTGTGAAGTAATAACAACTGACTTATTATTTTCATTTGCCCAATATGTTAGTGCAGCAATGGTGTGAGATTTACCTGTTCCTGGAGGGCCGTCGACAACGATAATATTGTTCTTTTCATTTGCGAGTGCCAGTAAAATACGCTTTTGTGGATTATTAACAGGAATCGGACTATTAGACACATACCGCTCAGGGCTTCTGCGAGAGTACTTATCTAAAAATACTTTATCTACTTCGTCTTGATGATTAGGGACTGTCCCTTTGACATATTGGTCGATAAATTCGGAAAATTTACTTGATTCGCCCAGTTCTATTTTGGTCATGAGCTCGGAATAGTCGAGGAGCTTTTTATCTTCGTTAGTAACTATCTGAAGACCAATCCGGTTTTTTATTTGAGGAAAATTTTCGTTTGCATAGGTTATGCGAGCAAAAGATGGCTCCAAAATAAATGGTGTCTGAAATCCATATTGAGTTTGGATAAATGTTTCCATTGCCCCAAGGTGCCGCTTGGTCGTGGTGATGGAAGATGCTCGCGGTACAGTCAAAACACTATCAAATTTAAAATAATTCACCGCCGGAGCATTCAAAAGCATCAAATCTCTTGGGAATGAAAGGGTTACTTCTGAATTGGACGTTCGATATTCCACCTCAATAAAATAGAGCGGGTATGCCTCCTTACCTCTTTCGAGCATATGGAAAAACACGAAAAGCGTGCCGAGTTTGGCAAAATCCGAATATTTTTGAAAATTATAATACAGGTCATAGATGACAATATCATCAATGGCGTCTGAGAAATATTTTGAGACTTCCGTAATGTACTTTTCACTGCCGGAAAAATTGTTGCCAATTCTTTTTAGTTGTTCGAATTGCTGAGTCACATAATTTCGCACACCGAAGATTGAAGAAGGCGCATGCTCGATGTTTAACTCAACCTTTTTTTGATCGACAATTTTATCCTGAAGATCATTCAATGTTGTTTCAAACTGACGACGAAGAGCGAGATTGTATGTTCGCAATCCTTCTTTTTGTGCCATGTCTTTTTGTTGAGCAAGCAGATCTTCTCCACCCTCGCCAGCAATAAATTTTTTATTATTCTCCGCACGTTGGGCATATTCGGTACTGATGCATTTTTCTAAATACGCCGCATTAAAATTCCCCTGCAATAGTTTTTTAATTTCTATGAGGAGAGCATCTTTGTTGAGTATTATCGTATATTCATTTTGTTTAATGAGTAGCGGTGACAAATCACCATCTTTTATTTTTTGGAGCAGAACGAATTGAAATGCCGGGAAAAAAGATAGATCGAGTGTAAGCTCATTATTTGTCCATTTATAGTTAATAAGACGCCTAAAATTAAATCGCGTCTCGGTAAATGTTGCGAAGTAGTTAAGAATCTGTTTCGGTAAATTGCTCATATTAAATACACTTCCAATATTATTATAAAGGGGTCAAATCTGCTCTTGACTCATGTTCTGTTTTTCTTGGTTAACAGCACGTGTCATTCTCCAGAAGAGCCATAAAAAAAGCTCCACCCTTTACGCACCGGCACGCACCTCGTCATCCGTAATCTGAAACAGGAATTCGACGGACTTCCAGCGCTCGAACAGGGCCTTATCTGTGCGGAATTCCCGGTCACGTTTGTCGAACTCGGCACGGAAGGCGTCCGGTGTATTGTCGAGATCAAGGGTCTTCTCACTCTGGTAACCCAGGCTGTTGAGTAGACCAATGGACGCGGTGCGCAGGTCGGAACCGGAAAAGGCCCGGAGCGCTGTTTCGATTTGCTTTCTTGTGTCTGTGCTCATGATTGTAACTGTGTTTTCAGTTCCATTGCTTATCCTGCCATTACGTCTGCATAGACTTCAATAACTGTTTCCCCTCATCGGTCAGCCGGTATTTCTGGAGGCGGCTGTTGGGTTTGTCGGGGATAGTGTATTCAATAAACTTTCTGTCCATCAACTCTTTGATGGCTCGCTTGAAGGCCCCTGTTTTGCTCCTCAATCCCAGTATTTCAGTCAGTTCGTTTTCTGAAAAAGGACGTTTACCAAGAGCTTGGAGAATGGATCCTGACTGGGCCCCTGACTGGGCCCCTGGCTCTGGCCGCAACTCAGTCGAGCCTGTTTGACGGCCCTCAAAGTCAGTGATTCTGAGGGACGTTGTTGAATTCATTGACTTATTCCCTTCCAATTCCAACAGCGTTTTCCCCTGGTGCGCCAGTTCTGATTATAATGGCGAGTAGCTCGGCATTGCTCAAGGTATGCTCACCATGCTTGAGCAACTTCTCCCGCAGCCGGTCATCCTCCGACCACTCCCCTATCGGCATGGGATATTTTCATGAATAATCAGCCACCAAGACACAAAGACACAAAGATCCTATAACTGGTCGAGGGTCAAGTTTCTGTTTGGCTTTTGTTTCCCTTCTCGCCATATCCAGCCTCAGGTTCCTTGACCTCAAATCCGATCTTTCTTTTCGGTTTACTCTCGATGTCTAGTAGTTGCTTTATGGCATCAAATACAACCTTGAACTGACGGTCGTATTTCCTCTCCATGGCTTCGACTTCTCTCCCCAGGTCCTCATGGGTAGAGAGCATTTCCCTTAATTTGGTGAAAGCTCTCATGATCAGAATATTGACTTGAATCGCTCTCTCGCTTT
>Ga0315547_1002154_pt1 | contig 14232 bp, 17 predicted proteins | sample SalMarSW160240MG_2_FD_202542 | JGI IMG/M metagenome (GOLD analysis project Ga0315547, IMG submission 202542) | Salt marsh sediment microbial communities from the Plum Island Ecosystem LTER, Massachusetts, United States - Salt Marsh Sediment SW1601-240 ... | reverse complement strand
TGGCCAATCAGTAGTGATTTCATAAGGTTATGGGAATATCCGGAGCTTTTTCTGAAATTTTTCAAAAAAATGCTCCTTCTAATAAACCAAATATCCATATCTTTTTTAGGCGGTGGATTTTGGCCTTGCAAAACCTAAGAGTTGTTTGGTGAGTTCTGCCCCATTAAGAACACCTTGTTCAATATTACTTAATCTTTCATAGTCCGGATGATCAGAGGTTTTACCTAAAAGTATAAGGGATGTATTTCCCTGGATACCCATAAGCACATTGTTGAAGTTGTGGGCAATGCCACCTGCAAGGGTGCCAATTGATTCCATTCTTTGGGCTGCCTGGAATTGGGATTGGAGTTTCTTTTTTCCTTCCTCGGCCCTCTTTTGCTCGGTAATGTCCGCTGCATAGCCAATAAGCCCAACTACATTTCCTTTCTTGTCCTTTAGTGGAGCTTTACCGGTTCGAGCCCATCTTGTTTCTTCAGGACTGTCATAGTGCTCAATAATGTCCAATTTCGGCTTTCCCAATTCCATGACTTCCTGGTCATCCTTCATCATGTCTTTCCCATGCTCAGGGAAGAGTTCAGCAGTAGTTTTTCCTATAATCTCCTCTTTTGATAGTCCAACTATATTGTCAAAGGCTTGATTTGTTCGGATAGTTTTTCCATCTCTGTTTTTTTGGAAGATTATTACCGGAACTACATTGAGAATTGTCTGCAATTCCTCCTTTGCAGGTTTGTGCTCAACGGCTTCCTTTTCTAACTCCTTACCCCTTTGCTGTAGTTCTTCATAGGTTGGTTTTTTGTCCATTAGAAAATCCTCACTTTGACATTAAAGACAGAAACTTCATCAGCATAAACTAATTCACTCTAATGAGGGCTTGATTCTGATCTTTAATCTATAATCTTTCTAAACAGAGAGGCCCAGAAGTTAGTTCTACTTCATAAATGGTTTATTTCTATTCTTATCCTTCTAAGATTAGAATATTGACACAATATATAGAATTTTCCTTGACATGAACCACAATAAATTGTAAAAATTTATTTTATTTGGCCGCTCAATACCAATCATATAATTCTGAGGGTAGACTATGGAAAGGTTGAAGTGGGAAGAAGAAAAGGAAAAAAGGGAAAAAGAGTCCTTGGAAAAACATACCGGGCTCTCCAAATTATTTAAAGAAGACAGGTTTGCATTTGAGCGAGAAAGAAAAAGAATGATTGATGAAATAATTAATAGTGTAGAAGATGAAGAGCAGAGAAATAGACTAAGAGCTTTTCAGGAGTCTTGGGATAAAAAAATGAGAGGCGCTGGATCAAGACACAACAGGTTTGTCCAAGCCCAAACACTTTTTTGGGAACATTTTCATGAAACCTGGCAACCAACTATACAGAAGTTTAATTCTCTCTTGAACAGTAAACAGATTATAAAGACTCGTAAACCATAATAATATATACTTTGAGCGGTTATAATTAGCGCTTTAGGTTCATTAATTGACCTTAAATTTCAGACCCAGGACGATCATTGGCCTGCCCTGGCGCGACTTCTTTGGCAAATACTGCAATCTCTATCTTATATATAAGTTGTTTAAATATAGCCTAATCCCGATTGTATCGGGACAGGTCTGGGCCAGGGGTCTGGGCCAGGGAGTAATGGAGTGTTGGAGTATTGGGGGCTTTCCATCACTGCAGTAATGGACAATGGAAAAAGTGGTTCACTTGATACAAAAACACAATTTATGGCCGTGTATAGTATAATCGTAGGCGTTCACGAGTTCAAAGGTTCAGAGGTTCAATGCTTGCCCGCCTCCGGCGGGTTCCATTCTTGTCCCCGAACTCCATTTAGAATGCGTATTTACGAGAAAAGCGTCATCTTCGTCAGGCCTAATCCAAAATTTGGAGCCAAATTGGCAATTATTTGGGAAAATGAGCATTTTTAACGAGGACTTCGGGTCTTTAATGCCTTCTTTGTCCTTAACCCTGGACGTTGAACCCCGCCTGTCCCGATAAAACCCGGGCGGGCAGGCCTGAACCTGTGAACGGTTACGTATAATCAAAGCTTCTTTGTTCAGGTATCATGAGAGAATTTGATTCAAAGACTGTGAGCATGTCAAATTCTTGACAGGTGGTTGTCTTCCTTTAAAGGATGCTTGATTAGATTATATGTTTTTAGTGTGTTGGAAGGATATAATCAATTTGATTTATGAAGAAGGGCGCTTAATATGGATTTGAGGACTTATAGATATGGATATTAGAAAATTTAACTGTTGACTTTGCCCAATCTATTTAGACAGCAAAATATTCAAGTTGATAGCCACCTCCTCACATTAAAGTGTTCATGCCGATTGGTTAACAGAATCCTGCAGCAGTTTTTTAAGATTATAAACCAAAATCAAAACTTTTTGGAAGGAGTCTGAGATTCTCTGGAAGATACTTGATTGATTGCTGGGTGCCTTCATGGCAGAGCAAGTCTTTATTTCACCTTATTTAACACCGATTGCAAACAAGGTGATAAAAGGTGAAACTTATCGCCATTTGCTGTAGTATTCCAAATCCTCGTCATCAATCGGTCGCATGATGTTTTTGACCAATCTAATACAAGCGATGATGACGATAGCAAAGATTGCTAGTAAAAGGATGTGCCAATTCATATTATATCTCCAATAACTCTCATTCCGATTATAGTTTTTTCAGTAACAGTAATCGAAATATAGATGGTTCATCATAATTCCGTCATAAAAACACAGCTATAACCCTTGCAATTCCTATATCCCACAAGCGGAGATAGAAGATGCAAAGGATTCAGGTAATGTCTAATGGCTGCTCCTATAACAACCATTCACTCTCTTTCAGTTCTAACGCTTCCCACAATGCCGTCATTATCAACGGCGCAACTCTATTCTTTGTTTATAGCTGTGAGATGCCCCGCGGAAAAGATTCACGCACACTTGAGAAGCTCATTTTAGTGCCACCTCGAGCTCCCTTTCTTAAAATATAACCTTTGGAGGCCCTTGGCCATCACATGGTTAATTATATTGTGTTGAAGTTGTATGGCAATTTATACGTTTATTTGTGCTTGAAGGTTTGATCCTGCCAACTGTATCAGGCCAATTGGTCAACTAAACTCTCTTGTTTGGTTATAATTTCCGCTTTTCCGCTTTTGTCATATTGTGGGCTAAGTTTTTCTTTTTTGTTTGTCTCATTAGATGCCTCAGTATTGAATTTTACCCCAGCATCAAAATCAAAGAGCTTCGGTAAAGAAGCTCTTATATTCTTTTCGAAAGTAACAACATTGTCGCTGTCTATGTAAATAGAACATTTTTTCTTTTCATCTGGGCTTTCCAGCTTTTGGTCATTCACATGAGCAAACGGCTCTTTACCGTCTTCGGGTCTCCTGAATTGCCCGGGCTGCTGTTGCCGGATGTAATTGCTTGTATCGGTAATTTCCATGCAACCTTACCGTTTTTGATATATGTTCATCATTTAGAGATCTCAGGTGCGAGGCTTTATCCCCACTCCCATACAGGATAGCTTAGTCGATCATCTATATATAAGCATCAAGTAGCATACCCTGCATTAGGTTTTGCAACATTCCGGCAGAAGTACCATAAAGATAGTCAGCGAACTGCATACTTATGTTCTCCGATTCTTTGGCATAATTGAGTGGGGAATCGGTAGCTATGTGGGAAGCATAATTGTTCATTTGCACTGCCAATCCATCAAAACCACCGAAGGCCTCTTTAATCCCTGCCATGTTATGGCCAGCAGCCGTGGCCAGTTTATCGTTATCAATTTCAAGCCTTCCATTTTCTCCCTGAGTGATACCAAAGGATTCCAGCTCCCTTTTGTGGTTATTGATAAAAGAATTTATAGATGAAAGCACCTCATCTTCAATGTAATCAGTATTGTTTTCCAAAGAATCAATAACTGAATTTACCTTGGACACGAGATCAGTTATGGCATTTTCAACCTTCTCTTCATCTGGAGCCACTGTCAAACTTGATTCACCCACGCCCTGGAGATTGACGGTAACCATGCCATCATCCAGATAAATCGTATTGGAGCCTGAAGTATAGTCAGTTCCGCCAACTTGATATGCAGCATCCTGGGCTGAGGTAGACACACTATCGATGCCGGTCGCTGTTACTGCGTTGCCTGATATGTCCGATATAGTAAAGGCGCTATCTGTTCCGGTATAATCAGATGTAATAATTAATCCTTTAGCGCCCTCATCAATACCATCTGTGACTTCTGTGCTTATTCCTATGCCCGCCTCATTGATGGCCTGCGCCATTTTCTGTAGCACATCCTCATTGGTATCTCCCTCCACCACCTCAATGCTGAGTTCGTGATCCTGACCGTTGATGTTGATATTAAAGGTATTGGTTCCCATATCAACCACACTGGAATCTACTGCATTCAATTCCAAACCGGTATTTTCCTGGCCCTGAGCTAATTGGGTAACTGAAATGTTATAACTGGTCTCAGTTGCTCCGGAATTCGAGGAAAAGGCGGCAATGGCTGTAGCTGTCAGCACATTTGGATCTGAAGACATGGCAGTACGGTCATTGAAAACAGAATTAAAATCAGTCAACATCAATTTTTTGGCTTTGCCAGCCAGATCCGAGACATCATTGTAGAGCTGTTTTAGGGCTATTTCCGATTCTTCAGAAAATATTTGTTGGTTGATCTCATTCTGAAGATTCCCCATGGCTGATGTAAAGACCTGCATCACCAAATCACCAGAACTCTTCACTCCCAGAGGTGCAAGCAGATTGGTCATTGTCAGATAATTATTATAGGAACCGGATATTTGCATGATATAATCTCCGTTGGAAATAAAAACCCACTCCCGAAAGAGGGAATTGGTCTTTTCTCGCACTCGTTTGACAACCCCGCTGCCTTATCCAAACTATGAGGACTCAGACCGGAGGCTTTGCGACCCAACCTTTCGGAAGGTTTGCCTTTATCGATATCTTTTAAGGTATAGACCGTTTAAGGATTTTCTGTAACGATCAGGTCCTCCATATCAACTCAAAATATCCACGATTGTCCCACGCGATTCATCCTGGGCTGCTGGGGGTTTTGCATTGGCCTCATTGTCTCTCTGGGCCGATTCCATATGGTCTGTGTCTTTGGCCTGGGCATTAGAGACCTTTTCATTATTCTCCGCATTGCCAATTGAATTTGCATTAGAGGTCTCTTCGGTCTGGACATTAGAGATCTCTTCCTGATTTTTTTGGCCATTATTGTTATTTTCTACATTAGGAAAGGCATTTGGTGCTGGCGTGGCAGCATTAATTAGATTTACCATAGTCTTATCTCCCTTGATTCATTTTAAGCCTTGCGCACCAAGAGGCTCGTTATCTCGTTATGGGCTGTTGTGCCGCCCTTTGAGCTACCTATTAGAAGAGGCAATAAAAAAACCCGCTTCCGAAAGGGAGAAGCGGGTTATTATTAAATTTACCTAACAGCCCCGCTACCGTATCCCTTTTTCAGGAACTTAAGCCGGAGGCTTTGCGACCCAACCTTTCGGAAGGTTTGCCCTTCAGCAAACGAATCTACTACTTTTCATCTTTTCTTATCGGCATGTTTATTAAAAACTTTAGATTTTTTTATTTTTCCATCCTGAGACTCATGAGAGGTCAGATATATATGTTAATCACAACATATTCTGTTTACCTCCCCTAGACTTGAAATGAACTACCCCGCCGTGAGCAGCGGGGTATCATCAAAAAAGCATCGAACGCCCCAAGGGGCGGGGAATTAGACCCGTAGAGATTAAAGATTTAGGGCCTTATGTTTAATGGATTCTATCCGATTTTATTACAACATACAAACACAATGCAGAAATTTTCAGCCCCCCATTTTTCGATTGTATGCGTGGCATTTAAGCCGAATTTTCGCAATAATGCTTGTTACCCTGCCTTTAGATAATCTCTTCCCGTGAAAGCTTATAGCTGTTCCTTTTTTTAACCTTAACTCGAAATTTTGCTCATAGGTTTTCCCGCCTGATATTTCAACTTGAGCTTTTCCTTTCTTGTAGCCTTTGGCCTTGATTTTCAGCCTCCACTTCCCATCTTTAAGATCAGTTAGCTCATAGTATCCCGAAGTGTTAGTCTTGGTGTTCTTTTGACCAACGCATTTGCACTTGACCTTTGCATTTTTAATAGGATTACCTGTTTTCTGATCAGTGACGATTCCGTAAATTGCGGTAAGGGTTGAAGGAGGGGCACCAACGTACTCATCTGACCCCATAATGGTAAATTTTTCTTTGCCCGCCTCTTTTGCCCAAGGCATCTGGGTCTCGCCCAAAAAAATGGCACCTTCATCCATCACCACAGAAGACGCCTGAATATTTCCAAAAACCTTTCCGGAGGCAAGGATATCAATCCTCTGATCGGCAATTATATTGCCGTGAATCTCTCCTCTGATGACGATATAAGAGATATGCAGATTGGCCTCTATCATTGCCTCTTCACCAACAATGAGATTTCCATCGGCCGATATCTCCCCTTTAAAATGACCGTCTATCCTGATAGTCCCATGAAATGTCAACTTCCCCTCAAACTCTGTATTCTTCCCTAAAAAGGTGATCACCTGGTCTCTTTTTTTCATGATGTATAAACTCTGTTCTTATGGTTATTTCAGAGAAAACTCCGTGTGAACCCACAAATAATACTGTGACTATTATTGAAAGTAAAGAAATGAATAAGTCTGCAAAGGTGTAACATGAAAAAAGTGTGAATTCTGAGGGTTAATAAAACCTGATTGACTCAATAGGTCAAGATGTTGCGGTAGCTGGCAGCACCCTCAGACTGAAGGATAGCGTGCCAAAAGGCGCAACTTGGTTCTATCCGATTTTATTACAAAATACAAACACAAGACTAAACTTTTTCGGATTTAAAACCTTAAACAAGCAGTAGTCATAATCCTATGACTCGATGGCCAACATGCAGTATATGGACATTCTCTTTAAGAAAACAGAACCAATAAAGAGTCTGTCTTTGCAGCTTGGTGATTAATATATTTAACCAATTTTTTCTTTATGGTCTTCTCTGAAAGGTTTTCTATTGCCTCTGTCCGCTTCTTAGCCTCGCTATTTCTTCCTTTGCCTTAATCAATTCCTCGTCTGTTAATCTCAAGCGATTGGCCAAACACTCGGCAAACACCCGGAAAAGTATATAGCAGAAGGCAAGCTTATCATTGCCTGACAACCTATCAATATAGGAAGCGTCTATTGCCAAACAAACGGTCTCATCGATAGCATATACGGAAGCCGATCTGGCTGAACCATCTATTACGCCCATCTCACCAAAAACATCGCCTCTGCGTTTGAGAACAGTCAGTTCTCCCTCGTGTTTTGCTACTCTCACTTTGCCAGAGACAAGAAAGTATATCCAGCTATCATAGCTGTCTTCTTCAAGAATCAACTCCCCTGGTTCATATTTCCTTATCTTGCTCAACTGCAACGCCCCTTGAAGGTCCTTCTCATCAAAAAGCTCCAGTGTAGGTATCTGCCTCAATTTTTGTATAAGGGCGCTGTTGTCTTTTAAATAATCAGATTCAATCATCCTATCCCTTCCTTTCTAATGGCAGGATAAAGAAAAAGAGACTCCCCTCCTGGTTCTCACTCTCAACACCAATTTTCCCTTTATGGGCCTCCACAGCCATCTTGCAAAAGGTCAATCCCAGTCCGGTGGTATAAATTCGGCCATCACCCTTCTTTTTAAACTGGAGGTATTACCAGAAAAGATAGCTGTCAGATCAGATTGTAGTCATCACAAGTAAGTATATTATTACCAGCCAATTTTTTTGTGCCTGGCATTCCACATCATATCATTTAATCGAATTAACCAAGTGGTAATAGATAATCAGCAAGGCGGCCTGATGTGTCACGTAAACTCAGACTTAGTAAACGTGAGATCCCTTTGAGAATTTTTATGCCTATTTTGGGATATTCCTCCAATATTAATTCGAAATTTCTCTGTGTAAAGATGACCAACTTAGCCGCTGTTTGAGCCTTTACTGTTGCTGAGCGAAGAAAATCGCCAATAACCGACATTTCTCCAATTGAACGTCCCTTAGACAATTCAGTTATTACCACACTTTCTCCAGCCATAGATTGTTTAACCACATCCAATGTACCATCGACTACAAAACACACATAGTCTCCTTTATCTCCTTCCCTAAAGAGAATTTCATCTTTGTTGATCTCAATGAAGTTCATATATCTTGCAACAATTTCTAATTCATTTGGCTCAAATTTATCAAACATACGAATGTACATAAGGAAGTCAATAACAGTCTCTTTTATCTTGCTCTCATGAATAGTTTTATTTTCTTTCATTTCCTACATCTCTTTCTGTTTTTAACGACTCGTCTGCTCGCTTGGGCTTAGCGGATTCTTTTTCTATCTCCATAACTCTTTGCTTTAGTTCTTCATAGGTTGGCTTTTCAGCCATGAGAAACTCCCCTTTTATTTTGATTGATGGCTCTTGTCGAGACAGGTACAAAGCTCTTTTAGTCTTTGAATACAACAAGCCATTCTATGCACCCTGACTCAACATTTTTTACGGCTTCCACTAAGCTGACACTTGCTTCGATATGAGAATACACCATCGTAGTTAAAATAGAGCAGAAATCATGCCAAAACAATGAAGAAAGTTAATTACCTGTAATTCCATATAATCAAAGCTTCCTTGTGCAAGTTTTATCGGCAAATTTGACTCAGAGTAGGCCAACATGTCAGATTTTTGACGATCGGTCAGTTTACTGTAAGGAAGTAGATAACTCTAAAATGGCACGATTATTGTTTAAGATATAGCTGTACTGAAAAGCAAACAGGAGACGAAAGGAGTGTTATAATGTCTGATACACACAAAGAGAGAAGAAGGCATGAGAGAAGACCTTCAAACGGACTCTTCAGGATTTATACAAGTATTACTCGTGGTGCCTACACAGTTTATCTCAAGGATATAAGCAAAGGCGGTGCTTTTATAAGGACCAAACACCAACCCAAAGTCAACGAAACTATTACGTGCATTATTCTTGATGACTACAATAAAGAGCGTTTTGTCGGAAATGCCCGGGTTAGCTGGTGCAAGGAAACCGGTCCTGAGGCTGACAGAGGTTTTGGGATAGAACTTGAAAAGGAACTTATGGAAGAGATAGTAAAGGAACTTCATGAGGAGTAACAATCCAGATCCATAGAGGGCCTTATTTTGATTTGCCCCCGCGTTCTAAAGTAAAGGGGGTGTATCCTTCGTGCAGAACACGCCTCTCTTCTTTTAATAACTCAAGGAAAAAGGCTTTTAGATCGACTCAAATTTCCAATTTTTCTCTTTCCCCACTCATAACCCATTCACCTTATATTCCTATATCTTGTGGTATATGGCAATGAACTTCAGTTCTAGTATTCTTGCCTGACATTAACCCACAGTCTGCTTAAGTTTATTATAGATTGCTTATGAGAGTGTCGGAAAAGTCCAATTATTGCTTTTTATCGAAATTCACATACAGTGAAATCAAGTACTTACAAGGCACATGACTATTGTTTTAGGGTTTTTCGACAGTCTCTATGGTAATCAAAACATCAACTACTTTTTTCCTTCTCTGCTCTTGACACTGGATGTTGGTCCGGGGAGGGAAAAGATGTGGCATGGATCTTGAAGATTAGAAGAAAATGTGTAACGGTTTTTAGGCCTAAGCATACTGGAAAGGCTGAAGAGGATATGGAAGATCGGTGGTTAACTGTAGATGAGATCTGTGAATACCTTGATATAAACAGGAATACAATCTACAAATGGATTATAGAAAAAGCTCTACCTGCCTATCGCCTTGGTCGTCATTGGAAGTTTAAAGCGGAGGAGGTTGATGAATGGGTAAGGACCATGTCGAGTAGTCTCACGGGACTATCAAAAGAAACAAAGCAGCTCATCAACGAGGTGGATAAAATTGAAAAAACTAAGGTAGTTAATGAATCGAAAAGGACGCCAGCATCTAAGAAAGCGCCTGCAACAAAGAAAGCCAGATCATTAACATTCACCGACCAGGTAGTCAAAACTGTCAACAGGCACGGTCAAGAAGCTGAAAAGGATATTTTTGAGGATGGTTTGAGCCTTGATGAGGCTGTTAAAGACTATGAAAAAAGGCTTATTCTTGAGGCCCTGGAGAAGAGCAATTGGGTTAAGGCAAGGGCTGCAAGACTCCTTAATATCAACAGGACAACACTGGTGGAGAAGATCAAGAAACAGAACCTTACTAAAACATCCTCCCCATAGGCCAGTCAAATACGTATTGTCAAATTAATGACGGCCTTTAACACATCCCCTTTTATCCACCTTTCTTTGCCTGTGCTTTGCCTTGAGGAGAAGAAAAGCGTATCAGCTTAAACAATTCATACCCCCTTAATTGACAACAGGACAAATAAATAATTCTGGGCATTTGATAGCATGCAGTATCACAAAATAAGCTTTAATATGGCACAATTGTTGTTGATAAATGTTTAGAGGGAACCAATTTTTCCTCGTTTCTTTTATCAATATTCCCCCCTCGCCCTTTGAGGATAACTGACCACTTACGGTAATAGTAGGAGACGGAGTTATGAAAAAAGTAACAACTTTTGCTAATCAAAAAGGCGGTGTTGGCAAGACAACCTGCGCAATGAATATAGGTTACCGTCTTGCTAAAATGGGCAAAGTGACACTCCTTGTGGATATTGATCCCCAGGGAAATCTCACCACGTGCTGCGGTATGAATACCGAATCACTAAAAAAGACAATATATGATGTCTTTAAAAAACGTGCTTCCTTAAGGATGCTATCACTCAAATCGAAAACAATTTTTATATTGTCCCTTCTAATTTGATCCTCGCCTCCATAGAACAGGAACTGTTTGGAATGATAGGATATGAAAGTATCCTAAGAAAGGCCCTTAAACCTATATTAGACGATTTTGACCATATTATCATCGACTGCCCTCCCTCCCTTGGTTCTCTCACGATAAATGGTTTGGTGGCATGCAACGAAGCTTACATAACATCAACCTGCGAGCATCTGTCTCTGATCGGGGTAAGCAAACTCCTTGATACCATTGACGCCGTTAAGGAAAACTACAACCAAGCAATAACTGTAGGGAAAGTAATACCTGCTAAAGTTTCACCGAAACTAGACATCGTACACTTAAGCAACCATGCGCAACAGGGTGTTGATGAAAGCTTTTTTCAAGGATTTGGGGTGATTACGGCAAACGGTATCAAAATCCTCACTCAGTGCGGCCTTGGCAATGATGTGACTCAAATCCGAGAAGGCAAAACTGTTTCGGCCTCTGACTTTATGCCGACGTTCGGGGATATTTACCAGCCGTGCCCCATAGATCCAGGTAACGGTAGCCGCCATCATAGAGAAGTTGATATGGTTGATCACGGCATGGGCATTACGGGTTTGGCTTTTGCTGCTGCCAATGTCCATCCAATTTTTAGGATAGACTATGGAAAGGTTAAAATGGGAAGAAGAAAGGGAAAAAGGGAAAAAGGGAAAGAGAGTCCTTGGAAAAACATACCGGGCTCTCCAAATTATTTAAAGAAGACAGGTTTGCATTTGAGCGAGAAAGAAAAAGAATGATTGATGAAATAATTAATAGTGTAGAAGATGAAGAGCAGAGAAATAGACTAAGAGCTTTTCAGGAGTCTTGGGATAAAAAAATGAGAGGCGCTGGATCAAGACACAACAGGTTTGTCCAAGCCCAAACACTTTTTTGGGAACATTTTCATGAAACCTGGCAACCAACTATAAAAAAGTTTAATTCCCTCCTGAACAGTAAACAAAGTATAAAAAATCCTAATCCATAATAATATATCAAGTACCTTGTTTTCTTTAGACAGAATGCAAGATTCCCATAATTAGCCTGCTTGCTAATCTCAAGGGCGTTTCATTGATCTCCCTCGTTTTTGCCCCCAGTCTCTTTAGTCCGTTGTATGGATAAATTTTTAGCCTCATCAACTGCCACAGAAAATTCAGTACCGACCTCACCCGCTCTGGCTGCCTCAAATGCTGCATTCAAGGCAAGAAGATTCCCCTGTAATGCAAGGAACTTCCGTTCTTTTTCCCTCATAGCCTTTGTGATTTGATCAAATCCTTTGATTTGTTGTGACATGCTATCGTATTCCCACTTCCAAGTTTTCCTTCATGTGAACAGGGAAACCTTCAAAGCCCTCTGTTTGCTTAGATTGAATCTCGATCTCGCACTCGGGAAACAGAATGTTAAGCGATTCAATTAAACTGTCATCTCTTTCCGAATTACCGGTTAAAATTATTATTTTATCCATGCTAAATATCTGGGTGGCATTACCCTGCCACCACAGTGTATAACCGAAACCCACATGGAATGATCGAGCGTTGGAGTAATGGAGTAGTGGGTAGTAAAAACAAAAAAATCATATTGATTGTTTTTTTCTCCTTCAATGGGAGAGGTTGCCCTGAACCAAGTGAAGGAGGAAAAGTCCACCCATCACTCCAATATTACATTGCTCCCTGGCCCAGACCTGATTTTTTTAAGCATAAGTTCCAAAAACTAATCTCCTGAAATATTACAGCAGCAATAGTGGATTACAAGCAAGTCGCACCAGGTCGGGCCAATACTCCAATTGTGGCGAAGCCTCTGAGTTCTATATGAGCAGGAATCATGCCAAAGTGATGCACAGAGATATTTTCCAATTATTATAGTTACTTGACATTTGTTTATTAAGACATCTATTAGTGCAGTGTGGGCTAATTTGACATGGAGTTCGTCAATGTGTCAAATATTTGACACGTAATAAGATTGCTTCAAGCATCGTTAAGTTTGTTGGCCTCCAAGAAAAAATCCGTGAAAAGATAAAAAAATCTCAAGTTTTTAATAAACATGCCGATAAAAATATTAGAAGATTCATTTGCTGAAGGGCAAACCTTCCGAAAGGGTGGGGCGCAAAGCCTCCGGTCTAAATCCCAGATTACCGGGATATGGTAGCGGGGCTGATAGGTAAATTAAATAAAGAAAAGCCCGCCTTATCCTTTCGAAGGCGGGTTTTTTTATGGCATTTTATAAAAATTAATATTTAAAAAAGCACCCCTAAAAGGGCGGCACCGCAGCCCATGACGAGTTCAAGAGCCCCCTGGTGCATAAGGCTTAAAATAAAAAGGAGACAATTTAGCTATGATAGATGGAACTTATGCTGCCTCGTCAGCACTGAATGCCTTTTCTAAGAAGTTGGCTGTGGTATCCAATAATGTAGCCAATATGAATACCGATGGCTATAAAAAGAGCAGGGCAGTTTTGAAAGAGGGTCAAAATGGTGGGGTAGAGGTATCCACTCAAAAGATAGATACTCCCGGAAGCCTTATACCTTATGAAGAGGGCTCTAATGTCCAGGTTAAGGAAACATCTAACGTGGATTTGGCCGAAGAGATGGTCCATATGATATCAGCCCAAAGAGGCCATGAAGCCAATGTGAAATCCCTCGAAGCCCAAAATGAATTGCGTGAGACAATTCTTGATATTGTAGGATGATATAGAGGATTTAATCATTACGGCTAAATTTAAATGTATAAGAAATTGCTTTTTGGACGCAGACAAACGCAGATTATCAAGATTTTTTAGATATAAATAACTAATAGAATAATTATCTGCGGGCATCTGCGAAAATCTGCGTCCTGACTTTAACGGTTAGATTCTGTCTATAAAAGAGAGTGATAAAGGAAAGCTATTCAAAAGGGTTGGGTGAAAAATCACCGGCTTGATTTCCTTATGGCGGGAACAGGACTGTCAAAGCTCAGATAATGAAAAAGAGTGTAGCTGTTGAAGGGATAAAAAAAGAGATCGTTTCTTTAGTTTGTCAACTGTTAGAAAGACTTTCTTATGATATCTGTTATAGGCATGAAAGTGCCTATAGAAAAACAGATGAGTATGTATTTGACTTATTAAAGAAGCCCTCTGATATTGTCAGAAATATTGTTGATTCTCAGCCGGACCTTACACTTATCTGTAATGCCAGAGGTCAGGAGTTCTGAATTATTGCCTTTCCTTCAATCTGTTTTTATTAATATTCGGAATTTCCTGCCAAAACTTTAACAATTTTATCCATTATCCAAAATTTCCCTTATCTTTCCAGAAATCCCTTTCATATTAAATGGCTTCTGGATAAAGCCATTACAACCACGCTTCAGTATCTCTTCTGCCCGGCCGTCTATGCTGTATCCGCTTGAAA
>Ga0315547_1002153_pt1 | contig 14232 bp, 11 predicted proteins | sample SalMarSW160240MG_2_FD_202542 | JGI IMG/M metagenome (GOLD analysis project Ga0315547, IMG submission 202542) | Salt marsh sediment microbial communities from the Plum Island Ecosystem LTER, Massachusetts, United States - Salt Marsh Sediment SW1601-240 ... | reverse complement strand
GGGAAAGCAGAGTCACACGGCCTAGAGAAAGGGGTGGTCGTGGACATCGGCCGCACGATCGCGTCCATTCGCAAGGCGGTCGAGGAGGCGGAGAACATGGCCGACGTCAAGGTCGATTCGGTCTACGTCGGCATCGCGGGCAAGCACATCACCTCGATTAACAACAGTGGGACCGTCTCCATCAACCGTCCGGATCGAATCATTGCCCAGGACGACGTGCGCCGGGTTGTGGATACGGCACAGGCGATCCAACTCCCATCGGAGAGCGAGATGATCCACGTTATCCCACGCCAGTACATCGTAGATGGGCAGGATGGAATCACCGACCCGGTAGGGATGACAGGGACGCGACTCGAGGTCGACGTGCACATCGTCACCGGCGCGATCACGGCAGTGCACAACCTGGTCCGCTGCGTGGAGAGCTTAGGAATCAGAATCCGGCAGATCGTCCTCGAACCGCTTGCCTCGTCGATGGCGGTCCTCTCCTCAGCGGAGAAGGAGCTTGGGGTAATCTTGATGGATATTGGTGGCGGGACCACGGACATCAGTGTGTTTCGCGGAGGAGACATCTGGTTCTCTAAAGTGATTCCAATCGCGGGGGAGCACATCACAAATGACATAACCGTCGGTCTTCAGACCCCGATTGAGGAAGCGGAACTGGTCAAGAAGCAGGCAGGGACAGCGTTGGTTGAAAGCGTTGGCGAAGACGAGAAGATCGAAGTGGCAACAATCGGTGGAGACGAGAAGAAAACCGTCTCCCGCAAGAAGCTGGCCAAAATCATCGAGCCGCGGGTGGAGGAACTCCTCGACCTGGGGTTGCAGGAGGTGGAGGACGCCGGCTACCGTGACCTAGTCCCGGCGGGTTTAGTCCTCACCGGGGGAACCTCTCTGCTCAAGGGGATCGCCGAGTTCGCCGCTCAGCGATATGAGATCCCAGTCCGGCAAGGGAAGATCCCACAAGGGATCCACGGACTACGGGATATCGTGGAGTCACCGGTCTACGCCACATCGATTGGGCTGTTGCGCTACGCCGTGGAGATGAAGGACTTCAAGAAGACCCGATTTGGGCGAAAAAGAACTTCCCTGGTTAGCAAGCTTTTCACCTGGTTCAACCGTTTCTTCCGGGGGTAACAGATGGAAGATGAGAGGAACCTCGTAATGCCGCCTGCCCGGTTGATGGTTATCGGTATTGGCGGTGGTGGCGGGAACGCCGTCGACCGGATGTACAACACCAGGGTGAGCGGAGTGGAACTGGTTGCTGTCAACACGGACGCGCAGGTTTTGGAGGTCGTCCAGGCGCAGCGCACCCTTCAGATCGGCCGCAAGCTGACCGGCGGTCTAGGGGCCGGTGGAGATCCGGAGATCGGGAGGCTCGCTGCCGAGGAGAGCCGTGAGGATGTCATGGATCTCCTCGATGGGATCGACATGGCATTCATCACCTGCGGGATGGGCGGCGGGACTGGAACCGGCGCCGCACCGGTGATCGCTTCTCTAGCAAAGGAAGCAGGGATCCTCACGACAGGAATCGTCACCCGGCCGTTCTCGTTCGAGGGGCTGGCACGGGCGGGGAAGGCAGAGGCGGGAATCGCACGCCTCTCCCAAGTCGTCGACGCGCTCATCACTATCTCCAATGACAAGCTCCTCAAGGTCGCTCCGTCAGACACCCCGATCACCAAGGCGTTCGAGATGGCCGATGAAGTTTTACGGGAGGGGGTAGAGGGGATCTCGGACCTGATCACCATCCCGGGGATGATCAATCTTGACTTCGCCGATATCGAGAGCGTAATGCGCGGTGCCGGCACTGCTATGATGGGAATCGGCGAAGGCCAGGGTGATGGGAAGACGAAGGAAGCGGCACGAAACGCGATTTCTTCCCCGCTGCTCGACGGCTCGATCAAAGGAGCGCGCAAGGTGATCATGAACATCACCGGTGGGTCTGATCTAACCCTGGAGGCGGTCACCGACGCAGCATCCCTGATCCGCGAGGCTGTTTCAGATCGGGCAGACATCATCTTCGGAACAGCAATTCGCGATGGAATGGAGCAGGTCCGCCTGACGGTCATCGCAACCGGTTTTCCGCTCTCTTTTACCGGCGAGGAGGAGGGAACACCATTCGGCAATGAGATGATGCTCGCTAAGTTACAGCAGGAGAGCCGGCTGGGGGAGGATGACTTTGACATCCCCACCTTCCTGCGCCGCCGCAGGGCGCACGAGGAAGCAGCTCCTCGTCCGTGGGGAGAGAAAGGGGACTAGATCCTGGCTGCACCGCCAAGACGTGATCTTTGCGGGATTCGAATCTGGGAAGTCTTAAATAGCCTTCAGCGATCAGCCAAGTAAAATTGTTGTAAGCTGACGGCTGAATACTGAGAGCTGATTGCTGCTTTTGATCTCTTAGGAATCCAGGAGACCAGGAAAAGGATCGACTTCCTACTCTAGAGAACTACGGTTTTGTTACTCCTCCTGCACTCCTGGTTTCCTCATTAACAAAAACGCAGACAGATTTGCTTTCACCCTTTTTATGGCGATCAGCCAATCGTAAAACGTACGCTCTGCTGTAAGCTGACGGCTGAATACTGAGAGCTGATTTATGCCAGAGGTGGGAGTCGAACCCACACGACCTTAAAGGCCACGGGATTTTGAGTCCCGCGCGTCTGCCAATTCCGCCACTCTGGCTTGAACGCCTAAATATTGTAGTTCGCTTAAGTGGAACCGTCAACGCGCAAATAGCACTTTCTAAAGCTTTCTTCTCCTTGATATCCCCGACTGACGATCAAGAGTCGACATAGCATATCATCGGCCTCGTCTTAGAGCGGCGGACGACCTCTGTGAACCCAACGCTACGGAACATAGGGGCAAGGGGCCATGGTAGGCGAAGAGGTCGGGCGTACCACTGGCCTTCGGTTCGACAGGGTAGCCTTCAACAATACTTCCTCCCTGGCCTCGCACGTACTTGACCATCGATAGCCACGTCGCCTACAGCGCTTCGGGCACACACCACAACAAAAGCCATACACGCGCAGCACCACACAACGGTCGCGGCGCTGTGAAGTTGACCTGACCTCGCCCTATTCCTTACCCAGCATGCCCTTTATCATGTCAAGCAGCTTATGGCTATGGATCTCCTGTTTGTAGTGGACCTCGCAGGGGAAATCGTCGCCCCTTCTGCAGTGATCGACCTGCTTTCCGATGGCACACTCAAGGGTCATGCATGGATGACCCATCGCTTCCTTGAATTTCTCGAGCTTCTCTGGCGCTTTTGGATCGGTCCCTGGTATGCGGCCGCCGATAGGACATAACCCCTTCTCCAGAAACCCGCAGACCTCACAAGCTAGACCGCACGCGCTTGGCACTTCATCACCTGGTGAATTCAACTCGTAAGTGCAACTTTAGAGATTGGTCTAAGGGGCGCACTGCGGTAGCATCCGCAGTGTCACCAAGACCAGTGAATCAAAGGAGCAAGGTGCGAGTGTCGATTCTTCTATACGTGTTTCAACGTTGAGCTCCCTGAGGTTCGGGTACACTTCGTTGCGGAGAACCAGGAATTGAAGCCGACTCGCCACCGAGAACATCAAGTTAGCTTCCTCTTTATAGGAAGTTGCGAAAATCGTCCAACCAATCCAACCCCTCTTCTCTCCCACATCGGATCACGGTATAATTACGAAACCATGGCTGTGGTCAACAAGATCGGCAAGGTGATGAAGCGTAATCACGCCCTGGTGACCTTCGACCAGGAGCGGCTCGTGCGGGCGATCCGCCGTGCGGCAGACTCAATCGGCGGATTTGAGCAGGATTACTTGCAAGGGGTAAACGACCGTATCTTCACCGCTGGAGGAACCAATGAAGGTATTGCCGAATTTCTTTCCGATCTGATCGTCGTCTGTTTGAATGCCGAGCCGCATCACCTCGTCTCCAACTTTCCCCCGACTGTGGAAGAGATCCAAGATGCTGTCCTTCACGTCCTCTCGAGCACTGGCTTCACCGTGACCGCAGACGCCTATGCCTGCTTTCGCTGGGGGCACCACTGGGTGCGGGAGGGCGCAATCACCGAGGAGCAGTTTGTGAGAAACGGTTACCCCCCTTCCCATATGGAAAAACTCCTCGCGTGGAACCACGAGCAAGGCTGCGACACCGTAGAGGGATTGAATGAGATCGTCCGTAGCGGAAGGCTCCAGTCGCTGATCGATGCCGCTTTAGAAAACTATGAGTCTTCGCTAGATGAGGCAGCAAGAAAGGTGATCACACGGATTGAAGCTGACGATGAAATTCAGATGATCTGGATCAGTGGACCCTCCTGTTCAGGAAAGACAACATCTACTGTCAAGCTGACGCAACGCTTAAAGAAGCACGGGTTGCGTTTCTTGATGCTCAACCTCGATGACTACTTCTGGCCCTTGATCGAGCATCCGACCGATTGGATCAACGATCGCAACTATGAGACCCCAGAGGCGATCGATATCCAGCTTCTTAACACACACCTACAGGCGCTTCTGGATGGGGAAACCGTGGACAAGCCGATCTACAGCTTCAAAGAGGGGCGGCATGTTGGGATCAAGCCGGTCCATCGCGAGCCGGATCAGGTTCTCCTCCTTGACTGTCTGCATGGCTTCTACCCTCCGATGACTGAGGGGATCGACCCATCTTTGATCTTCCGCCTGTACATCGAAGCGATGAACCCACTCTATGAGATCGAGGTGATGAAGCCGCTCTACGAAATGAACTGGGCAGGGCGGCACCTGACGCGGTTCGAGGATGTGCGACTTCTACGCCGGATGCTGCGCGATACAAAACACCGCAACCATGCAGCGTTATCGACTCTTCTTCACTGGCACTATGTGCGCACGGGTGAGTTATTCAGCATCATCCCACTTAAAGGACTGGCTGATCACATCTTAAACGGAGGGATGCCCTTCGACCTTCCCGCATTGAAGCCATTCTTCTCCGGCAAGGGGAGCATATGGCCACAACAGGACAACCTCGAACAATACTCCTCTTTCCTCGATGCGCGCATTCGCTACCAACGCATCGAACGCCTCCTTCACTCAATTGAGGGACTGACCCTCTCTCAAGTTGATGATCTCAAACTGATTCCGGGTGATGCTATAATCCGCGAGTTCATCGGGAAAAGCACCGTCAAAATCCCGCACAACGAATGAGTTGGTGTAACATCGCCTCCTGTTGCGGTGAAGCGAGCTTCTGTTTACCCTAGACGAGGAAGTGGGAAAAGGCGATGCCAGCGAACCTGACACCAGAATTCCTAAAGGCGCGTGAGCAGTTCCACGCAGCTCAAACCCCGCAGGAGAAACTCATCGCCCTGGAAGAGATGCTCACCACCATCCCCAAACACAAGGGGACAGACAAGATGCAGGCCGACATCAAGCGACGCATCGCCAAACTGCGCGACTCCCGCCTGCCCAAAAAACATGGGAAGAGCGCAGCATTTGACCACATCGCGCGCGAGGGGGCAGGGCAGGTCGTGCTCATCGGCTCACCGAACAGCGGTAAGTCAAGCCTGTTAGCGGCTCTCACCAACGCTCACCCCGAAATCGCCAACTATCCATACTCGACCATCATCCCTGTCATAGGAATGATGAACTTCGAGGACGTACCCATCCAACTCATAGACCTTCCCCCGATCACACTGGAGTACACTGAACCCTGGGTGTATAACCTGATTCGTCAGAGCGATCTTGCTCTTTTTCTCCTCGACGGAAGCGCCCCTGGAAATCTCACCTCCGTAATAGAAGAGATCCTTTTTCTCTTGGAGGAGCGTCATATCCAACTTGCGGAAAGTACTTCGGAAGAGGAGGAAACACGGGTGAAAGTGGTCCCCTGTCGAATAGTTCTCACCAAGGGTGACCTCGCCGATCACCGCACGGCGACCGAGGAATTAACTTTGATCTTCCCTGTCCTCTCCACCTCCGCGACGACAGGGGCGGGGCTGGATGCCCTAAGACAAGAGGTATTCACTACTCTTAGGATTGTCCGTATCTACACCAAGCTCCCAGGAAAGCCGCCTGACCTGACCGAGCCCTACACCCTGCCCGTCGGGAGCACCGTCCTTGACGCGGTTAAAGCAGTGCATCGCGAGTTTGTCGATAAGCTAAAGTACGTACGCATATGGGGATCGGGAAAGTTCGATGGGCAACAGGTCCCCTCCGATCATCAATTACAGGACAAGGATATCATCGAGATCCACCTTAGTTAGATCCGAGCTGGATTAAGGTCTATCTCTGCTTTTGACAGTTCCTTCCGCACGGCAGCGCAGGCGGCACGCACCAGCTCGGCATTTTCTCCCTTGACCAACAGGACCTCGCATAAACGACGGGTGGGATGGGAAGCGGGACCGAGGACTTCTACCTTAAAGCGACTCAATATCGTAGAAAGCCGTTTGCGATCTCTGCGGCGCTGCACACCGCCTCTACCGGTGAGGATCAAGCGCGCCAGATGGGAGAAAGGGGGATAGAAAAGTTCCCTCCTCTCAGCAATCTCTTGCTCATAGAAGCGGTCATAGTCCCCGCTCGCTACGGCGCAGATAGCAAAGTGATCAGGATAATGTGTCTGAACAATCACCTCCCCTTTAGCAAGCCTTCCAACAAGACCGGTAAGGTACTGGTAGGTCCGCTCGGCAGCACGGAAGTCAGGCAAGGCCAGCAGTGCATCTATTCCGATTGCTCCTACAAGTCCAAGACGAGGAATCACTGGTCCCTTAGCGATCATCGGCGTTGAGACCAAGATATCAGCGCCTTCGGCCAACACCTGTTGAACGTTCCGCTCCTGGGGACGGGTTCTCAAGGTATCCATATCGATACGAGCGACGCATGCCTGGGAAAAGCGATTCTTCACCTCCTCTTCCAGGCGCTGACTTCCCACACCAACAAAGCGTAACGCCCGCGATCCGCAGTGTGGACAGATCATCCGTGTGTAGGCCTTCCCGCAGAGACGACAGACAAGCTGCGCCCTCTTTACTTGGTAGGTCAGGTTCACGCCACAGTGGGCACAACGGAGCGGACGGCCACAACCCTTGCACAGGGTCGCCTGGAAGTATCCACGCCGGTTAACTCCCAAGAGTATCCGCTTACCCGCGGCGAGTGTCCGATCTATCGCAGTAATGAGAGGTTCGCTCAAGATTCCCTTCTCTCCTCTCATATCCACCACTCGTACCGCGTACCCCTTGCCAGACTCCTCGTGACGGACGAGCTTAAGTTCTCCACTGCGTGCTGCATGGAAGGCCTCAAGCGACGGCGCGAATGACCCCAAGACGACAAGACTCCTTTCCCCCCGTTTTAGTGCCGCGAAACGCGCGTGATAGTAAGGAAGCATCTCGTCCTGCTTGTAGGCGCGATCCTGCTCCTCGTCGACGATTACGAGACCTACATCGGTTAAAGGCACAAAGAGCGCGGAGCGAGTACCGACAATCAGGTCGGTCTTCCCTTGCCGCGCACGCTCCCAAACACTGCCCCGTTCTCCTTCAGGAAGACCACTATGATAGAGCTCAACCGTACTTCCTAACCGCTCATGCAAATAGGTGTAAAGCTGTCGGGCGAGGAGGATCTCCGGTGTGAGGACAAGGGCGTTTTTCGAGGCTGCGAGGGTCGCCTCGATCAGCCCGAGATATGCCTCCCACCTATTGCGGGAGAAAAGTAGAACCTGACCCTCGTGAGGAAGTTGTTCAACTAATTTACCAATCCAGGACGGTCGTTCCAATTGTTCCTCCCGCGGAACAAAGCAAGGCTCCTCAACCTCCCGTATCAACCCTTTCTGCACTAGACGACCAAGCGGCCCACGCACCTCACCCAGCTCTTCCCGCAACTGTCTCTCTGAGCAGGGGACAGAAGAGGACAAAAGGAAACGAAGAACAGCGGCCTGACGCGGTGCCCGTCGGGAGAGTAACTCCAGGTGTGAGATTAACTCCCCCATCTCCCGCGCCAGTATGAAGAACCTCTTCTTATGCGCGCTTACCCGTCGAGGAAGCACCCGGTTCACCGCCAGGCCAACTGGGGCTAGGTAGTGTTCAGCAATGTGAGCGCAGAAGGCGAGCGCTTCTTTAGAGAACGATGGCCCTTTTGAAATCTCCAAAACCGATTCTAGCTGGCCTTCGTGCTCACTCCGTGCCACTAATGCAGCAACGATTCCCCACCGCTCGGTCTCCCGGAAACAGACCCTCACTCGCTGTCCCAGCGCGATCTCTTTCTCCAGTTCCTTTGGTATGAGAAAGTCGAAGGTCTGATCAATCGGAAGTGGAAGCAGGATCCGTGCGATCAACATGCCTCCCGATCCAAGTAGTCAAGCACACCCCGCACGCACATCTTAAGTTCAAGGAAAAGGGGTTCCTCCAATCCTTGGAACTTCGGCGCACTCAGCACTTTCCGAATAACCTCTTCATCCGAGAAACTTCGGTGAAGCTCACTAATCCTCCTCACCCATTCACGTAGAAGAAGGTCATACCGGTCAATATATGTCGCCGCATCCCTGACCTCACCAAAATGCGATAGATAGAGATACTCCGGCTGATACTCCGCAAGTCGCTTAATAGTCGCAAGGCTTTGCTTTAGCTCGAAGCTGGGAGGAACGGTTGCGGGAACGTGCATCTCACGTCGCCAGATCCCTAGTGCATCTCCACAGAAGAGCGCGCGATGTGAGCGCTCAAAGAAGCAAAGATGATGCGGTGCATGACCAGGGGCATCAATCACTTCAATAACAATCCCTTTCCCCAAGTCAAAACACTCGCCATCTGTGAGAACAACGATTCGCTCAAGGGGAGCCGGCAACATCTCACCGTAGAGGTCAGCCAGTGGCCCGGTCGAGGCGCGGACGCTCGCGTTGATGCGCGATGGATCGATCAGGTGCTTCACTCCCCGTTCGTGCACACCGACCATTGCTTGGGGATAGGCTTGAGCTAACAGCGCGGCACCCCCAGCGTGATCTGGATGAACATGAGTTAAGAATATGAAGTCAGGGGCATGAGACCCTAGTTCTTCTCGGATCCGTGTAGCAGCGTGCGACGTCCCCGTATCAACCAGCGCGTGCCTTTTGCCGTGGATGTGATACACGGCTCCGGTCTTTGGCAGGTCAAACTGGAACGAATCAATTACCGCAAGCCACGGTGACAAGTCGACCGACATCAAACCACCTCTTAAAGCTCTACAGGAGCCCCAACTTGATTGCAAGAGCCAAGGCGATGCTCCCGACGATGCAACTCGCAACAGTGCTCAGCGAGCCACTCTTGATCCACATACGGAAGGTGATCGGGTTCTCTGTCCGCTCGCTGATCGAGACGGTGACCACGCTCGCGGTAGATCCAATTGGAGTGCCATTTCCCCCGAATCCGACTCCCAGGGCCAGCGCCCACCACAGGGGGGCGACGGCTACCCCACGGCTAGCGAGCCCAGAGATGATCGGAAGCATGGCTATGGTGAATGGGATGTTGTCGACCACCGCCGACATGATTGCACTGATCCACAAGACAGCAAGCGCGGCAAATATCATTCCGTGATCGGTCAAACCCGTCATCCCCTCTGCAATTAGGTCAAGGGCTCCAGCTGCTTCCAGCCCTCCAACAATGACAAACAGGGAGAGGAAGAAGATCAGGATATCCCAATGCACCTCGTTCAAGATCTCATGCACCGGAGGTCGCACCCAGAGAAGTCCGGCCGAAGCCCCAATCAGGGCAACAATGCCCGGGCTGAGATTGAGCGTATCGTGCAGCACGTAAAGGATGGCCGTCATCCCGAGAACGATGAGCATCCTCTTTGCAGTCTGGGGATCGATCAGTGCACGTTTCTCGTTGAGGTGCGTGATCTTCTCCGACGCTCCCGGGGAGGGGTGAAGTTGCCGCCTGAAGATAACTAATAGCAACAGCTGAACGACGAGCCAGACGACGATGACGATTGGTCCGAGGTGAATAAGGAAGTCGTTGAAACTCAAGCCTGCCGCAGAACCAATCATGATGTTTGGAGGATCTCCAATCAGGGTCGCCACTCCCCCGATGTTGGAGAGGAGGGCCTCTCCCAATAAGAGGGGAACCGCGTTCATTCCGACCACCTCTGCGATGGACAGGGTCACCGGCGCGACCACGATGACCGTCGTCACGTTGTCCAAGAACATCGAAACAACGCTGGTAAAAAGACCAAGGGCGATCATCAACCGCCATGGGCTTCCCTTAGCGAGCTTCGCCGCGCGGATCGCCAGATACGTAAACAGCCCTGTTTTGTTCATGATCCCGACGACGAGCATCATGCCAAAAAGGAGAGCGATGGTATTGAAATCGATCGCCTCCACCACGGCCGCATCGCTGTAGAAACCGAGCCAGGTGCCGAGGACAACCATCGTTGTCGCCCCAACCAGGCTGATGATCGCGCGGTGTATCCGTTCGGAGAGGATCCCTACATACGTGAGGACGAACACCAACGACGAAAGTAAAAGTGGCCAGAGCGATAAGTCTCCCATGCGGGTTCAATCCTATACTAAGCGACCGCACGGTGCAATAGGAAGACCTCCAAGACGCTCAGGTTCGTGAGAACTCGCTTCACTGGCGATAATTTGGCTTTACTGGTCGTCCCCCCTCCTAATTCCTTCTCATTGAGTGGTAAAAATTAAATGACCATAGGAGTATTCGGTAAAATTCTTATTAGATTTGTTATGAGATTACGAGAATCAGCACGATACTCCCAACGACGCAAGTGGCAAAACCAACAATGGAACCGCTTTTAAGCCATCGCTTGAATGTAAGCGGTTCCTCTGTATCTTGAGTTATGGAAACGACAAGCACGTTTGCCGCCGCTCCGATCGGTGTCAAGTTGCCACCAAATCCAACCCCGAGGGCCAACGCCCACCACAGCGGTGCAACAGGAACCCCCTGGCTGGCCAGCCCTTTTAAGATCGGCAGCATGGCGATGGTGAAAGGGACATTGCTGACCACTCCCGAGGCGAGGGCCCCCACCCAGAGGACAACGATTGCCGTAAGGAGCATTCCATAGCGAGTGAGACTAATAATCCCGTTTCCAGCCAGATTTAGCAGCCCTCCCGCCTCTAGTCCCCCAACGATGACGAACAATGATATGAAGAATAACAGGACGTCCCATCGGATGTCGCTTAAGATCCGGTCGAGCTTCGGTCTCACCCACAGAAGGCCGAGACAGGCACCAATAAGAGCAACCAAGCCCGGATCGAGGCTGACCCGATCGTGAATGAGGTAAAGAAGGATCGTAACCCCCAGCACCTTCAGCATCCGGCCCGTAGTAAGAGGATCGACAATCGCCTTTTGCTCATCCATTGCCATAAGACGGTCGACATTCTCCGGCTTGTGGGTGAGGACAGATCGGAAGATGAAGAGAAGGAACAGTTGTGCGATGATCCAGGCCACAACGACGATCGGTGCCAGGTGTGTCAGAAAATCAGTGAAGCTGAACCCGGCGGCCGAGCCTATTAAAATGTTCGGCGGATCTCCGATCAGAGTCGCAACGCCGCCAATGTTAGAGAGAAGAACCTCGCTCATCAGGAATGGAAGTACAGGTATTCCCAAGATATCAGCCACAGAGAAGGTCACTGGGACCATGATGATGATCGTAGTCACGTTATCAAGAACCATGGAGACGAGGCTAGTAACTAACCCTAGATATACTAGAAGCAGCCACGGCTTTCCCCGAGCAAGTTTGGCTGCCTTGATTGCAAGGTACTGGAAGAAACCGGTCTCCTTGAATATCCCCACCACAATCATCATCCCTAAAAGAAGGGAGATAGTGTTAAAGTCGATCGCCTCTACCGCTTGATGCACCTCATAGAAGGAGAACCAGCTTCCGACGGCAATCATCAAGACCGCACCAGATAAGGCGATGATTGTCCGGTGGATCCTCTCGGAGAGGATCCCCACATACGTGATGACAAATATCGCCAACGATAACCAGAAAGGCCAGACCGATAAGTCACCCATTCAACCAATCCTAAACCAAGCAACCAGCAGGTGCAACAGGGACTTTCAGATCCAAAGCAACCGAATACCCCTCACCGAAGGAATCGGCGATGTATGATGTATGAGGAATGGTTAACCGCATCGTGACGGAAATACAGTTAGGTAAAAGAGTGGCGGGCCCTGAGAGGCTAGGGCCCGCCTACGGAGGCCGCAAGGAGGTGTGATGTGAAAAACGCTCTTATCCTTTCTGTTCTCTTATGTTAACCGTCTCCCAAGGGGGTGAAATAAATTCTGGTTTCCTGCCGACCGATGAGGACAGGAAACGTTGGCGGTTCCGGACGGATCGGCTTGTGGCTGCAGTAAGCCGGATAACCCCCGGATCTTTCCTTTCCCGCGCCCTGCAGGAGCTCCCAGCAATGGGGAGAGGCCGGAACGCCCGGAGAGGAGTGTGATAAACAAGGAGTCCAGAACCGCCACCAAAAAGTCCGCTCCGCGCCGAGAATGTCTCCCCAGCGCAGCCAGCAGCGAAACGGCGGGTATATCTTTTGAAATGTGAGTCGCTAGCAGTCACCACTGTGAAGAAGGACTTATAAGACTGCTTTTTCTGCACCTCTGTGAGGCCTGACGAACCGCGCTTGCCAGCCTGGCCACCTACAAGTATTTTCGCAACAAAAAAGAGGTATGCAGAGACAACGAGACAACAAAACACCATCAATTTCACCTTCGGCGGTCCGGCGACCATAGAAATTCTCCTTTAGGCCCGTAACTTTGCGTCCCCAGCTTTCGCTTGGGTTTGCCATTATCGAGTATGAGGTTCACTATAGCATAAACTTATTTAGAATGCAAACGAGGCTTCGCATGTGAAAGCGGAATGCTCTAACGATCCGGCAACTGGCGCAATTCTTGCTTTTTTACGAGAATGCTTACCATGGTAAAAGATGCTGCTCTCGATCTCTTTCATCCGGCAGTGAGGCGTTGGTTTAAGGAGAGCTTTAACGCGCCGACCCCGCCGCAAACCCTCGGTTGGCCGCCGATCGCTCGAGGGGAGAACACCCTCATCCTTGCCTAGGGGGCAAAGCAGCGGTCGATTAGGCTGCACAAATGGGATAGTCTCCCCGCAGGAGAGCCGCCCGCGCGATCAGATCTAGGGGCGATCGGGTTCATGCGCGAAGATCGGCAGATGATCTACTACTGTAAGTATGCAAGGCAGGAGAGCACGTGAGTACTAAAAATCAAGAGCAACAAGGGAAAGAGGTCATCGAGGGTGCGGCGACAATCCTACGCGCCGGACCGATCTGCGACGACTGTCTTGGTCGAGCGTTCGCCAAACTCGGACACGGTTTCTCTAACCGTCAGCGGGGGGGAGCACTGCGCACGTTGCTCTCTATGCTCGAGGTGGACGGAAGGCTTGGAACCTGTTGGGTCTGTGATGGACTATTTGGACGCGTCAAAGACTGGGCTGATCGCGCCGTTGCTGCTTCCAAAGGGATCGAGTTTGAAAGCTACCTGTTCGGAGTGAAGCTCTCCCCGCGGCTTTCCCAGATGGAAGCGTTCTTTGACGAGAGGTTCCCTACGGGTCTTACCGAGTCGCTCAAACACGCGTTCAATCGCGAGGTGGGGAAGGCATTCGAGGCTAAGAGCGGCCGCGGAACAGTCGATCTCACTCACCCCCACCTCTCGTTTCTTATTGACCTTGTGCATGACAGCGTGAACCTACGGGTGCTTTCTCTCTATATCTACGGCCGCTACCTCAAGCTTGTCCGCGGAATCCCGCAGACCCGCTGGCCCTGCCGCCATTGCCGTGGAAAGGGATGCGAAGCGTGCGGGTTCACGGGGAAGCAGTACCCCGAATCGGTGGAGGAACTCGTCGCTGCCCCGTTTCTCACCGCAGCGGGGGCAGAGGAAGCGCATCTGCACGGTGCGGGACGCGAGGACATCGACGCCCGCATGCTCGGGACGGGTCGACCGTTCGTCCTGGAAGTTGTCTCCCCGAGAAGCCGCTGTCTCGACCTTCCGTCGTTGCAAGAGGCCGTCAACACCGGTTCTTCGGAGAAGGTAGAGGTAAGCGAACTTCACTTTGTCCCTCGCGAGACGGTCGCCTTAGTCAAGGAGACACACGCCAAGAAGACCTATCGCGCTCTCGTCGCCTTTGAGAAGGACATTCCCCCAAAAACGCTCACTGAAGCCCTTGAAAGCCTGATAGGGACGATTAAACAACGAACCCCGCAGCGTGTCTCGCACCGCCGCGCCGACTTGGTGCGTGAGCGTTGCCTCCTTGAGTCAAGAGGGAACCTTCTCTCTCCTCGCCAAGCGGAGCTCGAGCT
>Ga0315547_1002152_pt1 | contig 14243 bp, 18 predicted proteins | sample SalMarSW160240MG_2_FD_202542 | JGI IMG/M metagenome (GOLD analysis project Ga0315547, IMG submission 202542) | Salt marsh sediment microbial communities from the Plum Island Ecosystem LTER, Massachusetts, United States - Salt Marsh Sediment SW1601-240 ... | reverse complement strand
GGACACGGAATGCTCCCTCTATTTTCTCACTCCGTGAAAGACGCCCTTATGATAAAAATCTTCAATTTCGTATTTGCCATTGCTATAGGTTTGCCTTTATTACTATTAGGATGGTGATCAGAGAGCTAATTTGTTGTGGTGTATGATACTAATGTACCGGCAAAAAGAACAATTTCGTCCTTACTTTTTTGCACATCGTGTTTGCATGAAGGCGAAAAAGGAGAGTACCGAGTAAGGGAAAGGGCTAATATGACCAAAGAATCTGATATTTTGAAAATAGTAAAAGAAAATATTCTAAGAATACTAGGAGAGAGAAAAGGAGAGCTTTCGTTACAATCTATAAAAGCAGAAGTTAAAGTTTCTCCTTCTTTTGTATCTAAAGCGATTAAAGCCCTGGAAGAAAAAAATCTGATACAGGTTGTGGAAAAAATTGTTAAATTGACAAAAAATGGGCAAAATGAGGCAAAAGATATTGTCAAAAAACATCTTCTTCTAGAGAATTATTTTAAAAAAACGAGAAATGAAAGAGAAGCACATAAAATAACCGATATCCTTGAACACTACGTTTCTATGGAAGTTATTGATAACATAAAAAAAATATCTACCTTTAAAAAGGAAGGTATTCCTTTAACAAAACTTAAACTTAACAAAAAAGGCATAATCACTGACATTATATTTTCTGATTACGGATTATTCGAGAGAATGATCAGTATGGGGATATTTCTAGGAGAAAAAATTAGAGTTATGTACGAGATTTCGGATGGCATTGTAGTCAACGTTGGTGGTAAAAAAATTGCATTGGGTAAAGATATAGCAAAAGAAATTGAGGTGTTAGGATGAAGCTTAAGGTCCTCTTGGTTGGCCAGCCCAATGTTGGGAAATCATGTTTACTTAATGCCCTGGTTGGTCCAAAAGTTATAGTATCTAATTATCCAGGAACTACGGTTGAAATAACTAGAGCTGAAAAAATAATCGCTGGCAAGAAAATAGAGTTTATAGATAGTCCAGGAACGTACTCTATTTCTGATAGATCAGAAGAAGAAAAAGTTACTGAAAGGGCCTTATTTGAAGAAAAAATAGACGGAGCAATAATAGTTGCTGATAGCAGTTCTCTTGAGCGAAGTCTTTATCTCGCATTCCAAGTCTTAGAAGCGCAGATACCCACTGTTTTAGCTTTAAACTTTGTTGAAAGTGCTAAAAAGAAAGGAATAACAATTAATTCCAAAAATTTGGGTAAAATACTGGGTATTCCCGTCATCCCTATAAATCCTTTAACCAAATACCAGATAAAAGAACTGATAAATATTGTTTTAGAAATTAAAGAAATTAAGACCAGGGCTTTTAGGGTAAAATATGATGACGACATAGAGGAAGCGATAAAAAATGTATCATCTCAGGTAATAGAAACTTACCTACCAAGGCGATTTATAGCTCTTAGGCTTTTAGAAGAAGATATTGATTTTTATAGATACTTGAAAGATAGGAAAATAGTTAAAAAAGTTAAAGAAGGTTTAGCCGAGCATCCAAAAGTCGATGAAGATATAGCAATAACCAGATTCGGCACGGCTGCTTTTATTGCACAGAAAGTAACCCAAATAGTTCCCATGGAAGAAGCTTCAAAAAGTTTGGAGGACCGAACTGATAGGGTTGCTCTCCATAGAGTGTGGGGGCCAATCATTACCTTTCTAACCTTTACTGCTATTTTTAGTGTGCTGCTTTACCTCGGAAGCTGGATGCAGGATACCCTCATGGGCTTTGTGGAGGGGTCCATTTTACCAGCAATTCACTTAGGGAATGGTTTCCTCGGTATGGCTTTAGAAGCAGGACTAACAGGGGTAATGGCCGGCATTACTATTGCTTTACCGTACGTTTTCTTATTTTACTTTCTTTTTACTTTAATTGAAGACACAGGAATTCTTTCAAGATTTGTTGTCAACTTGGAAAGATTTTTGAGAAGATTGAACCTCCCCGGGAGGGCAATCATTCCGTTAGCTTTAGGTTTGGGTTGCACTGTCCCGGGTGTTAGAGCTACAAGAATTCTGGATTCGGGGAAAGAAAGGTTTTATACAGCATCCCTTTTCACTGCGGTTCCTTGTTCTTCTCGAATTGCTATAGTAATGGGAATAGTCGGGTATTTTGGCGGTAAACTTTTGGCAGCTTCCGTTCTTGTCTCTCTCATCATTGCTTTCTTAATTTTTGGCTATTTAATGAAAAAAATTATGCGAATAGAAAAGAAACCTGTCCTTTATGAATTACCTGAATTGCCACCTTATAGGATACCTTCAATTAAGAACATTATTACCAAGAGTTGGATTAGAATGAAAACTTTCATTTACATAGTTATACCGTTTCTGATTATAGGCGGAATATTTTATACAGCATTAGATACATTAGGTGTTACTAAGGCGGTGGTGGGACCATTTTCTCCTATCATGTGGTGGTTGGGATTACCTGCGGTAGCAATTATCCCGTGGGCTTTTGCCTATTTACAAAAAGACCTTTCTATAGCAATGCTTTTCACTGTCCTGGGGAGCGAAATAGCAACAGTCTTATCGCCTCTTCAGATATATACATTTGGCGTAGCAACTACAATTGGAATTCCCTGCATGATTGCTACGGGAATGCTTTGGAAAGAGTTTGGGTTTAAGAGAGCGTTTACTTTAACCTTAGTCTCAGCAGTTTATGGGCTTTTATTTGCCGGTTTTGCTTGGAGGACAATTTCCATTTTTTGAAGAAGTATTTTTATCGGTTTATAAAAATTATCCCGGAAAAAGTTTACCTCCTGTATTTCATTTACTAATAGCAAGAAGATTTGGATATTAAAGCACCGAAATAGAATTTAACTTTACCCATAGAGTCAACAAAATTTTTCCTTAACATAAGAAATCTGTAGAAAAGGAGATTTAGATAATGGCAATCACAAAGGTCTGGATTAATGAGGATGCTTGCACAGGGTGTGGGCTTTGTGAGGATACCTGTCCTGAGATTTTTGAACTTAATGATGTAGCTAAAGTAAAAGAGAGGACTGATTTTAATGAATTTGAGGAAGAGATAAAAGAAGCCGCAGAAAGCTGTCCCAATGAAGCTATCCAGTTTGAGGAAGAATAAATTGGAAGAGAGCTTAAGTAGCTTCCTTAGTTATAATGAAATTGTTCGTCCATTAGCAAAGGTTCTATCCTATATCCGTAAAGTAAGTAGAATTTCTTATACTGAGATAGAAAAAATAATCAATGATGATCCTGAAGATGTTCTGTTAACAGGATATAGGTGGAGGCTGTTAATCCCTGTAAGATCTACCAGGGAAACATTAGATTGGGAAAGCAAGATATTATTGCTTGACCCGGATGAGAGATATATAAGATGCCCAATGTCATTAAATATTTAGTGGAAAATGCCCAGAAAACAGGAGAGTGGAATACGAGCTATGCTGTAGCCGAAGTATTCAAGAAGATGGGAGAGCCAAACTGGGAGAAAATGCCAGCATTAGTTAAAAAATTAGAAGAGAGGGCTAAAAATGGTAAGGTTAATGCAATCCAAATAAAAGGAATATGTAAGAAGTTAGGTTTAGAAGAAAGGGTAGGCTCTTTAATAGCTGAACTCAAAGGGGGTGGGATTATGAGTCCTAAGCTTTCCTCCTTTGCTGAAGTATTTAAAGCGAAAGCTCCTATATATGAGCTTAATCCTTCTTTATTTACAAGCATATGTCAAAAATGATTATAAGGCTGCGACCTTTAGACAAAGTTCTCATACAACCAGAATGGTTGCAATGCAAATAAAAAGAAAAAGATGATTGGAGAAGGGCAAAAACCTTTGAAGGGAGTGTAAAGCCCCTGGTAATAAAGAATCTATAGAAGGGAGATATCTAAAATGTGTATGGCAAGTGTTTGGATAAAGAAGGATAGTGGGGAGAAAAATTTATTGGAGGAAGTGGCGGTTATAAGGGTTAGCGGGAAAAACCTTGTTTTTTCCACATTATTTGGAGAAAAGGAATCGGTAAAAGCTAAGATTAAAGAGATTGATTTTGTAAACTCTAAAGTTTTACTGGAGTAAAAATAAAAAAATCTATAGGGAGATGAAAAGATGAAAATTCTTGTGTGTGGTAAAGGAGGCTGCGGAAAAAGCACAATATCAACTCTTCTTGCAAAAGAGATGAATCGAAGGGGAGATAAAGTGTTGGTAATTGATACTGATGAGTCAAACTTTGGACTTCACAGCCAACTGGGAATGGATCTTCCGCAGGATTTTATGAACTACTTTGGAGGCAAAAAAGTTCTATTTGAGCAGGTTAAGACTCTTCAAAAAGGATGGAAAGTAGATGAGTTACCCAAACAATACCTATCTAAAAAAGAGAATATAAAGCTTTTAGCCATGGGGAAGATTTACGATTTTGGAGAAGGGTGTGCCTGCCCTATTAATGCTCTTTCCTCAAAGTTTCTGGAAGTTATCGATCTGAAACAACACGGTGAGTTTCTTATAGCAGATACAGATGCAGGAATTGAACACCTGGGAAGAGGAGTAGACAAAGGTTGTGATGTTATTCTGATAGTGATAGATCCCTCTCAGGAGTCAGTAAAACTTGCCAGGAAGATAAGTAAGATGGCAAAAGCGATCAATAAAAGATTCTACTACGTGTTAAATAAGGTTGATCAGGAGACTGAAGAAATTCTTTTAACGTTTATGGATAAAAATAAAGTTGTAGCAGCTATACCGGAGGATAAGAGGATATTTAAAAACTGCCTGAATGGAGAAGAATTAGATTTCAAAGTGAAAGAGATTGGAAAGTTGGCTGACTTCTTAGAAGGAGGATTGCAAAAAAATCAAGATGGACCATAAATTATTAAAAATTATATAGGAATCTACTACCAAAATGGTTAGAATTATCAAAGGAGTTTTGGAATGATCGAAGTCAAAAGGAAAAGCGAGCAAAAATTCGTGGTAACTATAAAAGAAAGAGGTATCGGAACAGAACACGTAGTAACTTTGGACGATGAGTATTACCAACATTTGACTGATGGTGAAATGACCCGAGAAGAACTGATAGAAATGTCTTTTAAATTTTTATTGGAGAGGGAACCCAAAGAATCTATACTCTCGAGATTTAATTTAAAAGTTATTAATAGCTATTTCCCAGAGTTTGAGAAAAAAACAAGAAGGTAAATGATGTCAGACAGAGGAGACATTAAAGAAAAAGTAAAGAAGATAGTTAAAGTTTTACCTGAATTAAATTGTGGCAAATGTGGATTTGATAATTGTGGAAAATTTGCCAGAGCAGTAGCTGAAGAAAAAGCACCATGTTATGGTTGCATTAGTGGCGGACCTTCGGTAGCTAACAAAGTGTGTGAGATTATGGGGGTGGGAGTTCCTGGAATAGCAGAAATTCCAGCTATTTATCCTGGATTTCTTCAACCTGGAATAGCAGGTGACCCGATGAACAGAGGCCGAGGTAGAGGCTCTAGTCGGAACCAAGTAAGACGCGGTCCTGGTGGCGGTAAAGGTTTTGGCCGAAGAAGGGGTAGAGCAGTCTCAAAAGGGAGATTTAGATAATGGCAATCACAAAAGTTTGGATCAATGAGGATGCTTGCACAGGGTGTTTTACCTCAATTATTTGTAGCCAGTAAATTAGAGGACAAACTTCATAAAAAACCTTTACTGGTAATGGCTATCACAGTCCGAGCATTATCGTGGGGTGCCTTGGCTGGCCTCGTCTTTTTTTTGAACAATTCCCTTCTTCTTCTTATTTCTTCTTTTTTGCTTCTTACACTATTCACTTTTATGGGAGGAATAGCTAATATACTTTTTATGGACATATGGGGAAAAGCTATACCCTCTCATTTAAGGGGAAGATTTTTTGGATATCGGCAAATTTTTGGCGGACTTTTAGCTGTAGGTGCAGGATTGGTGACTAAACAGATATTCTTAAAATAAGCCTTGGAGGCTGGTGAAAAAGTGGTTTTTTGTAGAGGTTTCATTTATGAAACCCGCTTTGCTAAGGGGTCCGATAAATCGGGCCTCTACAGTATGGGGATTTTTCACTTCTCTCCTTGGTATGGTGGGAATTTTTGTCTTAGCACAAATGGTGGGTGGATTATTGTCTAATTTTCTATGGGCCTATATGTCAGATCATATTGGTAACAAAAAAGTTATTCAGATAAGTTTAATTACCAGTCTTCTTACGCCAATTGCTGCTCTTTTGATAAGTCCAAATTTACCCTTTCTTTTTATTTTGGTATTTGTTTTTATTGGTTTTTTTATAAACGGAGGAATGGTAGGCTATACCAATTACTTATTGGACATTTCTCCTGTTAAAAGGCGACCGACCTATATAGGATTAAATAGTAATTTCCTTGCACCAACAGCTTTCTTCCCCTTAATTGGCGGGATGGTGCTTCAATATAGTTCTTTTGCATCCATTTTTATTTTAACCGCATTGCTTGTTTTCATAAGCTTTTTCTTGAGTTTGAAATTGGAAGAACCTAGAAAGAGACAAAAGTGATGAAAAAACAAGGGAAAATTAAATGTTGATGAGAAGCCAGTTACTGTTGCAAAATATAGGGTCATGGGTTTCGGGATGATAGCTTCTCTCTTAATGGAAAACCTAATAATAATTTATCAATTCCTAAAAGGATGATTATAAGGGTTTTTTAAATGGGATAATTTACACTGAGATTTCAAAGTCGGGAGGAAAAAAGTGAGTGAAACCAAAGTTAAAATAAAAAGTAAACAATTTGTCTATGAGACAAGGCTAAAATGGAAAGGGAGCAGGGAGGGATTGCTCACCTCTGAGGGCAAACCCTCTATAGAAATATCCACCCCACCTGAGTTTAAAGGTCAGCCTGGGGTTTGGACACCAGAGACTTTATTGGTTGCCTCAGTTGATATTTGCGTGATGACTACATTCTTATACTATGCTGAGAAGAAGAGGTTTGAATTCTCAAAGGAGACGCTAAAAAATGAAAGCAAATCCCAAAATTGAAGAAGTGTTGGGCTTACTTAAGCCTGATTTTGAGGTTTTAGAAAAAGGCAAGCAAAGACAATCAGCTGTTGAGAAAAGCAAGCCCACAGATTATCTTCCCTTAGTCATCAATGGGCTTCCTGTCCCAGAAAGAGAAAAATATTGTCAATACGGTAAAGACTACTGTCAGTATAATCACAGAGAGCGATTTTATGACAAACGCAAAATGCTTTTTGAACAAATTTTCGGACTAATAAGTACCTTTAGAACCGGCTCGGATGCTCAGCTTACTGTTGGTATAAACTTGGGAGCAGGTTTTGCCCCCGGTATTCTGGGATTAAAACAGTTAGTTTTTGAGGATAAAGAGCCCTGGCTTCAGGAAAGGCTAAGTAAAGAAAAAATAGGTCAATTAGGCCCGGAAGATTTGAAAGACGTTACTACAAAAGGACTAATGCCCAGAGCCTTAGAGTACATTGATTATTTTAAAAAAACATTAGGATATAAAGCTCTGGTTTGTATTTATCCAGATATCCTTTGGGGTCCTTTTTCACTGGCTCATCTGATAAGGGGTGATGATATTTTTACTGATCTTTACGATGATTCTAAATTTGTCCATCATCTTATGGAAATTTCTACTTTACTTTATGTTAAAAGTGCAACTGCTCTTAAAAAAGCGCTTGGCGAGCCAAAAGAAAGTGGGTATTTTGGTAATTTTTATATGGGTGATAGTGGGGTTTGGTCTAATGAAGACACTGCTGTTTTGCTCTCTCCTTCTCAATTAGAGAAGTTTGTCTTCCCCTATTTGGAAAAAGCATATAAATCCTTTGGAGGAGCAGTGGTTCATTTTTGTGGTCGAGCAGATTATCTATTAGATCCTTTGCTTGATTTACCTGAGGTAAAAGGGATAAATTTTGGTGAGCCGCACCTGCAAAAACTTTCATACGAGAAGATAATGCATAAACTTTTGGATAAAGGTAAGACTTATTATGGTGGTTGGTCTAAAAACGAAGGAGAAAGCAGAAAAAATTATTTTAAAAGAATGCTTCAGCCTTTAGAAGGAGAGAAAAGAAGTTTGGTGCTTGCTTATAGTTTTACTGAAAAAGAACAGAAGAATCCTGAAAAAGTAATGGAACTTTGGCACTTGCTACAGGAATAGCAAGTTATGATTTATTTGTTGGGTTAGTCTGAAAAATAAAAAGAGTTTTGTTCCTGATGGGGAGCCTACACTGGATATTAATCTTGGCCAGGAAATAAAGCTTTTCAAGCTATTGGGTATCAAAATTGCCGTTATTTCAAATGCCTCTTTAGCATGGAGAAAAGATATTGAGGATAATCTACAGGAGGCTGACTGGATTTCTTTGAAAATTGATGCCGTAACAGAAGGGATTTGGCGAAAGGTCAACAGGCCTTATAGAACCTTAAAATTAGATAAAATACTGCAGGGAACATTAAAGTTCTCACGCACCTTTAAAGGTGAGCTAACAACAGAAACTATGCTCATTAATAATATTAATGATACCTCAGAAGAGATACAGAAAATTGCTGATTTTATTGCAGAATTAAAGCCTGAGAAAAGTTATATTGCTATTCCCATAAGGCCGCCAGCAGAAAAATGGGCAAAACCTGCCACCGAGGATATTATAAATATGGCATACCATATCTTTATCGATAAATCCATCCGGACAGAATACCTCATTGGCTATGAAGGAGATGCCTTTGCATCAACAGGAAATGTTGGAGATGATCTGTTAAGTATTACATCTGTGCATCCAATGAGAGAAGAAGCTGTAAAAAATTTTTTACAAAAAGCTGGTGCTAATTGGAAGGCAATTGAAAGACTAAAAAATGAAGATAAACTGGTGGAAATTGAATTTAAAGAGCATAAATTTTACCTGAGAAAATTAACAAGGAAAGCTTGAGGGTAAAAATGTTGTTAGGTTAAACTTAGTAAAATGTTTCACATATAACAAGGAGAAAAAAATGCAATATCGTGAATATGGAAAAACAAAGATTAAGTTATCCACACTCGGATTTGGCTGCATGCGCTTTCCTATGGAAGGAGGACATGTAAAAGAAGAGGAGACTATTAGAATGCTTCACTATGCTATGGACCTGGGAATAAACTATTTTGACAGCGCAGTTATGTACTGTAATAACGAAAGCGAAATTATCCTGGGGAAAGCAATAAAAGGTAGACGAGATAATTTATATGTATCAACTAAAAACCATTATAAAGGGGATGATTCTAGTGAATGGCGTAGATTCTTAGACCAATCACTTAAAAGATTAAGTATTTACTACATCGATTTTTATCATCTACATGATCTGCGCTTAGAACAATATACCAATCATCTTCTACCAAATGGTTCCATCGATGAAGCTCACCGGACAAAAAAACAAGGATTGATTAAACATCTTTGTTTCTCATCTCACGATACTCCCGATAATATAATTAAGTTAATAGATACAGATGAATTTGAAGGGATTTTGGTTCAGTATAATTTGCTTGATCGACGTAACGAGAAAGTTATAGCTCATGCTCATAAAAAAGGCTTAGGTGTTGTAATTATGGGGCCAGTAGGTGGTGGGCGTTTAGTTCCGTCTTCCACAAAGATTCAAAGTATGATTTCCAGGAATATAAAGAGCACACCGGAGATTGCAATTAGGTTTGTACTTTCAAATCCCAATGTAACTACAGCACTATCCGGAATGAATTCAATTAAAATGATTGAAGAAAATGTAGCCACCGCTTCCCGTCCAGAATCATTGAGTCAAGAAGAAACTCAACAAATCTCAGGTATGCTTAAGGAAAACAAACATTTAGAGGAGTTATATTGCACCGGTTGTAACTACTGCATGCCTTGTCCTAATGGTGTAGATATCCCTGCTAATTTCTCAGCTATGAATCTATATAGAGTATGGGGGTTGGAAAAAACAGCTAAAAAGCAATATGCCGAGCTTGGAGATAGGAAAAAAGATGGTGAACCTGCTCCAGCATGGGCTGAAACTTGCATCGAATGCGGCGAGTGTGAACCAAAATGTCCTCAAAATATACCAATTATCAAGCAATTAAAAGAGGTTAAAAAAGCATTATTAACCAAATCTTTCCGGGTAATAGCTCAAGAAAAACGGGGGGAGCAGGCCGAAGGCCGTTGAGGGGGAATGTTTTTCCCCTCAAATATCTTTGCATAGGAGGCTGGTGAGAAAGCCTCTTAGGGAAAATTGAAGATTTGAATGAAGAAATAAGCAAATGCAAGAAATATAGATTATGGAAGACTAGAGACAACTTTACAACAACTCACTCAGAGAAAAAATGGAAATTAAAACTCTCATTCACGAGAACAGATATACAGATGGTTATATTTTAAATTTTAGAAAAGCTGATAAAAAGATTAATTTTCAGGAGGTATAGATGTCTGATGTGAAGGCTAGGAAGTATCCTAAGGTTATCCTATTTTCCTCAAGTTCCTGTCCCTGGTGTTCCCGGGCCAAGAACTATCTTCGTCAAAATGGAGTGAGGGTAAAGGAGATAAAGGTAGATAAGGACCCGGGTGCGGCAAAGGATGTGGTGAGAATGACCGGACAAATGGGTGTACCGGTTCTCTTAATTGGCAGGGCGAGGGTTGTGGGATTTGACAAGGGGAAAATAGACCGTCTCCTGGGGTTAAAAAGAAGGTAGAAGAGAAAATTATCAAAGCAGTTTTGAGATAATCGAAGTCAAAAGGAAAAGTGAGTAAAAATTTAAGAAAGAAGTAAGAAGGTGAATCATGCCAGCTGACTACCCTGGGATTTCTTCAACCTGGGCTAGCAAGTGGTAGAATAAACATAGAACGAGATAAAGGTCCAGATTGGAGTCAAGCTATGGGTCGTAACCGTGGCAATCACAAAGGTTTGGATTGATGAGGATGCTTGTGCAGGGTGTGGGCTTTGTGAGGATACCTGTCCTGAGATTTTTGAACTTAATGATGTAGCTAAAGTAAAAGAGAACGTTGATTTTAATGAATTTGAGGAAGAGATAAAAGAAGCCGCAGAAAGCTGTCCCAATGAGGCTATCCAGTTGGTATTCCAACCAATGATGGAATAAATATCTTTCGAGGGATGTTAGGCAGAGCAAAAGAAATATTTATTTATGAGGTTAAAAGGGGAATACAGTTTAGACTAATTGAAAAAAGAAGTAATCCGTTTGCAGACACTATGCAACATTTAAAGACCTTGGATGTATATGAGTTACTTCGTGATTGTGAGATAATTATATCTGGGAGTATTGGTAAAAAAGGAATAAAAAGGCTACAAGAAAAAAGGGTAAAACTTTTTTTCAAAAAGGGAAATATGCAAGAAGCATTAAATAAAGTAATTAAAGAAGAAGGATTGCAGAAAAATAAAGATGGACCATAAATTATTAAATTAGTTGTTAGGATACCAGGAGGTTAATCATGATTAAGGAAAATGCAACGAAGGTATATGTGGCTTTTTTTGGTCTTTCTAAGGATCTATCAAACAAGGCCGTAAGCATGTTAAGAAGTAAATGCAGAGAAGTAGAATTTGTTGGTGAAACACAAATAGATTATGGAGGAAAAAATGCCTTAGACTATTCTATACGGGTGAACCCAGAAGCCTATGCAAATGATGGCAAAAGTAATTCAGTTCTCAAAGAAATAGAGAATACAAAAGAAAATTTAGCCGGGCTAATTTTGTTTTTTGGTGGTTCTTGCGATAAGAGGTTTTTCCTTACCAGGTTGCCCACAATAGTTGTGGATGTCAATCCTTTCCCCTCACTTCAAACAGGGTTTAAAGGAGCTGTAGCCGAGGCTAAAATAAATGAGGCCAATTTTTTAACCGCTTCTTACAGTGATTTTGATGTATCTGAATCTGTAGCTTCGGCAAGGATTCAAGATTTAGTGGAAAAAGTTGGGCTATTTAAGGTCATTAATGAGATGAAAAATACCATAATATTGGATGTTCAAGTAAAGGGCTTTGGAACAGAACCCCACGAACACTGGTGGAGGTTAAACCAAGAATTATACTTAAATAGATTAAAACAATATTTAGGCATGGATGCAGTGATACTGGACTACAGGGATTTTTTTAAAGCATATGGCGGAATTTCCGAAAAAGAAGCAAAAACGCTGGCCCAAAAATGGATTGCCGGCCAAACTCCCACTAAAGCTATAAAGAACAAAAGAAATGTAGGAAGATTAACGGAAAAAGACGTAATAGACGGGGCCAAGGTATATCTTACTGCGGACAGGTTTATGAAAAAATTCAACGCCAATGCTATAGCAGTGGATAGTATGACCTGGGCTATGGTTGGCGCCCGTAAAGGGAAAATTTATCCTTCCATGTCGCCAGGAATTTCGGAATTCCAGCTGTGTAGTATACCTGCTGTTTGTGAATCAGATATGGGAGGCATAGTCAGCTCCGCTATGGGACATTATCTTACCGATGGATATAACGGACTTATGGGTGATTTCATAATAGATCCCTTTAATGACGCAGTTACAGTTTGCCATTGTAGCTCACCCATAAATCCTTACGGAGACGATTATAGGGCCCCTTACACCATTGGCAGAGAAAAGTTGCGCTGGCCTCAGTTCTACGTAGACCTGCCGGAAAAAGGTGCTGCCAGCGTAATGCGAGTAAATGTTCTTAAGAGGAAGATATCAGTTCTTACCGGGGAGGTTATTCCGGGCGAATCCGTCTGGAAAAATTTTAAAGATTATTCCTGCTGCACAAAGGTAGCTGTTAAAACCAATGCCAAGCAGGTATACCAAAATTTCGATTATGGTACATTTACCAACCACCAACTGCTTTTCTATGGTGACCACAGGCAAAAGATTAAGGATCTAGCCAAATTAACTGACTTTGAGGTTGTGGAAGAGGACAGATAGTAAATTATGGAAACTTCTGAATGGAAAGAGCGCCTTGAATTAGAGCGCAAAGAGAAAGATGAGTTTTTTGCTCTGTATCCTCAGTGACTAATACGATAAGGCTTGCTGGACAAAGTTGGCGGCAGAATTAAATGCAGAAACGATTTTAGCTAGCTGGAATGTTAAATTTGACTTTGGGTGGCACAGGGTAAGTTTTTATGGCGACTTCATGAAAGATACCATAAATTTAGCTATTTTGTTAAAATTGTAAATATTTGATAAAAATAATTCTGGTTAAAAAGGAGGATTGCGATGGGAAGGCATGAACAAAAACCTATTGATGTAAAACTAAGGGTCAAGCCGGTTTTTGGTGCATTGATTCATAGTGATGCAAAAGAAGGGCCATGCAGAACAGGAAATCCCCAAGATTTAAACCCAGATGCGGAGAGGGAAAGGAGCAAAAAAGCCTTTGATAATATCAAAGAAAACCTTGTAGAGGTTTTAAGCGGGGATGCTGAAATCTTGGATCCCGCATATATTGAATACGGCGAAAGTTTTGTAATACCAGATAGCCGACTTAAGACACTCGAACCTGAGCTGCAACAGGTAGACCTATTCTTGTTGTTAAGTAGAGTTCCTGGGATTGAAAGGTATAATAAGCCAATAGCTATGGTTGGCAAAGGTGTGACCAATGTGGATGTGGCAGCTTACTTAAGGAGTAGGGGTCTTGAAGGTTATGCCCCTTTGGATTTTGATGAACTGAATGAGCTTATTCCCCTTTTGAGGGTGAGAAAGGCCATTTTGGTCTATTGTCTATAAGTTAATAGATTAAGACCAACTCATCGAGATGAAATACGAAGGGAAAAAGTTCTAGATAAGAAAATCCCATGGAAACTCAATAATATGTCCAAGCTAACTTATGTAATCAATCACTCGATTATGATAACTCTATTTGTCTTTGCGATGATGCTCATCATTGATTATGTAAATGTCTTAACCAAAGGAAGAATCGACAAGGCAGTTCAAGGAAAAAAGGGACGCCAATACGTTATCACTTCTTTTCTTGGGACAACTCCAGGCTGCCTAGGAGCTTTTATGAATGTGTCCCTTTACGTTCATGGACTCTTGAGTTTCGGTGCAATAGTAGGTGGGATGATTGCTACATCTGGAGATGAGGCGTTTGTGATGCTCGTCCTTTTTCCTAAGAAAGCGATGCTCCTTTTTGCCCTGTTGTTTATTTTAGGGATCGCCGGTGCTTGGATATCAGATAAGGTGGCATCGCGGTTTGGGATAATTCCATGTAAAGGGTGTAAGTTACAAATAGTGCACTCTAAGGAGACTTGTCGTTGCTTCGATCCCCTAGTATTTAGGAATTTTCCGAAACTTTCCTTCTTGAGATATGGACTTTTGCTCTCTGTTCTAAT
>Ga0315547_1002151_pt1 | contig 14246 bp, 20 predicted proteins | sample SalMarSW160240MG_2_FD_202542 | JGI IMG/M metagenome (GOLD analysis project Ga0315547, IMG submission 202542) | Salt marsh sediment microbial communities from the Plum Island Ecosystem LTER, Massachusetts, United States - Salt Marsh Sediment SW1601-240 ... | reverse complement strand
TTCCCTGCATGTGGGCCACCAGCTTGCGGTCAACGCCCCGGTACAGCAGGCCGAAGATAGCGCCGATGGCCACGACTATGGCCGAGCCAATGATGATGACTACGGCATTAATCCACAGACTGTCTCCCAGTAAGTTCATCGCTTTAACTCTTTCGTCTTTTGTACGGAGAGCCGGTGCATCTCCTCATAGCCGAGGACTGATTTAGTTCCCGAGGCCCGGTCCGTGACAATCGCCCGGTTGGTGCAGGACATGCAGGGGTCGATAGAGGCGAAGGCAATGGGCACATCGGCAATCTGCATGCCCCTGAGTATGGTTGGTATTGCCACCAGGTTGATGTACGTTGGTGCCCTGATTTTCCAGGTTGAGAGCGTGCTCACCCCCGACTCCATGCGGACGTAGTGGATGTCCTCGCCGCGCGGTGCTTCAACACGCCCCACACCCTCGCCGGCGGCATCGGTGAGCAGTTTTAACAGCCTCGGCATCTTTGGCTCAGTCAGCAGGGGGCCTTCCGGCATCTTCTCCAGGCATTCCTCAATAATTTCAACGGACTGCTTCACCTCAAGCAGACGGACGATGATGCGGTCGTACACATCGCCGACCACGGTGCCGGTGACTATATCCGGCGTTATCGCCCTGACATCGAGGTCGGCATAAGCGGAGTACGGCTGGTCCTGCCGCACGTCTTTGGGGACACCGCTGGCCCTCACTGTCGGCCCGACGGTGAGCAGCTTCAGCGCATCCTCATAACCCAAGATGCCAACGTTCCGGCACCTCATTTTCACCGTCTCGTCCTCAAGGAAAATCCGTCTCAGCTGCTCGAAAACGCTCTTGTAATAGTCCAGCCCCTGGCGTATCCGGGGCAGCTGCTCTTCAGTAATATCCCTTCTCACCCCGCCAATCTGCAGTATCGCCTTGGTCACCCTGTTCCCGAAGACGTACTCAATCATGTCCATGATTTCCTCACGGACCCTCCAGGTGAGATAGAACACAGTGTCAAAGCCAATCTCATGGGCGGCCACTCCCGCCCACAGGATATGGGAGTGGATTCTCTCCATCTCGGCGGCAATGACCCTGATGTATTCAGCGCGGTCCGGCACCTTGATGTCCGCCGCCTGCTCCACCGCCAGAACCAGACAGAACGGATGGCAGACGTTGCAGATGCCGCAGACCCTCTCTGAAAGGTATATTGACTGGACAGGGTTGTTGCGGTTCATCCCCAGCCACTCGATGCTGCGATGAACCTGCCCTACTTTTACATCGACATCAACGACCCGTTCTCCATCAATCTCAAGGTCGAGCTGTATCGGCTCCTTGAGCGCCGGATGAATCGGCCCGATTGGTATGGTGTAGGTCGTTTTTTCCATATCGTTAACTGCCATTTTCCCTGCTGCCCTTCCTTACTCTTTCCCCTTCGGCTTCCTTCCCGGCAGAACCCGCAGATATTTCTCCGGTCCGGTCTCATCCTTTCTCCAGGGATACACGCCTTCTGGGATATCTCCGACGAGAAACAATCTTCTTCCGTCAGGTATATCGGTCACCTCAACGCCCATCATCTCCTGCGTCTCGCGCTCGGGGAAGATTGCCCCCGGAATAAGGTCGGTTATGGTGAGGATTTTAAGGTCTTTCTTGGAAAGAGTAACCCGAAGCCCCAGACTTATCTCCTCCAGATGAAATCCGTAGTAAACGGTGAAGTGGTAGATAAGTTCTACATCATCACCCAGGTCGCTTGATGAGATGATGACAAGGTGAGGATATTCCTGAATCTTGGACAGGTGCCGAACTGCCTCCCGGAACGCCCCTCTCTTGACGAATATCCATATGCGGCGATAACGGTTCTTCTTGACGGCTACCTCACGCTCGTAAATCTGTCCGTCAACGAAACCGTCGCCCAGCGCTTTCTTGAAGCTATCCACTATTTCCTGCGGGGTGAGCTTCTCCACCTATGAAACCCCCTGTTTCGCCAGCGTCTCCAGCTTCGCCCAGGCCTTCACCACCCCTTCGATAATCGCCTCCGGTCGGGGAGGGCAGCCGGGAACGTAAACGTCCACCGGTATTATCTGGTCAATGGGCCCGACCAGGCTGTAGGCTTCATAAAAGACATCGCCTTCAATGCCGCAGTTGCCCACCGCCATGACCACCTTGGGGTCAGGGGTCTGCTCGTAAACGCGTCGCACGCTGTCCTCCATGCTGCGCCCCACCGGCCCGGTAACGAGCAGAACATCGGCATGGCGCGGCGAGCCCACCAGCATAATGCCGAAACGCTCGGCATCGTACCGAGGCGTCAGCACCGCCAGGATTTCAATATCACAGCCATTGCAGGAACCGGTGTTCATGTGGTATACCCAGAGTGCCCGGTTAAATGCCTTTAAACTCATCGCCCTTCCTGAAATATATTCTCCGTTTTAAATCGCCATGACCAGCACCAGAACCGTGAGCGTCATTATGACCACCAGCCAGAGGATATAGTCATTGATAATCCCGGTATGTGGTCGCATCATGGTGCTGTAAAACCCCTTCAGCGCCTCAAAAAAGCCCCAGTATATGTTATGCGCCGGAACATGGCGCTCTTCTGCCGGTGGCACCTGGATGCCGGAGATAAAGATATCGGTCTGCGCCGTCCCCTTCTTGTACCGCTTCTGACCGCGACTCCTCACGTAGAGAGCAATCAACGCCAGGACAATCAGCGCCACCAGCCAGACGATTGGACTCCAGACCGCGTATCCGTACGTTAAAACTGACAACTCCCTATCTCCTGACCTCTATTTGCCTTTCTCTTACTATCTTGCTATTGCTAGGGCGCAACCCCCATGACGCCGTTGATATAAGACGCCTGGTCAATCAAAGCCTCCGTTGCCGGAGCCACGATGGTATCCACCACCAGGCCGGGAAAGATGCTGAAGAAGATTATGCAGGCTGCCATTATGCCCATGCCTATAAGCATGGACCTGGGAACTTCCCTGACCTCTTTATAGGCGGGCATTTCCGGCCCGGTGAAGGCGGAATAAAATACCTTGGTGAAGGATGCCAGCGTCACCAGCGACACAAACATGGCAATAATCGAAAGCAAGGGATTGAAACGGAACACCGATTCATAGATAAGCAGCTTCGAGGCAAACCCGTTGAACGGCGGGATTCCGGAAATGGCCAGCGCCCCGATGATGAAGAAAATGGTCGTCCACTTCATGTTATGGCCCAGGCCGCCCATCCTGTTCAAATCCCTCGTCCCGATGCGGAAGAAAATGGCTTCCGCCGTTAAAAAGAGCATACCCTTATAGAGAGCATTGTTTATGATATGGAATATGCCACCGTTCATGGCATCCCTTCCGTAGCTGGCCAGCGCCACGGGGTCGGTGAGCACCGCCAGCCCCACGCCCACGCCGAGCAGCATGTAGCCGCTCTGCGAGATAGCGTGGTAGGCCATCAGGCGCTTGATATCCGTCTGGTGAATGGCCATCATGACGCCGATGAACATGCTGAGCACGCCCAGAATGATGACCACCCAGCCGATGGCCGTGGTGTCAAAGTGGCCGCCATACAGGGTGAAAGTTACCCGGTAGAGAGCGTACATTGATGCGGCGCTGGAGGTATAAATCATGGGCGTGATACCGGCCGGGGCAACGGCGTAAGTGTCCGGCGCCCACATGTGCAGTGGCACGCCCGCCAGCTTCATGACGAAGGCGATGGCCAGCATCGCCAGGGCAATCATGTCCAGGGTGTTGAACTGCATAGCATTGGCCAGCGCGGCGATGCTCAGCAGGTTGTACTGCCCGTAAAGTATGCCGATGGCAAAGAGCACCAGCAGGGCGCTGACCGCGGAGATGACGATGTACTTGAAACCACCCTCGACAGCATCAGCCAGGTTGGTGCGGTATGAGGCAAGGCTGGCGCCGGCGATGGACAGTATCTCAAGGAAGACGAACAGGTTGAACATATCGCCGGTGAACTCCAGCCCTATCATGCCCACGTAGAGAAGCATCAGCAGGGAGTAGAACCGGTCCTGCCCGGTCTCGTTCTTTAGAAACTGGAGGGAGTATACCAGCGCGGCCAGCATAACTATCGTCGTGGTCAGGCCCATGAATATGGAGATGCCGTCCACCTGGAACATGATGCGCACCGGCACCATGTAGTTCTCCGGTATGGCCAGTTCCGGCACCGCAGCGCCGAGCGTATAGACGCGCGTGCCACCGGTATAAATATCTATGGCCAGAATGGCCACCAGAAACATGGTAAAGCCAAAAAGGGTGACATTGAAGGTATCCCTGACCTTATTGCCCATCCGGCTGATGAGTGGCGTGACAAATGCCGCCAGCAGCGGCACGGCCACAATCAGTATCGGTGAGTGTACAGTTAGGTACTCCAAGTCCTATCCTTTCAGCAACCGCGATTTTCTGGCGTCAATATCGCCCATGTGGCGATAGGTATGCATCACCATGGTCAGCATCAGTGCAATCACGGAAACACCGATGACGATGCTGGTCAGGGTCAGTGCCTGCGGCACCGGCAGCACCATGGCGCCCTCCGGTGTCATCGTGTAGATGGGGGCCACGCCGCCGGCACGGTAGCCCAGGGTCACCAGGAACAGGTTGACTCCGGCTTCCAGAATGGCGATGCCCATCACTATCTTTATCAGATTCCGTTTGAATATGATGATGAAGAGCGCTATGCCCACCAGGAGTGCCACGGCAATAAATGGTATGTTATACGGAATATACTGCATCATTCTTCCATCTCCTCCCCGCTCGAGAATAGCGCCATGGCGAGTACTATCGCGGATAGCCCGGCGATGACCTTAAGGCCGACGCCGAAGTTCATTATCGGAATAACCCCTCCCGTCCAGACATGACCCGGGTTGGGGCCGGTGGGAGGAATCCCGCCGAACACGGGGGTGCCAACCAGGAAGTTATAAAAGAAAACGGTGCCCATACCGGCGAAGGCCATCCCGATAAATATCAGCGCGCCACCGCTCTCTATCACGGAGAGATGACTCTCGCGGAGCGATTTCTTAATCTCGCCGGAACCAAACGCCACAATCATCATGACCACACCGGAGGCGATGACCGCCCCTCCCTGAAAGCCTCCACCCGGTGTAACGTGCCCGTGCATGATGATATACAGGCCAAAGACCAGTACAAACAGTATCAGCTGGTTCGATATGGTGCGCACAATCTTGGACAGCATTTACGTTTTCTTCTCCCTCTTTTTCAGCGCCCGGAAAAGGAGCAACACCCCGGTCACCGCGGTGAAGAGCACCGTGGCCTCCCCCAGCGTGTCCAGACCGCGGTAGTCAAACAGGACTGCCGCCACCACATTATTGTTCGCCGTTTCCGCCTGAGAATTGGCAATCATGTAATCATCCATATCGGAAGGCGGATAACCGAACGGGTGCATAAGCAGCGCCCCGGCGACCAGGAACGCGACCAGAGTTATCAAAACAAACCAAGCCACAATCTGTCTCATGACTACTCCATACGCTTCGTTGCCCTGATAGCAATGATAAAGATAGCCGTCGTTATCGCCGCGCCAATGCCAGCCTCGGCAATGGCCACATCGGGAGCGCGCAGCAGATAAAACTCAACGGCCAGAAGGAGGCTCAGTACGGCTAACGCCACCGCGGCGTACAGCAGGTCTCTGAATACGGCCACGAATATGGCGCAGATAACAATGACCAGCGGCGTTATGATATGCAGGACGGCTGCTTCAATCATCAATATCCTTCCCTTCAAGGTCATCAACAACGGCTCGAGCCGGCTTTTCGCCGCTGCGATGTGCCGCCCGGGCAATCGCGTGCGCGCTCGTCGCATTGGTGATGAGCAGAGCCACCAGCGCGATTACAGCATGTATGGAGAGAATTGACTGGGATGAAAAAGCTCCCTCCATCGCCCAGATGCCGGCCGACTGTACAATCACGGCCATAATAAGGAATATCGAGCCAAACGTGGTGCACTTTGTAGCGGCGTGCAGTCTGGTATACATGTCAGGAAAACGGTGCAATCCGAAGACGCCGACCGCGTTGAAGAATAGACCTATAATTATGAATATGTAGGTTATTATATTCAATGCGCCCATTTAGAACTTCTTTCCCTCGATAAATCGGGCCACATAAAGCGTCATGATAAACGAGAGCACCGCATAGACGATGGCCACGTCAACGAAAACGACCTGTTCGAACATGAGGGCCAGGGCCACCAGAAGGGCGACGACCAGCGTATTGGTGGTGTCAAAGGCAACGAGGCGGGTGGGTGCTCCCGGGCCGATAAATATCCTGACAACGGCGATAACGATGCAGACCATCATCACAATCGCCGCCGGAAGCCACATCATCCCGCTATCCTCCTTGCCCAATCAGGAAAGCCGTTGCAAATCGCGTGGTAGTCCCTGGGCATCTCCTTGAGCACTTCCGGTTTCACATTTATCCAGTGTACGTACAGGTCGTTCGTTTCTTCATCAACGTCAACGCTCAGAGTCCCCGGCGTCAGGGTGATGGAATTGGCCAGGATGGTCAGGGCCATATCATTTTTCAAATTGGGGGAAATCTTCACGATGCCCGGATTTATCCTGCCGGTGATAACACGGTAGGCAACGTCAACGTTCGCCTGCGCCATGGCAAAGAAGAAGGGGAACAGATAGATGAGCCAGATAAACCATCTGACGGGATTGAGCATACGGAGGCTTTTCTTGAGGTATCTATTTTTGACGAGGGCCGCGACTACGAGGGCGAAAACTGCCCCGATGATTAATTCAGCTGCATTCCAGAGAAGCAAAGTACCGGAACCGATAGTTAAAAGAAGGTACAGTAAATAGGCAACAACCGCCGTTACTAAAAATCTCATGTTATCTTATGTCAAAAAAAATTCAGCCGAATTACCATAGCTGACGTAACCCCAAGAGTTCCAGGAACATAATTATCGAATAGAATACCAGACGCATTATATTCTTGTCAAGATTATTTTCGAACCTATTTTAAAACAAATCAGAAAAATTTAACAAATTTTTTTAGGTATTTTGCCTGCTAAAAATGAGCAGAATAGCGGAAGCAATTAATATCTGTGATTATTACTATATTATCGGAGGAGTATTCGTTACCATTCATATGTGGAGACGGGAGCATTATGGAAATAAGCGCCGGCTTTATCATTTTCCTGGTACTGGTAAGCCCGTTTGTCCTGTGGATAATAATGTTTTTTATCGGGACATTCACCGGTTTTATCAAGCTGCTCCGGAATCGCCGCCAGCGCCCCGATGACGCTTTTCCGCCGAAACAATAATCGCTCATAGACCAAATCCTACCGGCCTTCCTCCTTGAATAAGCCCATAACTAGTGGTATAACAGTATTGTCAATTTTTCTTTAAAAAGGCCGATAAAGCCGAGGGGAAGGCATGGGTATCAAGAAATACGAAGTCCCGATTAACAAACTGCGCTGGGAATGCGACCCGAACATATTTGAATTCAACCACACCAGAAACCTGGCCCCGCTGCGCGAGTTCGTGGGCCAGGACCGGGCCATACGCGCCATCGAGTTCGGCCTGTCCATGGACCGGGAGGGCTATAACATCTACGTCGCCGGCCTGACCGGAACCGGCAAGACCTCGGTGGTGAAGACCTATATCCAGCGGCTGGCGGAGAGGAAAAAATTGGAGGAGAAGCGCCTGCTTGAAGACTGGTGCTACCTCTATAACTTCGCCGACCCCGACCGGCCGCATATTGTCAGCCTGCCGCAGGGAAAGGGCAAGCCTTTTCGGAACCAGTTCAGCAGTCTGCTGCAAAAACTCAAGGAGGAACTGACCAAGGCTTTCTCCAGCGAGCAGTACACCGCGGAGAGAAAAAAGGCGGTGGAGGAAAGCCAGGCCAGGCAGCAGAAGCTCCTGGAAGAAACCGCCGAGGAAGCGCAGCGACAGGGCTTTCAGTTACAGATGACATCGGTGGGACCGGCCCTGTTCCCGGTGGTTGATGGCAAGGCGATTTCTCAGGCCGATTATCTGGCGCTGGACAGGGCGGTGCGCAAGGACATAGAGAAGAAACGCAATGACCTTCTGAAAAAGGTGCGTGCCACCTTTGAGAAGATGCGTGAAATTGAAAGCCAGACCGTGGAAAAGGTGCAGAACACGGACAAATCAGTGGCTGATTACACCATCTCCCGCCTCTTCCAGAACCTGCTCAATGCCTACAAGGATACGGAAAAAATCATACAGTACCTAAACGACCTCAAGTCATTCACTCTGAATAACCTGGACATGTTCAAGGAAAGGGAAGAGCCGCCACAACCGGCGCTTGGCATCACGCCCCTCCAGATGATGGGCGGCAGAGACCCGTTTTTACCATTCCAGGTAAATGTATTCGTTGATAACAGCGCCGCCGAGGGGCCGCCCGTAATCACCGAAGCAAATCCCAACTATGCCAACCTGTTTGGCAAAATCGAGCGGCGCTTCCTCCTTGGCGGCTACCTCAGCGACCATACCATGTTGAAACCGGGAGCCATACAACTGGCCAACGGCGGCTACCTGCTGCTCAGCGCCAATGATGTTTTGACCAATCCCGGCGTGTGGCCGGCATTGAAACGGGCCATCAGGACCAAAGAGGTCCGCATTGAAGACCCCTTTGAGCAGTTTGGCCTCATCGCTCCGCAAGGGCTGAAGCCGCAGCCAATGCCCATAAACGTCAAGATAATCCTCATTGGCGACGGCATGCTCTACCAGCTCCTCTCCATGTACGACGAGGACTTCTGGGAGATATTCAAGGTAAAAGCCGACTTTGATTTTCAGCTCGATAAGACAAAGCCGAACCTGAAAGCCTTTGCCGCCTTCATCGCCGGTTACTGTGAGGACTGCGAACTGCACCATTTCGACCGCACCGGTGTGGCCAAAGTGGTGGAGTATGCCGCCCGGGTGGTTGGCGACCAGGAAAAGCTGTCCTCCCGCTTTGCCTGGATTAAAGAGCTGGTGGAGGAGGCGGAGTTCTGGGCGAGACGGGATGGCGCGTCACTGGTAAATGCCAGCCACGTGGAAAAGGCCACCGAGGAGCGGCGCTTCCGCCACAACCTGCCCGACGAGCGCATCAGGGAACTCATCGAGCGCGGCACCATCCTCATCGATACCGAGGGCGAGGTGGTCGGTCAGGTGAACGGCCTGGCCATTTACAGCCTGGGCGATGTCATGTTCGGCAAGCCATCGCGCATCACCTGCCAGACCTTTCTCGGCCGCAGCGGCGTCATCAATATCGAACGGGAATCGCAGCTCAGCGGTCGCATCCATGATAAGGGCGTCCTCATCCTGAGCGGCTATCTGGGCTGGAAGTATGCCCAGGAGCACCCGTTATCTCTTTCCGCCAGCCTGTGCTTCGAGCAGTCCTACGAGGGCGTGGAAGGAGACAGCGCCTCCTCCACCGAACTCTACGCGCTGCTCTCCAGCCTGGCGGACGTATCCATAAAACAGAACATCGCCGTCACCGGCTCGGTGAACCAGAAGGGTGAAATCCAGCCCATCGGCGGCGTCAACCAGAAAATCGAGGGGTTTTTCCAGGTCTGCCGCGCCAAGGGAATAAACGGCCACCAGGGAGTCCTGATACCCAGGTCCAACCTGAAGAATCTGATGCTGCGCCCCGAGGTGATAGAGGCGGTAAAAGAGGGCAAGTTCCACATTTACGCCGCCAGCACGGTTGACGAGGGCATTGAAGTCCTCACCGGGGTGCCGGCGGGAAAGCGGCGCAAGGACGGCAAATACCCGGCGGGCACGATAAACCGCAAAGTGGCCGATACCCTGAAAGCGATGGCCGACAAGCTAAAGAAGTTCTACGGGCCAGCGGGTGAGGAAAAGGCTAAAAATAAGCGGACACGCTAACCGTGGTGCTGTGCCAGCCTCTCGCCCAGGGCAAACGCCTCTTTAAGCAAATCCGGGTGCTCCTTGATTTCACCCTTCTTGTCCACCCCCCGCACCAGCAGCTCATCGGCGTACTCCGCACCAAAGGCCTGGAAAAAATATTTTATAACCAGTATCGAGCCGTCGAAAAGCTGTTTCCCCTTCGTCGCCCCCACGCCGATAAAGGCGCCCTTCTTTTTCGATTCCGGGAGGTTCTTCAGCACATATCTCCTGGCCCATAATGCCTGGCAGCGGTCAATCAGCGCTTTCAACTGCGCCGAAATCCCGTAGAAAAACATGGGCGACGCCACGATGATGCCGTCTGCCTCCAGGAGCCTGGGATATATCATGTCCATATCGTCGCGCATGACGCAGTTGCCGTCCCGCAGGCAGCCGTAGTACTCGCGGCAGGGCGTTATCTTCATTTTATCCACCACGAGCTTTTCCACCCCGGCCTGTCGGCTCTGCGCCCCTTTAAGCGCTTCATCCAGGAGCAGGTCGGTATTGCCCTTGAGCCTCGGGCTGCCCATGATGCCTAGTATTTTCAAAATCCCTTCCTTAATATATATTTACGGACTTATATATTCGACAAACCATGCAGGTAATTTTGAGCTTTTAAATCAAGGTCTTATCTTGTCTAGGAAACGCGATATCATAGTCCACAATCGACTATAGTTAAATATCGCTAATCCCGCTAAGAAAATTAATGTAGGGATTATCCATGATTGTACTCCTCTAGCTGATGCCCACATCACTAAATCTCTTAGTCTTATCGGCATATCAATTGCAAGGAATAGTTTTGCCCCTTCACCACCTAAGAATAAGTCAAGTCTATTGAAGTAGACATAGACGCCATGCACACCCAAAGCCATTCCTAACAGACCTATGACACCTAACACTAAAGATAGTCCTATTTTAAAAGGATTTGTTGGCATTGGCTTCCTCATTATGAATATTTTGAATATGTTAGGGATTTTGATAGGTTTTGCTATATTTTGGATTGCATGATTTGACCCACGCCAAGTAGCATATGTTCCATATTTCCCGTCTGAAATTGCTACAGCATGGCTTCTTATGCTTGGACTTAGAATTAATGCTTTATGTCCTGGACTATTCATCCATGATTTGACTATGGTCTTCGGTGAATGATTGCCCTTGCCACCACAAATGCACTCACCACCGCTAGGAATCTCGCTAATATCAGCGTGGACAAGGTGCTTAGTTTTTAACATATAGTTGCAGTGGCTTTTACAACCGTGCCAAAGGTCTTGATTCCACCGTACATATGTTAGCCCACGCTTGGTTCGCTCTCTATTCAGTAGTTTGTGTAGTTCGCTTGTCTTCCCCATTGTCTTGGTCTGTGTCTAGTTTGGCTTTCTTCTCTTTTGATTTCACCTGTAATAAATCAAACACTATATTTATTTACTGGGGCTTTTCTTTACGCTTGATGAGGAGCCAGTTTTTGCCGTCAGTGTGAACCAGCACGTAAGCCCCGAAGAGCTTTTCCCCTTCCAGATTAAATTCAAGCCCCTCCGCCGACTTTTTGTCCAGTCGGTAAGTACCCTTGTCCCAGATTTCCACCGTGCCAGCGCCATACTCACCTTCGGGGATGGTGCCGGCAAAATCAATGTACTCCACCGGGTGGTCCTCCGTCTGTACGGCCAGTCGCCTAACGCCGGGCGTCTCCGGCACGCCTTTGGGCACCGCCCAGCTTTTCAGCACGCCCGCCATCTCCAAACGGAAATCGTAATGCAGGTGGCTCGCCTGGTGCTTCTGCACCACGAAGCGCTTGCCCTCGCCAGCGCCTACTTCGCCTGCCGGTTCCGGAGTTTTAGCAAACTTTCGCTTCCGCCGGTACTCTTCCAGTCCCATATTTACCTCGCTTAGAGCCGCTACTCTAATGGTGAGTGATATTATAGTTCCCGCTTTATTATCAGTCAAGCAAAATACCTATTGACATGTCCCCCGCATAGACATATTATATTCCCGCAATAAATATACGAGGTGCGACTTAAGTCACGGAAAACCACATTTTAGCCGACTATAATGGAAACATATTATTGAAGGAGGAAAGCACTATGGCTTATCAGGCAAAGGACTACAGCTATCTTATTGGCATCGATGGTTTCAGTGAAACGCTGCTGAAAAACCATTTCACCCTGTATCAGGGCTATGTCAATAACACCAACAAGCTGATGGAGCTGCTGAACAGCAAAACGAAGGACGCCGCCAACCCCGAATATGCGGAGCTGAAGCGGCGTTTTGGCTTCGAGTTCAACGGCATGAGGCTGCATGAATACTACTTTGAGAACCTCATCTGCCCGACAACCAGACCGGAAACGGTGACCAGGAAGCTGGAAGAAGCTTTCGGCAGCTATGAAGCCTGGGAACAGGATTTCAAGGCTACCGGCTCCATGCGCGGCATCGGCTGGGCGATACTGTATCAGGACAACGTCACCGGTCAGCTTTTCAACCAGTGGATTAACGAGCACGAGGTGGGCCATCTGGCGGGATGCAAGCCCATACTGGTAATGGACGTCTTCGAGCATGCCTTCATGACCGACTACGGGTTGAAGCGGGCGGACTACATCGCCGCCTTTTTCAAAAACATCAACTGGGATGTCGTGGCCAAAAGGCTCGGCTGAAGCCAGCTCAAGCCAGATGAGACAAAAGTCGCTGACCGGCCGTCAGCAAAGGGCATATAATCTGGGTAAATAACCAGAGGAGGTACCCAGATGGCAGAGCAGATTTGCCCGACCTGCGGTTGCACCATTGTCAGCGAGGGACACGAAAAAGAGGGTGTTCTTTACTGCTGCGAGCCCTGCGCTACAGGTGGACAGTGTGAGTGCGGCTGCTGTGAAATCGCAGAGGAAGAGAATAAATAATATCAATCGGGCGGTTGTGGTGAGGCTGGCCAACGTCTATAATATTAACTGACTGTAACCACTACGGAGGCAAATGGATGGTTGACGAGAAGAGGCCACGCCTCACCGAGACCGTTCACGGCTCGGGTTGAGCCTGTAAGATAGGTCCGGGAGACCTAGCCAAAGCGTTATCAAATCTGCCTTTAGTCTCTCATCCTAACCTGATTGCCGGCATGGAGAGAGCTGAGGACGCTGGCGTGTACAAGCTGACCGACGACCTGGCGATTGTCCAGACGCTGGACTTTTTCACGCCCATTGTGGATGACCCGTATTCATTCGGGCAGGTGGCAGCGGCCAATGCGCTGAGCGACGTATATGCTATGGGCGGCCAACCGCTCACCGCCATGAACATCGTCTGTTTCCCGATAAAGACCATGGACATATCCGTCCTGCAAGAGATACTGGCCGGCGGCCTGGCAAAAGTGCACGAGGCGGGCGCTATTTTAGTGGGCGGACATACCGTGGAGGATGACGAGTTGAAGTACGGGCTTTCCATCACCGGCGTCATCCACCCGGACAAAGTAGTCCTCAATACCGGTGCCCGAACCGGCGATAAGCTGATTCTCACCAAGCCGCTGGGCACGGGCATTATCGGCACCGCCGTAAAGGGTGGGGTGGCCAGTGCCGATGCCGAAGCCAAGATAGTGAAGAGCATGACCACGCTCAACCAGAAGGCGGCCGAGCTGATGCAGGAGATAGGCGTTCACGCAGGCACCGATGTCACCGGTTTTGGCCTGCTCGGCCACGCCGGCGAGATGATTAACGGAAGCGACGTCGGCATGGTCATTCATTCGGCGGCGGTTCCCTTCTTCCCCGAAGCCAGAGAATACGCAGAAAAGGGCATGATCCCCGGCGGACTGCACCGCAACCGCGACTTTCGCTCCGGTATGGTCTCCATGGCGAAGACCGTCCCGGATTATATGTCCGATATCCTTTTTGACCCTCAGACGTCAGGCGGGCTGCTTATATCAGTCGCTCCCGAAAAAGCCCGGAGCCTGCTGGAAAGGATGCACCAGGAAGGCATCCCGGAAGCGGCTCTGGTCGGCGAAGTCGTTGCCGAACCAAAAGGGAAAATAATCGTCGATTAAAACCGCTTCTGATTGACAAAAACCGCTTATCCTGATTAAATGGTGCATTGTCTATTCCACGGCGAAGGAGGCTGATAATGAAAAGAGTTCTGCTTTTGGCAGGTATAGTGATTGTGATTCTGTCACTTATTCTGACTGGCTGTGGCGGCAAAGGGATTGTCGTTGGCTCGAAGATAGACACTGAGGGCGCGCTGCTGTCCCAGATGATTATCCTTTTGCTTGCTGACCATGGTTTTGACGTTGTCGACAAGTCAGGGACGGGGCCAACGCAGGTGGTGCGCAAGGCGATTCAGAGTGGCGAGATTGACATCTACCCCGAATACACCGGCAACGGCGCTTTCTTCTTCGATGAGACGGAGTCGGATGTCTGGAATGACGCCC
>Ga0315547_1002147_pt1 | contig 14267 bp, 13 predicted proteins | sample SalMarSW160240MG_2_FD_202542 | JGI IMG/M metagenome (GOLD analysis project Ga0315547, IMG submission 202542) | Salt marsh sediment microbial communities from the Plum Island Ecosystem LTER, Massachusetts, United States - Salt Marsh Sediment SW1601-240 ... | reverse complement strand
CACTTCCATCATACCCGGGAACCATTCCAGCTCGTTCATCGGATCACTAAGATAGGTAAACACTTTCTCCACAGGGGCATTAATAGTATTAATTCTCTCTATTCTTGCCATTTCAAATCACCTCCTCACGCCTTATTTCAGACTGACCCTTTGCTTCAATGATGTTTCCTCAATATCTTTATCCTTACCATTGGCAAGAATCTTTAAGGACTGTGTTTCTTTAGCAAAAAAAACAAAAACCCATTCTCTCTCTTGGAAAGAATGGGCTCATCGATGGATAACCTTGGTACGACATTTGCTTTTGGCTGGAAGGTTTTCATTTTTCCCTCCTTGTCGTTTCGAATAATTTTTCTCTTTGCTTACCTCCCCATATGGGTGACCTCACTTATGTGATACGCACGCAGTATAGCATTTTCATAGGTTTTGTCAAATTTCGAATTCTGTTGGCCAGAATGATACTGCACACTTTTTGAAGAACAATAGCAGAAGTCATTACCTAAATATAGTGAAACAGATCCGGACAGTGAGCAGGAAGCACTCTAAAATGAGAGGAGATTCAAAGAGTATGATTTTAAGTTGTTATTTACTCTATCATGGCAAATATTTTCTAACCAGCTCGAGGCCTCCTTTGGCTATGTGATCTGGAGTGGGAGCAAGTTGACGCCAGACCTTGGCGGCAGCTCCAGCCCCGCCACCAGCTTCAGGCCAGAAAGATTCAATTGTAAGCCACCTTTTATATCCAATCCTTCTAAGAGCACCAAACACCCCTTCCCAATCAATATGCCCCTTTCCTGGAATACCACGATCAGAGGCACATACATGAAAGTGGTAAAGTTTGTCACCAGCCTTAAGAATGGCTGCGGGAAGATTTTTTTCCTCAATGTTCATTTGAAAGGTGTCCAAAAGTAAACCTACATTGTCCTTACCAACTTTTTCTAAGTATCTGAGTCCCTCTTGTGCAGTGGCAATTAAATAGCATTCGAATCGGCTACAAGGTTCAATAGCAAGATTTACCTTTAAGGACTCGGCGTACTCAGCGACCTTTCTGATACACTCAGCAGACCAATTTAGCTCATCCTCAGTTGGTGGATTACCAGAAAATCCACCCCAGACCCCATAGAGAATCCCAGCAAGAACACTACTATTAAATTCAACTACGGTCTCTACACACTTTTTCAAGTGTTCAATTCCCTGGCGTTGCTTCCTCTTGTCATTTGTAGCAACATTCTGACTTGGTCCAAGTCCGGCGCAAAATGTTGCTGCAAGCCCAGTCTCTGAAAGTCTTTCTTTCAACTCCCTAATGGGAAGGCTTGTTAAGATCTGGGTAGTAAGGGGGATTTCAATTCCATCAAAACCAAGATCTTTGACATGTTCCGCAAGGTACAGGTATTTCCTATCAAAGGTCGATCCCCATAGAAGACACCAGGCACCACACTTAGCCATTATTTCCTCCTATGAAACGTAGTCGTAATGTCAAAAGTGTTTTACTTGACCTGCCCCATTAATAGTAACAATTGTTAAGTTAGAGCCAACGTAATGATGGCCTCGGGGAGCAGGTCAGAATATTGTATTGCTTTTTCCACCCTCTATTCTGTGAGTAGTTCTGGACACCCGATTCTAGATGCTCGTAAATGGTAAAAAATTACCGCTGCTGTTGTTTAGCCAGAATTTTGCTTTGAAGCTGTCTTAAAGAGCCCGGAAGCAAAATGGCAATAATCAACAAAAATCCCATCGCAATATTCATCACTACTCCAGGAACATTGATCAAACCCATGCCAAACCTGGCCAACCCTACCATAAAAATAGAGATTACTACTCCCAGAATATTTCCTGCTCCACCAAAAATATAAACGCCTCCCAGCACTGTGATGGTTATGATTTCTAGTTCCCATCCAGTGGCAATATTGGGACGGGTACTACCTATTCTTGAGGTGAGAAGAACTGAAGCCAGCCCAGAAAACAATCCTATAAGTGCAAAATTAAGAAAACGAATTCTATTAACATTTATTCCAAAGAATCTTGCCGCTGTAGAATTATTTCCAATAGCAAAAAGCTTTCGTCCATAGGTGGTTTTATGTAAAACAATCCCAAAGATAATGGCAAGGATTATAAAGAGCACCAATTCAAAAGGAATCCTGGTATTTCCTATGTAGCCCTGGCCTAAGTAAGCAAAGGATTTGGGATATGTAGTAACAGCCATATCACCAAGTATTACATAAGCTATCCCTCTAAAAAGAAATAGACCGGCAAGAGTAACAGCGATAGCTGGAACACCTATTTTAGTTATGATGAGTCCATTAAGGACCCCTGCTGATAGTCCGGTCAAAAGTCCAATAGAAATCAGTGCTGGGGTACCAACACCCAGGTGCTGGGAGGCGAGTCCCATAAAACAAGAGGAAAGAGCAATAATACCGGCAACTGAAATATCTATATCTCCACAGATAATGATGAACATCATGGGAAGGACAATAATCGCTTTTTCCATAAAATTAAAGGTAGTACGTAACATATTGTTCAAATCAAGAAAATAGGGCGAAAGCTTAGAATCTACAACAATCATAGTTACAAACATAAAAAAGAGAATGGCCTCCCACTGCATCAAAATACGCCAGATTGGCATTTTTTCAGTACTCTTCATCAAAGATTCTTCCTCCTTATTATCAATTCCTTTGTGCGTTTCTCCATTACAGTATTGATAATCACAGCTACCAGGATAACCAAACCCTGCAAACCCATTTGCCAGAAGGGAGAGATATTAATCTGGGTAAGAGCATTATTAATAATCCCAAGAAAAAGGACGCCCAACACTACCCCCAAAGTTGTTCCCGATCCACCAAAAAAACTAACCCCTCCCACAACACAAGCAGCAATTACTACCAGCTCAAATCCCATGGCTGTATCACTTTGAGCTGAGGCATACCGTGCAACCCAAAGCAAACCAGCTAACCCAGAGATGCTACCGGCTATCATGAAAACAAGGTATTTAATCTTTTTAAGATTTATACCTACATATTGGGAGGCTATCTCATTGCCACCAACAGCATATATTTCTCTACCTGTTCTAGTGTACTTCAAAAAAACACCAAAAATTATCACGCACAATATGGCCACAAAAAGAAGATTGGATACTCCCAGGAATCCTCCCCGGGGAAGGTTTTTGAAAGCGTCTGACATCTCATGAGCGCTGACCCACGTTCCCCCGCTCATGAGAGATACAAATCCCCGATAGATTCCCAGAGTGCCTAAAGTAACGATAATGGCCGGAATTCGAAGCAGGGAAACCAATATTCCATTAAAGGAACCCAGCAAAAATCCTATTAATATGGATAGTAAAACAATGACAAATATTGGAATCCCAGGATAATATTGATGTAAAAGGGCTACGCTCATACCTGTTAGAGCCACTCCTGCACCTACAGATAAATCGATTCCCGCTATGAGGATAACCATAAACTGCCCCATGGCAACCATTGCCAGAAGGGCGGTATCGTCCAGAATATCCCTGAAATTCCCTATGCTTAGAAATCTGGGGGATCTCAGGCCAATAATTACTATCAAAGAAACGAGCGAAACTAAAAGAATAAATTCCCTTTTCTTAACTACTTTTTCTAACATTCTAACACTTTTTCAGCTCTCCTTAATCCAAAATATGGCCAATTACTGCTTTGATTATTTTTTCTGCACTGCTTTGCTCTCTGGCAGATCTCGCTGCAATGCAACTTTCATGTATTACAACAATATTACCAGACATCCCTGAAACTTCTGCTAACCCAGATTATTTGCCAATTCTTTACCCACTCTTCTGTGGAAAAGGTAGGTTCTTAGAGTACCTCATAATATTAATTTCAGGATTACAATGAACCAGTTATTAGTTTTACGATTTCGTCAATATTGGTTTTGCTCTTAACCCTTGAGCCCACCCTTCGGCCTCCCCGCAGAACAATAATCCTATCTGATACCTCAAAAACATGTCTCAAATTATGACTAATAACGATGACAGATGCTCCCTGCTTTCTTATTTGTTTTATAAGTGCCAAAGTCTTCCTCGTTTCTTCCACACCTAGAGCGGCAGTTGGTTCATCTAGAACGACTATTTTCCCACTCCAAGCAATGGCTCTTCCTACGGCAAGAGCCTGACGTTGACCGCCGGACAGGTTTTGAACTGGTTCTTTCAAAGAAGGAATAGAAATTTTTAACCTTTTCAAAATATCGATGCTTTCAGCTACCATTCTTTTCCTATCTACAAACCAACGAAATTTGGTAAGAGGTCTCCCTAGAAAGATATTTTCGACCACATCAAGCTTATCTACCAAAGCTAGTTCCTGGTACACTGTCTCTATTTTTAATCCCATGGAAGCACGTGGACTACGGATCTCTATTTCTTTCCCTTCGATGAGAACCTCTCCCTTATCCGGCTGATAGACTCCTGCAATTATCTTTATCAGGGTGGATTTACCGGCCCCATTATCTCCAACCAGAGCTAGAATCTCATCAGGATAGAGTTCCAAACCCACATCTTCAAGGGCATGAACCCCTCCAAAGTATTTGCATATTCCTCTTAATTCTAAAATTGGCTCACTTTTGGAGGTCATGTGTCCACCTGCTTTCAAGAGTTTGTTCGTGGACCATGGATTCTCTCTCTCCTGGACGATTCCGGGACTTGATAAGACCAGCTGATACCTTCCCTTTTGTTCTTGACCAATTATCAATAGCCACCACCCAAGGGTGGTGGCTTGCTAGTCGGGCTTTTTCCGCTCCTTGGCCAAGAACTCTAACTGCTCTGCCTGGTGCTGATAATATCTTATGTAATTTTTGATCTCATCTGTTCTTATTTTAGATAGAGAAGTAAAGCAGGATATTATCCTGCTTTACTTCCTTTTGAAAGCTCTCTAGTAAATGGCGGCGAATTTCTCTATGTTGCTCTTATCAAAAACATAGGGTTCTGCCATTACAGCTGTACCACCTTCTCCTATACTAATGTCACCCATTTTGCCGACGCTCATCACTTCACCTACCTCGCCTTTGATCTTGCCTGTCACCAGTTTATAGGCAATGTAGGTTGCTGAATACCCCAGTTCGATCGGATTCCAGAGAGCCATTTTCTTGCAGGTACCGTTCAAAATATACTGTTTCATCTCCGAGGGTAGGCCAAGTCCGGTAAGTTCAATTACTCCAGAGAGTCCTTCATCTTCCAGTGCTTTTCCAGTTGCTGCCACACCAACTGTAGTAGGTGATATAATTCCCTTTAGATTGGGATAGGATTTAAACAATCCCATTGCCTCCCGGTAGCTCTTATCAGAGAGGTCATCACCGTAAACAGTAGCTACTAGCTTCATATCCTTATAAGCAGGCTTTTTCAGTTCCTCTTTCATCCATTCAATCCAGATATTCTGATTAGTAGCCTGAGATGTAGCGCTGAGGACAGCAATTTCCCCTTTGTAGCCAATCATCTCAGCTATTATCTGAACCTGCTGTCTGCCAATAAACTCAGGACCAGATGGGTCTAACTGCAATATACGTCCACCTTCTGCAATTCCTGAATCAAAGGAAATTACCTTAATACCAGCAGCCATAGCCGCCTGGGCAACGGGAACCAGGGCAGTTGGATCGTTAGCGGAAATGGCAATAGCGTCCACTTTCTGAGCGATAAGTGAGTCAATGATTTCTATCTGACCCTCAGCCGTAGGTGTGATTGGCCCTCGGAAAACCAATTCAATGTCTTCTCCCAGTCCGATTGCCTCCAAACCACCATCTCTACAGGCCTCGAAAAAGGCATTCCCTAGGTTTTTAACGACCATAGCGATCCTGACTTTAGCCAGTGTACCACTTGAAACCATTCCTACAATCAGAATCACCGCCATTAACACCATCAGTAGTTTCTTCATCACTTTTCCCCCTTTACAGTTAATTCTTTCGCCTTACGCTCTAGAAACTAACACCTATTTACTCTCTCCTGCACCACCTCCTTTCTTGCACAAATAGTACCTTTCACAAAACTATGAAAGGATATATATATAAACCTTCTAAATCCAAGGTAATTACGAAGCTATTATTACCCCTATGCCTTGGTTAGAGAATAACTTTTTATACTGAGAAGGAATTCCGCTATCAGTAACAATCTTACTCATAACTTCTGAGGGAGCAATATTTGCCAGAGCCATTTTATTGAATTTACTGCTGTCAATAACAAGAATAGCCTCTTCGGCTGATTCAATCATTGTTTTCTTCAATTGAGCTTCTGCTTCCCTTAGCTTGTTTATTATTTGCTCAGGTCTGTAGGTTCTTTTCGTCATTTCAACCCCCTTTTTTCGATCCCTGTTCTAACACAATAACTGGACCGATTCTAGGGGGGCAGGTCATATATTAACTTAAAGATAATCTATCCCACTATTATAAATAGAAGCATTTAATCCTATTATTGACTTGAATTGGGAATTATTAGTTTGATGGGAAAGTAAGGTGATATACTTTAACCTGGAAGGAATTAAGGTCTCACGTTGATTGCCCATAAGCTACTCCATTGTAGTATACTGCCAATCTAAAAAACCCTTTTTATGCTATATATATATAGCATAAATAAACGGTTTGTCAAATTTGAGGAGTTCTTTTGGCTGTGGTGGTAACCTTTTCAAATACCTAATCATGTCAACGAAGGCTGGGATTTTGTAAATAGGGACAGCGCCCATTTATTGATTCTTACTTGTGGGACAATATACCCATATCTTCAAGGAGTTTCTTGGAGTGTAATCTCCAGGACACCCCAGAGGTTACCTTAAACCATCTTTGTCTTCAGAAACACATTCCTGATAATTTCCCCTTTGAGTAGGATGATGAGAAAAACCTATTGTTACAACTCTTGATATGCGTGGCATGCCAAAAACTTACATACAGCAATTCAATCCGTCAATAATAATGGGCGCTGTCCCTATTTTTTTAGAAATATACCGAGAATTTTCAAAGAGTGAATTTTTCTATCAAAAACAAAAACCCACTCTTTCAATTTTGAAAGAATGGGTCTGTCTCTGTGTAATCGTTCATTATGATGACATTTGCTTTTGACTGGAAGGTCTTGATTTTTTCCCTCCTGTCGTTTCGGATAATCTCTCTTTTCGCTTGCCTCCCCATATGGATGACCTTACTTATGCTATATACCAGTATTATAGCGAATTTATAGCTTTTGTGAAATGACCAATAGCTGCTTTTTGCTGTCGGCTGGATGTGATTGTTAGATCTTAAACAAGTCGACATGGTCATATCAAATTAGCCATCAACGTGCACAATTTATTGTGAGAAATCCTTAGTCCGATCATCGATATTCTCTGCCCGTACTCTATCGAGTGGAATAGCGATAACCTTGCCACCATCAAAATTCAATTTGCTCAGATCGACCATCTGCATTTGGCGGTTCCACTGCGTCCACCAGTAGTATCGTTTGTTCTTGATGTCACCAATTATACTCCACTGTGTGTAGCCAAGGCTATATTTATCAGGAGTTCCTGTGCGCTCAAAGCCTTTGGGATAATCGAAATTATCAAGAATTCGGGACGCCTGATTTACAGCCGCATCAATATCCTCAAGCGGAAGGGATGTCTGCGTGTAAAAGAAAGCGCGGATGAAACGAGAGGGTGACGAGTAATCGCCGGGAAGGCCCGTCATACCGGCTCCTCCGCCGAAGGGCGTAAAATTAACGCCATCGATCCCTCTATCTCCGGGGCCAGGCGCAAATGATGTGAGCTGAGTATAGTTCCGTAAATTCAAGAGATGCCAGTCATAAGTGGGGGAATTGGTCATGACCCCGATCTTGTTATCGTAAATATTCAGCTTACTATCAACATACTCTATCACGATTGAATTCCCGGCACTGTCTGTAACCACATAGTGCAATGGCATCGGTGCACCGGCGGCCTTGTCAATATCTTCGTTATATACAACCCGAATTTTTGGCAGTGCGGCCTTGATTTCGTCAACCGACTTGAACTGGCCAAGGATATAAACTATCAAGTCTATGTTATTCACTGTGGAGGATTCCTCCCCGGCCTTGAAAGGTTGATATTTTGCAAAGCCAGATAAGTAGAGGGCGCCTATGGTCAGGCCAGTTTCATTCATACCGTCCAAATAATAAGGCAACTTGAGCGCGTTGATGGCGACGTATCCATATTTATTCTTCCAGGTCATTCCTTGTTTGCCGCCGCCTAACTCAGAGGTGAATGTGATCTCGCGCGGTACCAGCACAAGATCAGATTTGGTGTCGAAAGCGCCCCATTCCAATGTGCGCCCGTAAACAGGGCTGCCATCTTTGGTCTTGATGATAAAACTGGTGCAGGCCTGGACAGAGCTCGTTAATACTGAAACCAAAACCGCAATACCCAGTAGCTCAGCGAATGCTTTTTTCATGTTAACACTCCTTTCCTTTATTTTCGTAATGTCAAAAGTGTTTTACTGATTTTGTTCTAAACCGTTTATTATCAAGTATCTTAGTGAAAATGACTTGCCCTCCTACTTCTTCAGTAGGATGTGCTAAAATTTAGCGAAAATGATGGCCTCGGGAAAAACCTAACCCAAACCTCAACACTTGTCAATCTGGGTTTACGAGGGAGTTTGCTGACTCTCCTGTTGTTCCCATTTCATTGTTGCGCTATTGCAGCCAACATCGGGACTTAACGAGGTTTTGCGACGAAAGGGCAAAACTTGGCTCGAGAGCCTGCAAGGCTCGATCCGTTCAATTCCTGTCAAAAACCCCGAGCCCAAGGCCGCAGTGGAACGTGCTTGAGCACCTCAGCCCAAGGCCGCAGTGGAACGTGCTTGAGCACCTCAGCCCAAGGCGAGGAGCCGAGAGGTTGAGTCCCCGCTGTGTCAGTTTTGCGAAGACATTAAGAGTACTTTGCGTTTTTTGGGGTTCAATAATTTGTTGATTTTTCAGAACGGACTAGAATTCTAAAGGAGGGGACATCTTTATTTGATCATTAAGTCTACATCCCCAAGAATCCCAGCAATTCGTAAACAAGAAAAGCTGGCCAGACAATCGCCTTTAAAAAGCCCAAAACTCCCATCCAAAAACTTGTGGCTTGGGAGATATAATATACTGCTGCACCAATAAAACCTAATCCATAAACGGCACCGGCTAGACCGCAAGAACGCATATCATGTTTGGAATTCTCTTTCTTCATTGTTTTTCACCCCTTATCATTTAGTGTAGTTTTGATAATTTTCCATAAAGTATTTCTTGCCTTTTTGCCTGACTCTGAAACCTTCTTTTTCCAGTAATCTCTTATGTGTTTCTACCCCACCAGCAGGTCAATACTAGGACAAATCTCAGCACTCGTCAATCTGGGTTTTGAAGAGAACGTCCTAGGAAGATTTGGCACAAGAGTCTGACTAGCGTGAGGCGTGGGCTGAGGTGTTATGTTTTTTTTCCGGAATCTTTTGTGAATCCTCCTATTTGTGGACCATGGCAGATTTGGTACTTGCCCGATTTTTAGATTGACAGTATGGTTTCGAGCAGAGTAAGATCTTTCTATTCCTTCTTCCTTAGAATTACTCTATTATCTCTACAAAAATAGGGCTACTGGTGAGCCGAATTGAGTCTGAGGTGATAATCTTCTCGCTGCCAGAGATATTCATTACCCTCACCTCGTCTTTTATTTCCGTAGGAAGCCCGTCTTTACCCCAGAGCACATAAATCACTCTATCATCCTTGCTAAACCTATATTGGCCCTGCAGAATAGTCTTTCCTCTTATTTGTTGTTTGATTGTCTCTACCTCTTGGAAACTTCCCAGTTTCAGAGCGATGGTCTGATGGGCAGAGAAAAGTGGTGTTGGCTTACCGGAGGAGTCTATCAAGGTGGATAAATCAGAAAAACCAGGTCCACCCTCTGCCTGGGAAAGTTTATCCCTTATGACAGATGAACCAATATCCCACTTTATACCAAAATAAAAACGGACGATTTTTTGTTCCTCATTTCTTCCTATTGCTGCAATCTGAGAGTGCAGTTGCCTCATTCAGGACGAGAATCCAGGGATCAAGGGCGGAGGCACGGGCAAAATCAGCTCTCCTCTTTTTAAAACATGTCATAGTAATTTGTCACAGTAGATTGTAATACTTTTTCATAAGCACGCTTTAAAAATCTCTGTTATATTCAAAGCATCATCTAAAGCGTTGTGGTGCTGTCCTACTAATTCCTTGTTTAAAATCCTTAATGCTTTGCTCATACCTACCTCTTTTTTTAACCCCCATTTTAAGGCAAAAAGATTCTTTATGTTTATATGAGTCCTTCCAAAAAGATAGGGTCTCTTGTGCAAATCACTCATCTCCTTAAAGTGCTTCCTATCATAATCACCATAACTGGCCCAGGTATAGTCTTTAAGATGAGGAAACCTTTCTTTTATCATATCACAAACTTGAGAAAAATTCTTTTCTCCTTCAAGTTCCTCTGGAGTAATTCCTGTTAACTCAGTGCAAAACTCACTCACTTCCGAATACTGAGGTCTTATATTATGACTAACCTTTGAAGAAATACTTCCCGATAGTAAATTAAACTCTACTATTCCTACCTGTATAATCTCACTTATCTGTCCATCAGGTCGTTTCTCCTTCCAACAGGTAGCTTCTACATCTACTATGTAAACTCTATCTAGTTTTCTTGCCATCTCTTTTCTTTCTAAATATGTTTCGTCGGTTCCTCTTGATAAAGAATGTGCGTAGCTTTGGGTTCTTGAGATAAATATAGTCTGAATTGAGCGCTATATCTTCCAGCGTAAAAGCAGGTATACCTGAGGTCAGGTCTTGATTTTTGAACGATGAACACTCAGGAAATCTTTCTGTCTTCTTTACTATTTCTTTTCCTATTAGTTGGCCAGGAAGAAATTCAATAGGGACAGTGCCATTCATTGATTCTCACGAGGGCTCCGGCGGGGGAAGGTCTCTAGTTGCCACTATATCTTAGCAACAGCATGCAGGCAACAGCGAATATTCGCCCGAAAATGGTAGTTACTACTACACGCTTTTTCCGCTTTTTATTCTCCTTCCCATCCCGATGCGTGCCAGCTAAGACAGGTCATTGCGTCTTTACGATATTCCTGATGTCCCATAGATATCGCCTGCTCACACGTTATTTCAGACTGACCCTTTACTTCAATGATGTTTCCTCAATATCTTTATCCTTACGATTGGCGAGAATCTTTAAGGACTGCGTTTCTTTGGCAAAAAAACAAAAACCCATTCTTTCAATTTTGAAAGAATGGGCTCGTCAATACATAGTCTTGGCAACAGATTCTATCTTTTGACCGGAAGGTCTTGATTTTTCCCTCCTGTCGTTTCGAATAATCTCTCTTTTCGTTTACCTCCCCATATGGGTGACCTCACTTATGTGATACACGTGTAGTATAGCATTCTTTGTGGGCTTTGTCAAATTTTGGGCGGGATTTTGATCTAGACACCCGATTTTACATCGGCTTTACTTTTCGGAATCGTCGCAATAGACTTTGTCACCTGGGTCTGAAATATTCAAAGCAAGCCTACTCTAACTGGCTAACAAGCGAGACTATTCTGGAAATGGAACCTCGATTCTTTTTCCATCCTTCATAGCTGACTCATGTGCACATATACCGGTCATTGTCCAGTTAGCTGCTGTATCTGCGTCAACATAAGACTGCCTCTCTTCCAGTATAGCGCGTATGAACTCGTGTGTCAGATGAGGATGTGAGCCACCGTGACCTGCGCCCTGGACGAATGAGGTATGTTCATGCTCTTCATCATATATTCCTCTTATCGTATAGGGTGCAATTTCCTTCGGCAAAAGGTATCCGTAATCTGGAACTTCTATTCTTTTTGCGTCCTCATACCCTGAATAGATGACAGGACCTTCACCTGCAACCTGCTCCCATTCAAAGGAAAGCTTTGTGCCATAGACATCAAAGCTTTCTCTGTACTGTCTAATGGTATCAAATAGTGATCTGGTTACCTCACATGTAAGATCTGAGTTGCGCAACTTCAATAGGGCAGTTTCAACTGCAAAAGGTGAGTTGTACTTATCAATATGCTCTTCTCTAATTCTTCCTGATCCTTGACAAACCACAGATTCAGCTTCTGTTTTAGCAAGTGCGAGTAGTGGGCTCACGGCGTGTGTTGCATAGTGCATCGGGGGAAGACCATACCAGTAATCCGGCCAGCCAGGTAGACTCATATTCTGTTGGTGAGAACCTCTCAAGAACTGTATTTTACCTAACTTTCCAGATTCAACGAGTTCTTTTGAATAGAGAAACTCTCTTGTATATACAGCTGTCTCCATCATCATGTAGACTTTATCTGACTTTCTTCTTGCCTTCGCTATCTCAAGGCACTCTTTTTCTGTGTTAGCCATGGGAACGGTGCAAGCAGTATGCTTTCCCGCATTGAGTGAGGCAAGTGTCATGGGAGCGTGAGCGGCTATTGGAGCAACAATATGAATTGCATCTAGCTCTTCTATTTTTAATAGGTCCTCAAATCTCGTAAAACGTCTCTCTACACCAAATTGCTCACCCACTTCATTTAGATGGTCTTTGCTCCTCTGGCATATTGCATAACACTCCGCATTGGGATGTTTCTGATAGAGTGGGACAAACTCCGCACCAAAACCAAGTCCCACTACTGCAACCTTGACTTTTTTCTCCATTTTATTTTACCCCTCCAATGATAGTATTATAACTCTGACCTGCCCCCATTACTTGTATCACTTTCTAAGTCGGAGTCAAGTGGATAGTGGTCTTAGGACCAGATAATCGGTAGTTCAAGGCACTATGCGGCTGCGCATTCCAAAAACCAGATTGACAAGTGCTGAGATTTGGCCTAAGGTTGTTATTTGTTTGAAGGTATTGAATTACGCTCTGACTAAGGGTTTTACTAGCTGAAACTCGCGACCACAACATAGTAAGGATCTGTCCTTGCAATGGACAACAAGGATTGGGATAGACGATTATCGGTGAGGGTTCCACCTCAAATTCTCTGAAGAACAACTTATTTTATTAGGAACTTACCATTTTTGTAGAATAATTTGTTGTCTGCGTAAATCTCTGCCTCTTTTTTCATGTCCTTTACGATGTCCCAGTGGATTGCTGATTTATTTAGGCCTCCTGACTCCGGGTAAGATGCTCCCAGGGCCATGTGTATTGTCCCGCCCATCTTTTCGTCAAAGAGCATGTTTTTGCTGAATTGTGTTATGCCATAGTTTGTTCCGATAGCAACTTCTCCAATACGATCTGCTCCCTTAATCTTCAACATTTGCTGTAGGAGTTCATCACCTTTAACAGCTGTTGCTTTTACAGCTTTGCCATCTTTAAATGTAAGGGTTATGTCTTCAACCTCTCTTCCAGCAACGATTCCTGGATAGGTAAACCTTATAGTACCATTTGCTGAATTCTCAACGGGTCCTGTGAACACCTCGCCATCCGGCATGTTCAATTTCCCGCTACAGTTTATCCACTTTCTATTCTTTACGCTTAAGATTAAGTCTGTATTTTGGCCCACTATGCGGATTTTATTCACCCGGTTCAAGAATTCACAGATTTTCTCTTGATTCTTGTCTATTTTCTTCCATTCCATAACCGGGTCTTTTTTATCAAGCAAGCAACTACTGAAAACAAAGTCTTCGTATTCCTCCAGTGACATGGCGGCTTCCTGTGCCTGATTATTTATTGGGTAAGGCAAGACTACCCACTTTAGTTTTCCTTCGGCCGAGCGCCTAAGAGAAATTTCCATAATTTCTTTTTTTGAAGCCTGGACAATTGCGATTTTTTCTGGATTGATGTTTGTCAATCTTTTGGGGTTAGGTTCGCATGATATACGTATTGCAACATCTGCTTCTTTAGCGACAAACTTTTGTAAAGGTGGAACAAATCTTAGCTGATGTTCTTTTGCGTATTTGAAGAAAATATATTCTACATCAAGGATTGGCATTAATATTGGGTATGCACCCCCGAGTAAGCATTCCCTATAAATCTCTTTGATTAATGGCAAAGCCAATACATTTCCCTGGATAAACACCTTTTCTTTCGGTTTCACATCGACACTATACTGGACACAAAGTTTTGCAAGATTCTCTATTCTTGAGTCAACCATTCAATTACCTCCTACTTCAATATTGTCAGGTGCAAACGAACCTGCCCTCATTAATAGATTTCCTAAGATATACAAGTCCTTTGATCCCCAGACTAAAATATCGACATAAAGCTTATTGAATATAGAGCTTGGTTAAATCAGTGACAAAGAGCGAGAGATCTAATCCTTTACCTAA
>Ga0315547_1002141_pt1 | contig 14297 bp, 18 predicted proteins | sample SalMarSW160240MG_2_FD_202542 | JGI IMG/M metagenome (GOLD analysis project Ga0315547, IMG submission 202542) | Salt marsh sediment microbial communities from the Plum Island Ecosystem LTER, Massachusetts, United States - Salt Marsh Sediment SW1601-240 ... | reverse complement strand
AAACCCAGCGTTCGAGGACAACTTCCTCCTTTTTGCCTTCTTGGCTTGTAAATGTATATTTCATAATAATAAAAAATAATCCTGCCCTCTCTTGAGCAAGATTATTTTCGCATTATATTGCTCATAGAGGTATTGTATTACCTATTAAGTTTTGAAGAACCTATTTCTTCTTTCTCGCCTTCCCACGAGCCAGAGCCGCCTTGCTCTGAAGCGAGAACCTTCCGTTGCTTAATGCGTCAAAATGCTCAATATCTCTAGGCGTAAAGCCGGTTGCTTTACACTTATGCTTCAGATACGCCTCGTTGCTTTTGAACACCTTGCCACAAGGACTACAAGTTACGGTTGTTGATTTCATAATCCCTTATGGTTAAGCAGTTTCGTCATACTGATAGTTCATCGTGGAAGTTGAACCGGCAACATCTCCGGCGTCGGTTTGAATCTGATGGACTAGGTAGTCCGACAAACCAGCGGCGGTTAACGAACCTGTCAAACTTCCGCCGATCCCCAAGTTAGCCCCTGAAGGTTCGCTTGTCGGCATTGCTTGAGTAGCGATTGTAGAGTCGGTCTTAATCGGGGTGGCGTAAGTTTCCGCCCCTCCGTAAGTGGTTTCTCTGGCGTTGGTTACGTGGGCAGCCGAGCCTCCCAAGGCACTTGTTCTCCAAATCTTTAGGTTGTCAATCGCTGACGAACCGCCCATCGCTGTCACCTCGATTTTCTGCCACTTCTCGTAAGTGTTATTGCCCGGAGTTACAGGATAAGCAACCGGATCCAAGTTTGGGTCGTCAACATCACCCATATTTGTATTGGTGATATTCGCTTGCTTAACTTCTCCAGCATCATTGTATTCGTTTATTTGAACTGTAGCAGCCATTTCAATTTAGTGTTTAATTGTTTCCAAAATCTCCGACCTAAGATTTCAGGATTTGACAGGACTAGCTTTCGTAAGCTACCGGCGAAAGCTGAATCCTTAAGCCCTCATCATCCTGTCCAAATAAGAGCCTTTTTGAAGCCTTATTTTCCTTCGTCTTTCTTTTTCTTCCTTTTCTTTCTCTTTGTCTCTTTTGGCTTTTCTTTTGAACATCTTATCCGTGTGTGAGCCATTGTTGCTTTAGATTAGATTCCTGAAGGGATTTCTCTCTCTAAGTAAACAACCCCAGTTACCCCAAGAGGAAAGACATCTACTGTGACAACCGCCACGACTCTGATATATCTCCTGTTCGGAGCCAAATCGGCTTCTACAAGAGAGGCGGCGTCAATCTCCGCAAATGTGTGGAGCGTAGGAACACTCAATCTTGCGGTAGCACCTCCAGCGTGAGCAGTAGCAGTCGTTCCTCTTTGAGCTCTCCTGATCAAGCAGTGGTCTCCGATTCTTTCAGTCACGGTCACGATTTCGCCTCCTGATAATATGAGGTCAAAGTCGTAGATGGGATAACCAACGCCATCGGTGGCGTGTAAGTTCAAGTATTTCTGAGTAGCGTCAATACCTGTTGCGTCTAGAACCTCATCTCCTACCGGGTCGGTCATTGTCGCCATATTGCTCTCCTGAACAATTATGTTGGCAAGTCCTCCGGCGGCAGGCGTTCCGGCGTTGATAGCCATAAGAACCTTTCTGCCTTTTCCAAGTAAGTCGGTAATGGCACCCGTTTCGGTACCTACGGCTAATGCCTCAGAAGGAATGAAAGCGATAACAGTTGAATTATTTAACAAGTCTTTTGCGTTCATTATTTACTTAGATTAGGTTACGTCTCCCAGAACAACAAAGGCATTGCTCAAAGCACATTGTCCGTCAGTTCTCTTGACGAATCTGAAAACAGTCTCGTCTTGCCTGAAATGGTCGTGGATTGAAGAAGCAACTGATAATCCTCCTCTATCGCCGATGTAGTAAGCCCCTAAGTCTCCAAGGATAATATCTCCTTTCGTTCCTACTCCCGGAAGCTTGTCAGTTACATCATAGGGTAATCCTAAAATAGTATTAGGAAGCCCTGCGGCAATGCTAAATCCCGGAAGGAACAGCGGAAAGCCTTCTGTCTGGTCAACTGCGGCACCTGTGTAGATACCACTCTTGATGTCCAGAACCTCCTGTAATCCAGCCTGCGTGGTAATCCATCTTGCCCTAGCTTTAGCCCAAGCCGGAAGTGCGAACAGCATATTCTTTAAGTCTTCGTAAACAATACACCCCGCCCCGACTCTCGCTTTTTCTACTCCGCAATTAACAATTCCCATAGGTTTCTTCATTCCGTTCCCGACTAAGAACTGCTTGTCTTCCTCGTAAGCAATCGCTTCGCCAAAAAGGGAAACCAAGAAATTCGCTAGGTTAATCGCAGAATCGTTCAGCAAGTCGTCAGAAACCGGAACAAGTCCGATAAGCTTTCCGAGCTTCAAGGTTATTCTGCCAAACTTTGGCTGACTTTCCTCTTTTGTCTCGCCCTCGTCTCCTTCCCAATGAATATCTACACCAGCAAACTTATAGCTTGACTGGTCTAGTTTAGGAAGGGTGAGAGTGTTGCTTGCCATCGGGAAGATTCTTGCTCTAGGGCGAACAATCGCCGCTTCGGTAGCATACCGGATAACTTCCGCCTGAAATTCTTCAGGAACTAGGAAGCCACCAGCAGTATCATCGCTTTCTTGGAGAGATTTGCTAATTCCACGAGGATCTCCGCCTCTAGCTAGGACTCTGACTCCTTCGATAAATGCCTCCATCTGTTTGGAGATTGTAACGAATGGGTGGAACTTCCTCATTAAAGGGTCAACCTCGATAACTGACTTGTCGCTAACCTCTTTGCTAACGATGCTTTTCTTTGCTGGACTTTCCTTAATCGCCTTGACAATCCTGTCAATCTTGGCGTTTAGGGCTTTGTCAATATCCTCTCCTTTATCTTCTTCCTCTTCAGGCTCTTCTTCTTTTTCCTCATCTTCGTCAGTTTCTTCTTCTTCAACTTCTTCTTCTAATTCTTTCTTTTTCATCTTATTGCCTAAGTTTTCTCAATAACATTTCGCACATCTTATCGAAAATGATTAGCATTCGTTCCATCTCGGATCTCTTGCTTTTCTTTTTGATAGATGGCTTTCGACCTTTAATATTTTCATTAGAGGTGTCGCCTTTATCAGGATTCTCTCCTTTTAGGACGACAATAGCTTCCTCTATTGTTGCCAATGTTGCTTCGATGTTTGTCAGTCTGTCTTCCTCTTTCTCTTCTTCTATTTTTTCCTCTAAAGCTTTGGTCACCAATTCCAGATTCATCTTTCTAGCCGAAACCAACGCTTGGGGCAAAGCCGGCACGCTCACCCAGCTAACTTCTAAAAGTTCCTGCTTGGTGAACTTCTCGCCATACTCATCGCTGTATATTCCCTTCTTAATTTCGCTATCAGTTGCCCGGCGGTAGTTCTTTTCCTCTATTTCGATATTCCCCTTCTCATCTGGGACCAAAGGAAGGAAGCCAACACTAACAGCGTTCAAAAAACCTCCTTCGACTAAAGCCTTCAGCTCTTGGGCAAAAGGCGTATCAGCAAAATGTCCTTTTATCTTTAGTTCCTTTCCGTCTTCTATCCAAACCTTATCCGCCCTTCCTACCGGTGGAATGGCATTAACAAGCCCTCCGGTGCTGTGCGACCAAAGAATAACCGGATTCTTTTTGTAGTTCGTCAAATACCAACCTTTTGGGTTTATGGTGTCGCCCATTCTGTCCATCTTTCCGGAAGAGGCGACAAACTCAAAAGAACCCTCTGAATCTACTGCCTTGACTTCGGCTTCAATGAATTGCTTTATCATAATTTATTAGTTTAATTATTCAACGACGGGTAATATAGTACACCGGCATTGAGGATGGGCGGGAGGCGTATTAAACCCTCCGCTAAAACCCTCTCCTAGTTTTACTGTTTCTCCGTCCAAGCTAGCACAGACATCGCAAGCGTCTGGTTCAGCCAACCACTCTTTCTTTTCTATCACCTCGCTTTGCTTGTATGCTTCCAGCTCTGCCTCGTTGGAGGCGTAAGAAACCTCCGTTCTCGCTATTCTCTCTGCCTCACTCTTTACTCTCTTTTTGAAAACTCCTGAAACCCTGTCTGTGAGTTCTGGGACTCCCTCTCCGTTAGCGATCCCTTCCCCTAGTTGTTTTCTCAATTTCTTTTTAGTCGTTTCATTAACCTGTTCAGAAAAGGTCATCGCCTTCTTATTTATAGCTTCAACTACATCTCCTGTCAACTCAAACTTAGAGGCAATTAGCTCTGCCGCCCTCTTTCCCCTTCTATTTGTGATGTCTGTAAAGACAGGCATTGACATTTCAAAGAAGATTCGATTCTCAATATCCCAATTAACAAGGTCGGGAACTTTCTTAGTAATGCTCTTTCCAAAAAACTCTGACTCCAATGCTTCTTTGATCCTACCCTCTTGGTTTCTTAAAAGCTTCCTCGTGAATACCAAGAATAACTGTATATCGCTTTTCAGTATGGCGTTGTGTTGCTTCCACCAAGCCCTTTTTTGTTCAGCGGAGAGAGCTTTAAGCTTTTTCCTTTTTTTATTTTTCTTGTCCTGAAAGTATTTGACTAACTCGGATTTAAGTTTCATCTTTAATTTCAGACTCCTTTTCCCAGTCAGCACCCTTTCTCTCAAAGCTTCTTGCTCTTTTTCTTTTTTATGTTTTTTATAACTGCTCGCAGTAATCCCTTTGATTTTCATATACTTCACCCCTCCTTCCGAACCACCAGCCGGCATCATCGTCAAAGGCAAATAGAAATCCCAGCCCCCCTTGATCGGAAGCAAGCCCTCTTTATCCCTGACCTCGTTTATCAATAGCCAATTACTTCTTAAGGCTGACTCATACTCCTTTACTATCGCCTCCCTGTTCTCGGGTGTCGGGTCTTCAAAGTCAAGATAAAGGTTGTCCCCGAACTCCGGCACAAGAAACTCGTTCAAGGTTTCCACCATTTGCCTCACCTTTGGCTCAATCGTTTCCGACAGGAAAGTGTAAATCTGGGCTTCCGCCTCTGCCCTGTTCATTCCCTGCATTCCGAGGATAGACTTAGGAACCCCGAAAGCAGCCAAAATCTTTTCAGTCATTCCGCTATCAAGCTTGGTGAAGTCCATATCTTTGGCACTCGTTGATAGCGGCTTGATCTCCACTTCCCCGTCTAGTATCCCTAAGCGGTGGGCGTTCTTATAGCCGCTATACTTTTCTTCCCACCTTTCCCGGAACTCCTTCTTTTGAGGTTCGGTCATTTTTGTTTTGGTAATCAGAAGCGTATCAGGAACAGCAGAGTTCCCGAAGAAGTTCATATTCCACCTTTCAGCATAGATAGCCGTCCTGATGATATTCATCAAGGGCTTCACTCTCGGCAAGCCGTAAAAAGAACTTTTGGGGTTGGTCTCCTTAAAGTGGACAATATCTTGCGGCATAAACTGCTGGACTTGTCCGTTGGGTAGCCGGTATTCGTAATGCTCAATAAATTCCTCCTCTCCGCCCTCTATTGTCACCCAGTCCGGTCTTAAAGCCCAAAGCTCTAAAATCTTTTTGCTGTTCTCTCCTCGCACCTTATACCAGTAAGCATTTCCCAAAAGTTCCTTGTAGGTTTGGGTCAAGTCCAACATCGTGAACTTGGTAGTGAAGGGATTAACTTGAGCCAATAAATCAAGTAAGGGGTGATTAGGAACCTCGTCTATCTTTTCCCCTCCCGAACTGCCTGATATTCTGTAAAGCTTGAATTTGGTATTGGCTACCTTTTTGGCTACCTTCTCCACACACGAATGGACAAGAAAAGAAATCTCAAATGAATTGAGATAATCAGCATTGGTCGGTTTTTGAACTAACTCTCCACGCAACAACGAATGCCCTGTCGAAAGATAGGTCTTTGTCTTGAAGAGATTTGTTATTTTTGTAAGTATGTTTGGCACCAAATTATCAAATTATATTGCCACTATAATTTTTGCCATTATAGCATACTTCAAAATGAAGTCAAATTAAAGCCACTCTAAAGTAGGAGCATTGGAGTATTGGTGCATCAATTTTTGAATTACAATTACGAAAGCGTCCACCAAATCATCGTGTGCTTCTACCCCGAATCCGAGTAATTGTAAGATCAAATCCTCGCAACCCTTCCCCGGAAACTCTACTGTTCCGTTCTGAACATAAGAAGCAATGGTCATTAGCCTTGCTCTCTTATCTATACTTACCTTAACTCCTTCCACCGGAAGCCCGGCTTTAACCATTGCCTCAATCTGCATTGCTTGGTAGGCGACATCCTCTACCCAGAAAGGAGTTAATGACCCATTCCCCAAAGCTAAACTAACTGACTTGGCTCTCTCCGTTGTTTCGAATCCGCTTAACCTTTCATTGACCGGGTTAGGCATTATGTAAATCTTGGGAGCGTCCTTTACCACCGCTAACTTTCCGCTGACCATTGCCGTATAGTCAGCGGTTGCCTTCTTGCTAATCGCTAAGTCATTGCCTGTCCCCTGCGATATTATATCCTCCGGAACCTTTGTGTAGTATCTTATCCATTCGGGCTTGATAATCTGCCCTTCCTCTGGGACCAGCTTCAAAAGAAATTCCCTTTGCCAAGCCCTCATTCCTATCGGGTCTTGAATACCCACTTTTCTTTTCTCTACCTCAACGGCTTTCATATCAGGATATTTCCCTTTCCAGAGTATATTTCCCTCTTTGTCTATCAAAGGAAACTCAACCACCTCACCATCTCTGCTTCCTTCCTCAATCTCCTTTTTTATCCGGCTCATTATAGCGTCTGAATGTAGGAGGTTCCCGATGAGAACATACTTCGTCTCTTTTGTCCCAGCCGGGATAACATTTCCCGTCAGCCAGCGGTGCGTCTTGTCCCTCTGCTCTTTAGTCCTCACCATCTCCAAGTCCTCGATGTCATCAATCACAATCAGGTCTGGTCGCCATTGCTTGTATCTTATGCCCCTCACCTTCTGCCCCGTTGACTTCCCGACAATCTTTACATCATAGTCCGGGATTATCATTGAAGCCTTTTGCCACTCCTGTTTTTTTTGAGTTTCCATCTCAACCTCAAAAAAGCCGAAGTCCTTTTTCAGCCTCTCATTGTTTTCTAACTCCGTCTTGATGTTGTAAATGTGATCCTTAATCTGACTAAAAGTATCTGATATCAAGACAATGTGGTGTTTTTTGCCTGTCACCATTACCCAGATAGGGTAAAAGAGCATAGAGATAGTGGTTTTGGCACTTCCCCTAAAAGCGATAATCTCGTTAAAGCCGCCCCCGCCCTCTAGTATCTGATAAATCTCCTTTTGGAAAGGAGCCGTTTTGTAAGATAAGTATTTATTGAAATAAATCCTCGCAAACCAAAGTAGGCTTTCGCTCGCTATCTGCTTTCTGAAGACATCATTCCGGTTTATTTTCTCCTGCAACGCCTCCTGTATTTCCTCCGGCGGTGCTGTTCGGATCAGGCTTTCCATAGTCTAATTCTACTGCTTTTTTAATTAGGTCTTGCTCTTCCTTGGTAAGCGTCTTCTCGAGTTCGAGCTTCCCCAGCTTTCTGCTAAAAATACCAGCATCAAACTTAATACCGAATAATGTCTTTCTTCCATCAATCAATGTCTTAATCGCACTTATTTTATCTCTTATCGGAATCGAAACTTCACCCTCAACAACATCTCCGTCTTTGGTCATAACTCTGATGTCTTGAACCTCGTTAGTAATAATCTGCCAACACTCTAAGGCTAATTGCTCATATTCCATTTCCATTTTCCCAACCTCCTCTCTTATCTTCTGCTTAGAAACTCGTAATGTATTTTCTGCTCTTACTTGTTTCTTCAACCTCAAAGCAACATCTTTGTCAATATTCAAAATCTTTGCCAATTCATATTGGCTTACTCTTGGCTTTCTGACTAAAACAGAACGCACCTTTTCTTTCATCTGTTCTCTAAATTCCGATGTCCATCTCATAATTTTTTAACCGACATAAACCGAATTAACATTAATTTCTATCCTTTAACTTTACTATAAATTGCGTTCCCTTCTTTGTCTTTCCCAAGATACTTTATATTAACATAAAACTTACAAGGTGATAGTGGCGACCTAGGATTATTCCAAGCCATTTTAAGCTCGTCTAACAAAGACATATTCTTACTTCTTGCCCCTTTGTAAGCATTACCGGCGTTTAGCCAATGCTTATTTATTCCCCCTAGTAACTCCTCATCGTTTATAATATCATCTAAGGTAAAAGTGCTTTTATCAATGTCAAATATTCTACTTGTTCTTGATTGACTCATATGTTGAAACCCTTCTTCATCTCCTGTTCCACAACATACACTACTATCTCCCAATCCCCTAAATTCATTATCCGCACAATAAAACTCCAAGCCATACTTATGTACCAATTCTTTTGTCTTTAATATCCAACTCTTTTTGAACACCGCCTTCAATTCAAAATCTGTTGCTGTTTTCTTACCAAACTTTTTATAGAAAGCGTCAAGATCGTATCCTAGAATTGTCGAAAGCTCTGCTATGGCTTTTTTTACTATTGGCGTTTGCATAGCTGCCAATTTCAAATACTCAATGGTTACTGCTTTCGCCCCAAGTTCTGAAACCTTTTTAATCAAATCTTCTAATCCCTTTTCGCAAAAGATTGGTATAAAAGGTTGGATTCTCACTACCACCCTCATTCCCTCTTTAGCACACTTCTCAATTATATCTAATCTTTTAGCTATCGTGCATTCTGGGTGCGGTTCAAACCTCTCTAACTCCGGTCTTAATGAAATTAAACTAACTTATATTACTTTGTATTTACATCTCTTTAGTGTTTCCCAATATTCCCCTTCTACGATCCGGTGATTTTTCGTGCTAACTATAAACGGATATTTATATTTTTCTAGAAGCTTCAATATATTTAATCCAGTTTGATAGGTTTTTTCAAACACGCTAAAAGGTTCTGAAACTCCTCCCCAATGAATCGGTATTTTCCTTTCTACAAATTTACACAATTCAGTTTCTACCTGATTTCTTGGCTTCATTGATAAAACTCTTTCTAAGTGATCTAATTCAATCGTCTTGCTATCCTCCTCAAACACATCTTTACCCTTAGCTTGATTGATTAAACTATTCCAATAACTAAAACAATATTTACATCGTTGCGGACAACCAGAATAACTATCAATCACAAACGGAAACGGACAAAAAAAGAATTGACTTGAAACTCTTGGTGAATTATAAGTTTTTTTAGTTTTTTCCATTTATCGAATCTAATAACTTTTTAGTATCTAACTCTGACTTTTTATTGGTTTCAAAATAATCGCTAATCTTTTTCCAATCCTCAAGGTTCTCTGTATAAAAAGCAACCTTGCTTTTCTGTTTTACAACCTTCGGTCTTTCTAAGTCTATCGGCACTCTAACATTAAGATCAAACATTTTCTTAATCTTGTCCTCATTACTTAAATCTTCCATTCCTCCAAAAACTAAATCATATTGAACACTTAACATTTCTAATTCAGCTTCGTTCAATCCCGAAAGTCCGACATCGGGATAATCTGAAATATCTCTGACTAATTTTGCTAATTTCCTCTCGTCCCAATCTCCTACTATTCTGTTCAACGCCAAATTTAACAACTTCTCTCGCTTTTTGTCAAGGTCAACAAAAATACAGGGGATTTCCTCCCAGCCCAGCATCTCTACCGCCTTGATTCTTTGGTGTCCTCCTATAACTGTTAAATCCTTATTGACTACAATCGGCTCTACTATTCCAAACTCTTTGATTGAGTTCTTTAGTTTTTCTAATTCCTCCTCGTTCATAATACGAGGATTGTATTCTGCCGATTTTAAGTCCTTAATTTTTACATTCTCAATTTTCATTTTCTCTTTCTTCTGTTTTTTCTATTTTGACTCTTTTCTACCTTTTGTCAATCTTATTTTCTGACTTTTCTTTCTCGGCTTTTACCTTCTCCGCTTCCAACTGCTTGGTTATATCAATCACCCTCATTCCCGGAACTATGCCCCCCTGTCCTCCATTTATCAGGTTAAGATAGGACTGAAAGTCGCATTGATATCTTTTCCTTATCTGCTTGTATTCTGCCAGAAATTGGTCAGCCCGATTCTGGAGTTCTTTTTGCTGATCCGCTTGCTGTTCTACTTGCCTTCTTTTGAACTTGCTCATTGTTTTTTTCATTTTTCAATTTTTAATTCTTCTTTAATTTCCATTTTTGGGCTAACTGCGTAATAAATAAACGCTATAATTCCCCAAGTTGCTCCGTAAAGAACAGGCCATAATCCCTCTCGCCCCTTGCGACTAGCCATCCACCCCGCCATTAGTCCGGTGATAATTGACGCCAATACAAAGAAAATATAACCTGCTGGGTCTAAGAATAATACTAAAAGCCAAAAAGCAAGCATAGTTAAGGTTACTGCTTTCCAAAGACTCATTAGTATTGTTGTTGTTTGATTGTCCATTGTTTAGTTAATTGTTAATTTTGCTCGACCTTTTTCTTCTAACCTAAGCCTATCAATGTTATCTTGATACCACCCCACAGTTCGATAAGACGGCTCTGGCTTAATATATGCGTCCTTCTGTAGTTTTTTGTGCCACTTTTCCCCTTTATTCTTAATAATCCTGTCCTCTACCCTTTTAGGGTCTTGATGATGAAGCATAAAATGACAGGCAACACATAAAGTCACAGCGTTATCTTTCCAATAGCGAAGATGTCCATAAGAGCTTTTATAATAAAAATGATGAACTTGTAAAACTACTCCCGACCTTCCACAGGCTTCGCAATAATCTTTCACATACACCTCATAATACAGCTTGTCTGCCTTTTGTCTTAATAATGCTTTTTTGTTTTTTTTCATTCGGTTTTCATAGTAACACCTCTTGTCTTAATCTTTGTTCTGCTATTTTACAATATTCTTTTGATAACTCTATGCCGATGTAATCTCTGTTAAGATGTTTACAAGCTACTGCTGTTGTGCCAGAGCCGATAACATTGTCTAAGACTAAATCTCCTTCATCAGTATAAATGTTTATTAGATATTCGAATAGAGCTACTGGTTTTTGAGTTGGGTGAAAATGTCCCTTCCCACTTGGGTTTGCAAAATTAAGGATACTATCTTGCCACCCTGTATGTGTTGTTTTATGTTCTAAATGACCTGCAACACCTAGATGATGCTGTTCTTCATTTTTCAACCTAGCCCTACCACTCTTTATCGGTTTTTTTAATTTAACAAGATTTTGCTGATTATATATTGGTTGTGCATTATAAAATATAAGTATATCTTCGTGTTTTTTCATTGGTAATCGTTTAGCATTCTGGAATCCACTAGGTTTTGTTTTTATCCAAGTATAGGCATACTTAAACATTTTAATATTACTCATAACCAAAGCACTAGTGAATGGTTGACTTGCTGTTAAAACTATCGCCCCGTTGTCTTTGATAATCCGCTTGTATTGTTCCCACAATAGCTCAAAAGGAATAATTGTATCCCACGAACAGGCAGTAGTTCCGTAAGGCAAATCAGCTAAAATCATATCGATACTCTTATCGGGTATTTCTGGCATAACAGAAAGACAATCACCATTTATTATTTTATTAACAAAATCTTCTGGGTATTTCATTTTACCTCTTTTCTCAGTCGCCATTAGTGACCCTATAATTCCTCAACTGCTCGGATAGCTTCACCCCTTGCTTCGCACAAATCTCCTCATAAGAGAGATGCTTTCTTCTGCCGGCTTTCTGGCGGATTTTCTCTGCGTGGGTGCTGGCGTGTTGCAAGGGATTTCCTGCGGTAATGTGCCAACTTCTTTGTGTTTTGCTCAACCACACATAATCTGCTATTTGTTCTATTTCTTTTGTTTTAGTCATTTTTCTCGCTAGTCAAATCTATATCACTTTCTACCTCATTGCCTGCAGTTTTTAGAGTTAATCGTTGAAAAAGGAAATTTTACCAATTCCAATACCACAGCCATCTCGCTTCCCTTAAAACTATCCCCCAGCTTGTCCACTCCGGTATTGTTGTTATTATTTCACCATTCATATTTTCTCTTTTACTTTAACCCTAAAATTACTTATCCCATTTCGACCTTCTAAAACTTTGGTGGCACGGGTCAAGATTTGCACTTGACATAATAGAATTTCGCCCTATGGTTAGTTTGGTGAACATAGAGCTTCCGTCGTTTGGCAACCAAATCATTAAATGCCTCATCTACCTCAACCGTTTTAGCGTCTACCTATTCCGCCACCGTGCCATAAAATGAACTACCTATCCCACTTGACCTTGACGCAAAAAATCTCCTTCATTACGCCCGACCATTCGCCCGTTGGGACTACATAATAAAGGCACTGCCTCAATGAACTATCTCCGCCCGGATTCCAATCTCTTAAAGCTGTGTCCCACTCGAGATGTCTTCTAATGCCATTCCAGTTTTCGTTATAGAATAAACCTACGCACACAATCAAACCTGCGACAAAAGACATCAGTATTAAAATCGCTACTTTTATTTTTCCCATATTTTACTTATTTACTTATCCCACTTCGACCTTCTAAAACTTTGGTGGCACGGGTCAAGATTTGCACTTGACATACTACTTTCTCGGTCTTCAGCTTATCGTAGCTCCTGCCGAATGAGGGAAACCCCTCACCGAATAGCGGTTACCTATTTCGCCACCGTGCCATAAAATGAACTACCTACTCCATTTCGACCTTGAAGCCAACCAGTGCCGATTCCCTTCTTCTAAATACAATCTCTTACAGGCGTATAATTGTTCTTCGGGGTCTTGCCAGTCAATCTCCATACCCCATTTCTTCTCAACATAGTCCCGTGTCATTTTCAGCATTTGGCAATATCCCCACGCACTACTCTTAGGATTTTTCACCCACCAGCGGTTGCTACTCTCGGCTTTGATAATCCTGTCCAGTTCGTCAATCCCCGTCAAACTGCTCAATGTCCTCTCATATCCGGGACTTGCCATCGCCACCACCGAATTGCCCCCCAAGATGATTGTCTGCGGTATCTCTGAAACCGCTGGCGGAGCAGTGAAGGTAGAAAAGAGTATGGGAAAGAACGCTACTCCGGCCAGAAGTTTCAGACATCTTTTAAGCGGGGGGTCTAAATCGCCAGTCGTGAGAATGGTCATAGTTCTTCTTTTACTTCTCTAGCCGACATAACCTCCTGCTCGCTAGGAAAAGGGACAGACACCCCTGTGCGTTGAGCGATAGTGCGATTTACTATATCATAAACAGCATCAATGTCCTTGCCCCTATCAAGCTCAGTCGTGCTTTCCTTCCGCAGATATTCCTTCTGAACAGGCTTCCATAAATACGACTTGATGCTTTCTTTGGACCAAGGCACATCAATTCCCTCTCTGATAGTCTTCCGCATATCCCAGCCAGCGGCGTTCAAAGCATCTGCTAACATCTCAAACCATAAGTGGAGGGCATCATTCTGTTTAGCGCTTCTATTAAGCCGTTCCTTTCTAGCAATAATTTTTACCTTAACATCCTTTCCTTCTAGCCCGACAAGATAATCCGCCACCGCCTGAGGGTTGTCCCAGATTATTCTTCCGTCTTTAATTTGTCCGTAGAAGGTAGCAGCCATAATTAGTCTTCCCTTTCGGCTAAGTCCTCATCTACTTCGTGTTCCTCAAACACTCTGTCTCGTTCTGCTTGGTCTTCGGGAGAAATGACGCTTTTAAGGATAGGTTCACCCTCAATTTGTTTCCCTTCAGGGTCGGTCGGAACTACCACCACCTCAAAGTTATGGTATTTTCCCTGTTCCCCCATAGCTTCTCCGTGATAGGTAATCTGAACAGCATTCCGTCTGACGACTAAATTCTCTAATTGTCGGTCTAATACCGTTGACCCCCAAACATCAACATTGCCGTCCTCCGTCTGTAAGGCGTAGACATTTTGCTTATATTTTCCAGCATTGTGCTTAATGCCGATAAGCCACCCAGCGATTTTATCTCCATCGGAGTCGTATTTCCAAGCAGGATTCCGACTTCCACCCATTGTTTCTCCGTCCTTGAATGAATAGTTTGCCATAATTTTTTAGTTTAATTACTTTTATTCTTCCCTAAATACGCCTTCACCTCTAATAGAGCCAAGAAAACCTTAAACTCTTCCGCCCATTTATCCTGCCCTCTCTCTTCTAAAGACGCCTCTTTGTTCAGGTTCACAATCATAACCCGTTTAATGGGGGATGGAAGCAAGGTTTTATCTGCCTTCAGTTCTTCATTGATAGCCTCAGCATAAGCGGCGGCTTGGATAAAATAGCTAGGATAAAGAGCTTTGCTGGTTTTCCAATCAATGGCAGTCATCTCTCCATCTACCAACCCCACAAAG
>Ga0315547_1002139_pt1 | contig 14301 bp, 12 predicted proteins | sample SalMarSW160240MG_2_FD_202542 | JGI IMG/M metagenome (GOLD analysis project Ga0315547, IMG submission 202542) | Salt marsh sediment microbial communities from the Plum Island Ecosystem LTER, Massachusetts, United States - Salt Marsh Sediment SW1601-240 ... | reverse complement strand
AACCCTTTGAGGCAACCACTAAACTAATAAGCAGCATAACCACTATGAAGAGAAGACTTGTGCTTTTGCCTGAAAGACCAAGTCTGGCAAAATATCCACCGTCAGCCTTGAAGTCCATTTTCGGTCCACTGCCCTGGCTTAAGCGATTGGCTGCGTACAGGTTGAAAAATAATATAAGAATAAATACTAACCAGACTGCCGCGCCAAACCCGAACTTGCTTAAAAGCATCGTCCAGAAAACTGACGAGTACCTTAGATTTTCAAACCACAGCCAATCAGGGCCTATCGAAACGATTAACCAAAGTAAAACAACAATGAAAACGCCGAACCCGATAATTAATTTTTTATACATAACGTAATCTCCGTTAGGATAAAGGTTATCAATCTCTTAAATAAATGTTATCTGTTCACGGGTTCACGGTTCAGAGGTTAAAGGTTCACCAAAAATTTAAACCGTGGATAACTACCATATCCCTTTATGATCTGAATGATCATGCCTGACTCACCAACGCTGGCATTTATGGCTTCATTAAGCACTTCCCAGCCTATGAGCAAGATCAAAGAAAGAAAGGTAACCCTGAACTTTGAACGTTTTTCAACCGTGAACGGTTACAATAAATGCTTATACATCGTATAGCAATTCTTTATTAGAAAAGAATACTTATCCCCAGGCAGCGATAATAGGTGCTTACATTATTTATTGCAAGTGGTTTTTCATATAATAAGTCCCAAGGATGGACTCTGATTTATAAAAAATAAAGGACGAGCCTTTTCATATTTAACATTCCTCGAGAATCCCTATCGATCAAAAAAATTACCCGCTTGGTTTAAGGGGAAAAGATAACTGGCTTTTTCTCTTGACAGGTAGCATTTCATACTTTAGGGTAATTTACAATCAGAGTTGAGGCGCGGTGCTCATAACTAATCGTGAGAAAGGGGAGCAGGACCCGTATAATGATCTTATGATAAAAGGGTGTACCGCCGAAGCTTGTTGATGGCCTGTTACAGAAGCGGGCTGGGATTGTGGATAAAATCCGCAGTACTGTCACGACCTTTTTCGTGGAGCGCTCTCTCGGTGGGGTTGCAGTTGGAGCGTGCTCCAGCTGCTTTTTTTAGGTCGAAAAAATTAACTATTTAGCCACCAACGCACAAACCTATAATAAAGAATAATTCTCTAATCTTGGTGTCTTGGTGCCCCTGGCCCAGACCTGGTATGCAATGCTTAGGCTATATTGCCAGGACTTATAAATAATATAGAAACTGCAATATTTGCCAAGGAAGTCGCGCCAGGGCGGGCAGGGCAGGCTTTGTGGCAAGATACCAGTTACAAAAAATAACAAAAAGGAGGTGCTACAATGTTTAGCGGGTGTTACACGGCCCTGATGACGCCTTTCAAAAATCATGAGGTAGATTACGAGGGTCTGGAAAAATTGGTGGAATTTCAGATAGAAGGCGGTGTAAGCGGGATACTCGCTGTTGGTACGACAGGTGAGAGCCCGACATTGACATGGGAAGAACACAACAAAGTAACCAGCATAGTGGCTGAAAAAAGTAAGGCAAGGTGCCAAACTATTGCAGGGACAGGAAGTAACAATACCCAGGAAACCATGGAAAGCACGCAGCACGCAGTGCATGCAGGCGTTGATGCAGCTCTACTGGTAGACCCTTACTACAATGGCCCAAGTTCCCTTGAAATTCGCAGGGAGTATGTTGCCCCTGTAGCCAAAATGTTTCCGCAGATTCAGATCATCCCTTATGTTATCCCGGGGCGCACTGGTGCACAGCTTCTCCCTGAAGATCTCGCCATACTCCACAAGCAATTTCCCAATATGAGCACGGTAAAAGAAGCCACAGGAGACATAGAAAATATGAAACGCACCAGGGAATATTGTGGGGAGGACTTTACAATCCTTTCTGGTGATGATGATAAGACCTTTGCCATGATGATCGACCCTATAATCAAGGCAAGCGGGGTTATATCCGTGGCCTCTAACATAGCTCCCAAAGCAGTAAATGATATGACCACACTCCTCAATGAAGGTAAACACGCTGAAGCAGAAAAACTTATGATCGCTTTGAAGCCCTTATTCGGGATTGTGACCGTAAAAACTCAGGAGGATACTCCTTATGGAAAAGCGCTTTGCCGTGCACGGAATCCGCTTGCCACAAAGACCCTGATGTCGATTCTTGGAATGCCTGTCGGGCCATGTCGTCAGCCTCTTGGAAAAATGACGAAAAAAGGGATTGAGGTTGTTTTGGATGTAGGCCGCACGGTATGGAAGAATAGTCCGGAGATACTCAAACCAGTTGCAGACTTTTTTGGTGTTAATATAGAAGTTAGGCTCTATGACGAGTCGATCCTGGCAGAGCTGCAATATGATCAATACTCCTAAGAAACTAAATTTAAAATTAGCCCCGAGAAATCGGGATTTCCGCTACGCTTCAACAATTAGCAATTAAAATAGTCGCTTATGAAGCTTATAAGTTTCTCCCATTTATAACCTTAAAGCGCCATTCGGCCTTGAGCGACTCGACATGAGCTCGCCGACATGTCTCATGGCCGAGAGGAACGTCGGGGTCATTTGCTGAGGAGAAATAAAATAAGTAAAGGCCTCAAGATTCAGAACAATTCTAAGTCTTGATTAGGGTAAGGGGAGTTAAAGAAGAGTAATACCTGCGCAAAATCTGCCTGTATCTCCTTTTTCATGCCGGTAAGAGAAGAATACGTCGGGGTTATGACAGGTACACATCATTGCCATTTCGATATTTTTTCTCTCTATTCCTGTTTGAAGAAGCTGCGTTAAATTTGCCTTCCACAGGTCAAAATAGCCCTCGCCACTTTTTGATTCGTTTAGTATGAACTCCTTCCTGGTGTGAAATATGGTTTCTACCTGAGAGATAACGTCTGGTCCAACCTTATAACAGCATGGCCCTATAGATGGTCCAACGCCAACGATAATATCCTGGGGCGAAGAACCAAACCTGCTTTCCATTGCCTTCACAGTATTTTCCGCAATACATTGTAGTGAGCCCTTCCACCCTGCATGACATACCCCTATCACCCTTTTTTCCGGGTCAAAAAACAACATTGGAACACAGTCAGCTACAAGGATGACCAGACAAATACCTGTCACATTCGTCACCATGGCATCTGTGTCATTGATTTCCTTCTCACGTTTAGCACTGCCCCTGCCTCTCGATCCTTCAGATATAATTGTAACGTTTCCGGAATGAATCTGCCTGCCGATGGTAAAGTGGCGTAATGGTATTCCAATTGCAGTGGCAAGTCTCTTTCGATTTTTCAGGACATTGTCTGGATCATCTCCGACATGAAGTCCCAGATTAAGAGAGTCAAATGGAGGATCACTGAAGCCACCTTTTCGAGTTGATATAAAATGCCTGATTTCTTTGTACTTAAGTAGATTTTCAAAGAATAATATGGTTAATAAGTTTATTTTCTTTTCGACCATTTCATTTCCTTGGTTACTTTCAGTTTTTATCCTCCCCTATACAATTCTTGATGTAAAGAAGAAATTAGATACATGTAACTTCTGTAAAATTTGTTGTGCTAATCTATAAAATTCTTATTGACAGGGAATTTTAATTATGTCAATTAATACATATATCAAAAAAGATATAAATCATCGAATCACTTCACACCTTGAAATGGAGGAACACATGAAAGAAAGAAGCGGACATAAATGGTTGATGTATGGAGTAGTTGCTATAGTCCTTTTGTTACCTTTCGGTAAATCATTTGGAGATACTACAGGAAAAATCATAATCTTCAACGCTGGCAGTTTAACTATTCCTCTTGCAAAGATGGAAAAGACGTTCGAGGCCAGATACCCCAAGGTGGATGTTTTGCGAGAGGCGGCTGGAAGTAGGAAATGCGCCCGAAAAATAACGGATCTTAAAAAACCCTGTGATATCATGGCATCCGCAGATTACACGGTCATAGATCAGCTGCTCATTCCCACATATGCTGACTGGAATATCAGATTTGCCACAAACAGGCTGGTGCTCTGCTATACAAACAAAAGTAAATATGCTAAAGAAATGAATGCCCAAAACTGGTATGAAATTCTTCTGAAAAAAGACGTTGTCTGGGGACATTCTGACCCCAACATTGATCCCTGCGGTTATCGATCAGTAATGGTCCTTCAGCTGGCAGAGAAATACTATCAAATCCCAGGACTGTATCAAAGGCTTATTGATAATCGTCCAAAGGCAAATATCAGGCCCAAGTCAGTAGAGCTTGTTGCCCTTCTTCAGACAGGAAATATGGACTATGCATGGGAGTACCGGTCAGTTGCAGTTCAGCACGAACTCAAATTCGTGGAGCTCCCTGACCAGATCAATCTGGGAAACTATAAGTATGACACTTTCTACAAGAAGGCAGTTGTAAAGGTCACGGGGAAAAAACCCGGAACCTTTCTTAATAAAAAGGGAAAGTCCTGCACCTACGGAATTACCCTTCTGAAGAACGCCCCTAACGCTCAGGCAGCAACTGCCTTCGTGCAGTATATGCTTGATCCTCAGGGGGGACTAAAGATCCTCAAGGAAATGGGCCAACCTCCCTTTATCCCCTGCAGGGTTCCAACAGCAGAAATGAAGGCACGGCTTCCCAAAGCGATGCGAGATCTGGTGGAGGTTAGAGAATAACATGAACGAGGTGAATCATGAAACGTGAGCCGTTTTTCTGGATTAGTATCTCGTGCGGCCTGGTGATCATAGCCTTTATCCTTCTCCCCCTGATCGAAATGATGACTGCTCCTTCTCTTTCAATGCTCAAGGAGACAATCAAGGATAAGGATGTTGTGCGGTCAATCTGGCTGAGTATTTACACGGCCGGATTGGCCGCCTTGATTTCCTTTGTTCTGGGAACGCCTCTCGCCTATCTCCTGGCCCGAACCTCCTTTAGAGGAAAGAGGCTGGTGGAAAGCATTATTGATCTGCCTATCGCTATCCCCCATCCTGTGGTTGGCATTGCCATCCTGAGTGTAGCAGGGAAAAATCACTGGATTGGCCAGATCTTGAGCGAGCTCGGGATACGGATTATGGGGAGTGTCACTGGCATTATCACCGTATTGACCTTTGTGGGCCTCCCCTTCTACCTGAATGCCGCAAAAGCCGGTTTCGAGGGGATTTCACCCCGTCTGGAAAAGGTATCGCGGAGCCTCGGCGCCTCTATGACCAGCACCTTTTTCCGTATCACCTTTCCCCTTGCATGGCGGAGCATGCTTATTGGCCTTATTATGTGCAGCGCCCGGGCCATAAGTGAATTCGGGGCAGTGGTAATCGTTGCCTACCACCCCATGATTGCCCCGGTCATGATCTATGAACGCTTCGAGGCATATGGGTTGAAATATTCTCAGCCCGTTGCAGTGTGGCTCGTGTCGATTTCCCTGCTACTTTTCCTGATACTCCGAATCCTTACCTCAGGGAACAGAAAAGGTTACTATTCAGCCGCAGATTCACACAGATGAACGCACATATGTTTAAACACAAAGAGATTACAGATATTATTCTTAAAAGTTTTTATGAAGCTTATAATGAGCTTGGTGATGGATTTCTGGAATCTGTCTATAAAAATGTATTATATATTGTCCTAATTGGGCATGGACTATGTGTAGAAAGATTCATATATGATAATAAAAGAAAAAAAGATCAGCGGTAATCTGGGTAAATCCGTGGCTAAATAATTACCAGAAAAGAAACATGATCACAATACAGGATCTCAATATTAACCTGAAGGAGTTTAAACTCCGCAATATTAACCTGAGCGTGGAGAAAAACGAATTCTTCATTCTCATGGGCCCCACCGGGGCGGGCAAGACCGTGCTTTTAGAGGCAATAGCGGGTTTGATCCCCTTAATGAGTGGTAAAATTCTTATTGGAGAAAGGGAAATCACCGGGTTGCCCCCTGAAAAACGGGGCATTAGTATTGTCTACCAGGATTATGCCCTCTTCCCCCATCTCACGGTTCTTGAAAATATCAAATATGGTCTGTACTTTCACAGGATAGACAAGACCCACGCAGAAAAAAGACTTGATCGCTTACTTGAGGTATTGAACCTTTTCGGCATAACACAGCGCTTTCCTGTCAACTTAAGCGGTGGCGAAAAGCAACGTGTAGCCCTGGCAAGAGCCTTGATGGTCGAACCCAAAGTACTTCTCCTTGATGAACCTCTTTCTGCACTGGATCCCAATTTCAGGGAAGAAGTTAGAAATGCTCTCAAGAGGCTTCATCAAGAGACAGATATTACCTTTTTAATGGTAACTCATGATTTTGTTGAGGTACTATCGTTGGCAGGACGAGCTGCAGTGATGAATAAAGGCCGCATTGAACAGACAGGTCAGGTGAAAGAAATCTTTGAAAAACCGGCCTCCCCTTTTGTTGCTGATTTTGTAGGGATGAAAAACCTTTTTAAGGCCTCTTTTAACGAAACATATGCTGTGGTATCAGGATTAAAGATTGAAATAGGCCGAATAGTTGATCCCTATTCACAATATTTGGCAGTCAGGTCTGAAGATATCGTTATAAGCAGGAATAAATTTTCCTCAAGCATGAGAAATAATTATTCAGGAATTATCACACAAATCAACAATCAGGGCTTTTACTATGAGATTGCCGTGCAGATAAAGGATGTTTCTTTTAAAGGCCTGATAACAAAGGGAGCCCTTATCGAACTCGGCCTGGAAGAGGGAATCCCAGTTTATGTCTCTTTCAAAGCCTCTGCAGTTCATGTATTTTAACCCTACCATATACCTTATTCCATTATCAGCCCACCTTATGCGGAAAGAAGAAATCTTCAGCCTATGAAATACGCGTTTTAAATGTTACAGTGCCTAATAATTAGATTTCGTAAAAATCCAGACTCAAAGCACCACAGACTGGCAAAATTCTTGACCAATTAGCTAATATTAGTTAAGTTTCTCTAAGTTTTTAGAATTATTGGTTTTCACTTTCATAAGAGGGAGATATGGAATAACCACCTAAAAATCCCGTTTCTCAATATGAGATCGGGATTTTTGATTTAGATGACCCGTTTTGGTCAACGGAGGAATTGCAAACTGAATTATGCCGCCAAAAAGAAAATTTCAGGTCTGCAATGGGTACCTGCTTGAATTTGATCAGTTAGCCCGTGTACTTAATTTTATGACGGAAAACCCATCAATTAAGAAAGTTTACCGAAAAGAACTGGAGGAAAATACGGGACTCTCAAATCGCCAGCTTGAAAGTTTGGTAAGTGTCGGAAGTGCCATGGGACTAATTCAGCGTGGGAAACAGACATTGAGTCCTGTTGGAACCCTCATTGCAAAATATGATATTTTCATTGAAGCAAAAGGCACTCTGGAATGGTGCCACTATTCCGGAGCAGGCTCATTTCAGAACCTCCTTTGGTATGAGATATTCAACAAGCTTCTTCCAGATGAACAGCCTATGACACGGGAAGACTGGTTGAGGCATTTCAGGGAAGCGCTTTCCGACGAGTACACAGATAAGACCCTTTCTAAACACCTCCAACAGGAAGTTCGGTTTGTGCTAGATGCTTACATCAACCGCAATTTCAATAAACTTGAGCTCCTTCATCAAACTTCCGACGGAAGGTTGTATGCAAGGCGATACATAAATGTAGATCCATTGGTGTTCTCTTCCATTCTTTATGATTATGCCGATAAAAGAGAGACCAAGCTGCTTCAGGTAATGGCGCTTACAGAGAGGCCGGGATCTCCGGGAAGACTATTTGCGATGGATGATCCCACACTCAGGAAGGTGGTAGAGCAGCTCCATGAAAAGGGATGGGTTCGCTATGAGGGCACTCATAACCTTGACCAATTACGTCTTAGAGAAGGATTCACGGCGTTAGAATTCTTAAAGGCCTATTATGAAGACCGGGAACCTTGTCCTGAAACTCGGGGCCAAAAATAGGGAGATAGCAGCGTGAGCCAAGCGGTTGATATGATCAAACTTGTGGAGGATCTGCCGAAACGGCCTCGTGGTCAGGCGTGCGCTGTTCTTACACATGAATACTTTGGACAGAAAGCATGGGCAACAGAACTGTCCCAGCGGACCGGAGCGAAGCATGTGGATCTGCTTGACCTGTTTGCCGATAACGAACAACTGGCTTCTAATGTCAGCTCATTTTCTGTTGATGAACTTTTCAATCTACTACAAAAGCAGGTCGATTCACCTGTGCTTATTGTGACAGGGATAGAATTCCTAAAGGCTGCGTGGTCTGGGAATGCCAATGCGTTTGAGCAGTTTGCCCACCGCATGGAAACACGGGAACAATTACCAGCTATAATATTTGTTATGCAGTTCGATTCAGAGCTGGCCGAAAGAAAATTCAAACGTTTTCGTCAATACAAATTTGTCATTGATCAAAAGGAGACCCTGGCACTGATATGAAAAATAATGGACTATTCAGCACGCTTTTTATTGAAGACGTTCGAAAGCAAATTGACTTAAATGATCTCGCCCAAGGCCGCATGGCCACACTGGTCCAGATCTGGCGCACCAGCGGTGAAAAACCTGTTGAAACCTTGTGGGATTCATTTATGAAGCAGGCATTGGGTTCCCTCCAGTTTGCTCCCGCCAATGGTCCCAAGGCCCCCGGACTCTATCTCCTTTATGAGGACTGGGGGTTCTCTAATTGTATTGCCATAGTGTATCTCATTGAAGCAGGCGCTGATATCAACGATACATCTGTTGGACGGTTCTGGCCTGCAAAGCTCATCGTGGAATTGAAGAGACGTAATCTCAACTGGGGTATCCTGACTGACGGTGCAACTTGGCGGCTCTATTCAACAAAGAGCTCAAGGCCTTATGAGGATTTTGTGGAGCTGCCTTTAGCTGAGGCCCTGGAAAACGATAACCAGTCAGAATATGGCCTGTTTGAGCGCTTTTTCCACAAGGATTCCTTCGTGCCCGAAGAAGCTGAGGAGGGAGCTGATGAGGCAAAAAAAGACGAAGCAGCCGGGGTGTACAAGTGCCGATTAGACCGTGACAAGGAAGTTTCAGAGAAGACACTGGACAAACAGGTAAAAACACCACTACTCTTACAGGTTGATGAAATCCTCCAATACCTATGTAATGGATTTATCGCGGACACCCCACGAAAGGGCGTGGAATACACGGAAGATGAGCGCACGAAGATCTTTGAAAGCTCTGTGAAGTTGCTGTATCGCTGCTTGTTCTTTTTCTACGCAGAAGCACGAAGGCTGCTACCTTCGGAACCTGACAAGGCCGAAACCTATGAGAAGCATTCTATCCAGACATTGTGCCAGGAGGCCCACAAGTTCCAGTGGGGCAAACGGAAGGACACTGACGGCTACGACTTATGGCAGCACCTCAAGGGATTGACCAACGCGGTGAATGAGGGCGATCCCGAATACGGTATCATGGGTTACAATGGTGGATTGTTTGATGACGAAGAAGAGGTGTTTTTGGGGGAGCACAAGCTTCGCAATGATTTTATCGCGCGTGCGTTATATCTTCTTGCTTATGTTGAACCGTATGACGGTGATCCAGACAAAGAGTACGAAATCCCTTACGAGGACCTGGAAGTCCGGCATCTTGGAGAGCTTTACGAAAATATCCTGGAGTACACCGTCCTTCTTGCAGATGCCGACCGCATAAGACGCCGTACAAAAAAGGGCGTTGAGATGCTCTTAGCCTCTGAAAGTACAAAGCAAAAGGGTGATACGATTATCAAGAAAGGTGATGTCTATTTTGGAGAATCGGCCCTTGAACGTAAGCAGACAGGTTCCTATTACACGGCAGAGTCCCTTGTGCGATTTCTCAACAGCAAGACCGTGATCGAGCCGTTGCGGGAAAAGTTTGAGAAAGGATATCGCAAACGTTTTGACGAATTTCTTGAGCAGGCACGATCAGGCTACGACAATGCCACCAAACGGGGCGCGGGACGTTCTGCTGTGGCTCTGGTTGAACGATTCGTAAATGAGGTTATCCTTGATTTTAAAGTCTGCGACTCGGCCATGGGCAGCGGGCACTTTCTTGTTGATGTGTCAAACCAGATGTCCGGACTGGTTTTGGAACTCCTGGCCGAAATCCCGGATATACAAGGTTTGAACACCAATGTTACGAGTGACCCAAACCACTGGCGTCGTCTGATTACCCGACATTGTCTTTTTGGTGTGGACCTGAATCCTCTTGCAGTGGATTTGGCCAAGCTTTCCCTGTGGCTGAACTGCTTTGCCACAAACCACAAGCTGACATTCCTCGACCATCGGCTCCGATGCGGGAATAGTCTCATCGGTTTGCGCAACTTGGATCAACTTAAAACCATTCCAAAAAGGAAAAAGGACAAAAACCAAAAATCAAAGCAGCTTCTACTGCCTAATTTTGATGATCTCTCAAAAACATTAGCGGAGGTGGCCCAAGCCGCCAATACCATCACAGAAATTGACGAAGATGATACGGATCGCCAGAAAGAAACATTCGACGAGGCCCATAGTACTACTGAAGAAAGGTTGGCTCCCTTGGCAGATCTTTTTACCGGCTATCTTATGGATGAAGAGATCACTGAAAATGATTATCGCCTGCTATTTGATCACTTCGCAAAAGGCGGAAGGGCTTCTCAAATCAGCAATCCGAACTTGAAAGAGGTTTGGGAATCTGTCGAGTATTATAAGGATCAACACCATTTTTTTCACTGGGCGCTCAAGTTTCCTAATATATTTGGATTGGATGATAAGGGAGGTTTCGATGCCACAATCGGCAATCCGCCCTGGAACGTTTTGCAGCCTAGCACTCAGGAATTCTATTTGAATTACGACCGGTGCTTCAGGAAATACAAAAAACAGGAGGCCCTAAATGTGATTAAGAGATTGCATCAACGGCACCCTGATATTGCGCAGAGATGGCAGAAGTATGAAGAAGGCTTCAAGGAAGCCTCCGCATACTGCAAAGAGCCCTCAGCATATCAAAGCTTACAGAAAGGAAAAGTAGACCTTTATAAAGCGTTTCTTGAGCGATTTTTTACTGTCCTCCGAAATGGTGGGCGCATGGGTATCGTTGTGCCCAGCGGCATTTACACCGACCAAGGCTGTCAGCAATTACGTGAGATCTTCTTCAGCATGAGCCAAATCGGTCTTCTGTATGGCTTTGAGAACCGCTGGCCAACAGTATTTAGCGCAGTGGACGGAAGATTCAAATTTGTTGTTTTCAGCGCTGAAAAAGGCGGCAAGACGAAGGAATTTAAGTGTGCCTTTATGGAGCATGACCCGGAGCGCCTGCCGGCGATTGATTTGCACGCCTTGATAACTTCAGTTAATGATGTAAACCAGTTCTCTCCAGCTTCCAAAAGCCTTTTAGAGCTGAGGAATATGGAAGAAGTTCAGATTTTTAGAGAATTGTCAGCAAACGGCCACATCGGTGATCATTTGGGAATTAGGTATACCAGAGAATTTAATCTGACAACAGATCGGAATTTATTCACTAACATAGAAAACGCTGACTATGAGCTATATGAGGGCAAACATATCAACCAGTATGACACTGAGTTTGAGCCATGTACTCAAGGGCTATCAAAGCATTCTGTCTATGAAGTCTTTTGCAATACTAAAGGTATTATTCCACCTGATCAGTACAGATGGGCGTTACGTGAGATTGCCGCAAGCACAAATGAGCGGACAAGTATATCAACAATATTACCAAAAAAAACATGTCATACATATACACTTTGCAGTCTTACGACAGAGCAATGTCAAGATCTATTCATACCTAATGAGCTGCAAAATGAAACGGCGCTGTTGGGATTGGTTGGATATACAAATTCTTTCTGTTTTGATTTTTTTATACGCCGTAAGATTACCAACCATCTTAGCACACCGTTCTATGAGTTTCCCTCTCCCCCGAAAACAACAAGTGTGTATTTAAATATTGTTGCAAGAAGCGCGATGCTAATTTGCACAAATAACAAATTTTATGATCTTTGGAATGGAGTTTACTCGGATGCCTGGCGAGTTGAAGAAATCTGGTATCCCCATTCAGGCTCTCTTGACTACGGTCCGGCTCACGAACAGGATATCCGACGTCGTCTCCGTGATGAAGCCAAAAACCTGACCCCTGAATGGGGCCCGCAATGCGGTGTGCATGACCGCACCCCCGATCGCCGTGACACCGGCGACCGTTCACAGCTTCGCGCTGAAATAGACGCCCATGTGGCCCATCTTTATGGCCTAAGCCGAGATGATTTCTCATACATTCTTAATACATTTCCGGTATTGAAACGAAAAGAGGAAAAAGCCTTTGGCGAATATATGTCCAAACGCAAGTGCCTGGAAGAATATGATCGGATTGGATCGATCTTATGAGTGTTCATGGCTTTTTTGGTGAAACAAGGAAATTATTGTTTGCAAAAAGTATCATTTTGTGATTCAATTTGCGAAAAATAGCTTGAATGAGGTATTGCAATGGCAGCCGAGCACCAGATATCTTTGCCTGATCTTTCTGCCTGGATTGACTCAAGGCAATCACAGGGCCTCTATTTCTTTACCCGGGAAGAAGCTCTGCGCGGCCTGCAGCGGTCTGAGGCCGCCTTTAAACAGGCGGCAGCACGACTGGCCAAGAAGAAAAGGATTGCCCGTATGCATGGCGGCTTCTTCATCATTATCCCCCTGGAGTATGCCGCTACGGGAATCCTCCCTGCTGAATGGTTCATAGCCGATTTGATGGTCTATGTAAAACAACCGTATTATGTGGGCCTGCTGAGTGCAGCAGCGCTGTATGGAGCGGCCCACCAACAGCCCCAGCAATTTCACGTGGTGACGACCGGTCCCTTGCGTGAAATGCGATCAAACGGGCTTGCCATCACTTTTTTTTCCAAGACAAAGTTTGCCGACGTGCCGTTGACCCAGGTTAAGGTTCAAACGGGCCATATCCCTGCATCCACGCCTGAGGCCACAGCCCTTGATCTTATACGCTATACAAGGCGTATTGGCGGTTTAGATCGAGTATTGACAGTATTGCAGGAGTTAGGCGAAGTGATGAAGCCGGAAAAACTGGCAGAGGCCGCAAAAACGGATGGAAGAATAGCCTATGCTCAGCGTCTGGGATTTTTGTTGGAGAAGGCCGGTTTTTCAGATCTGACCTATAAGCTGTTTCAATGGGTGTATAAGAAATATCCTTTACCGGTCAGACTAGAACCCTCCATGCCAATCCGGGGATGCGAGAAGGATGAACGCTGGAAGATCCTGGTCAACATCGATGTTGAGGGTGATTTATGATCCCAAAGGCGGACATCGTGGCATGGCGGCAGATAGCGCCCTGGGTTTCGGATGCCCAGGTTGAACAGGATCTGATCATGAGCAGGGCCCTGGTGTCCATGTTCCAGGACGTATTAGTTGCCAAACAACTGGCCTTCAGGGGAGGAACAGCTTTGCATAAACTGTACTTCAGCCCAGCGCGTCGCTATTCGGAAGATATTGATCTGGTACAGATTGTGCCGGGACCGATCGGAGGGACACTTGATGTCTTGCAGGATGTCCTGAACGTGTTTCTCGGAGAGCCGAGATATAATCAGAAGGAAAGATCGGTTACACTGACCTACAGGATGGAATCGGAGGGTCCGCCTGTTGTGCCGCTGCGCCTGAAGCTGGAAATCAACACGCGGGAGCATTTTACAGTTCTCGGTTTATTCAAGCGATCTTTTCGTGTCCGCTCACGCTGGTTTACCGGAGAGTGCGAGGTCACGACCTTTGAACTGGAGGAACTGCTTGCTACAAAACTGAGGGCCTTATACCAGAGACGGAAAGGCCGCGACCTTTTTGATTTGTGGTATGGCCTTACAGAAGGAAAAGCAGATGCTGAAAAAATCGTAAAGATTTTCAAGGAATACATGAAGGCTGAAGGGCGCAGGATAAAGAGAAAAGATTATGAGAAAAATATTGAGGCAAAAATGAAACACCCGGGGTTTATAGCAGACGTCAAACCTCTGCTGCCGGCCAATATGAACTATGATGTTAAGGCGGCTTTTTCCCTAATAAGTGAACAGGTCGTGCCCCGCATAGATAGTAAGTAAACTCAAATAATAGGGATGAAAAGTCATGGCAAAGATTGCTGATGTGGTAAAGCTTAAAACGGGATACGCTAACTTCGTTGAACTGAAGAGCGCGTTTGAGGAAATCCAGGAAAATGCCGAACGTCCCGGATTCACCATCAAAAAAAGTAAAAAACCTCGTTGATCCTGTAATAACAGGGTGATAGAGTAGTTTTACAAAACAAAAACTATCATCAACGAGGTGTAAGCATTATGGCACAAGGCATTCTTC
>Ga0315547_1002138_pt1 | contig 14302 bp, 11 predicted proteins | sample SalMarSW160240MG_2_FD_202542 | JGI IMG/M metagenome (GOLD analysis project Ga0315547, IMG submission 202542) | Salt marsh sediment microbial communities from the Plum Island Ecosystem LTER, Massachusetts, United States - Salt Marsh Sediment SW1601-240 ... | reverse complement strand
ATTGTCTTATGACTCATTACAATCTAACACATTTGGATAAACTAGAATCAGAATCAATTTTCATACTTAGAGAGGTAGCAGCACAATTTGAAAATCCTTGTCTACTGTTTTCAGGGGGAAAAGACTCTATTGTTATGGGCCATCTTTCAAAAAAAACATTTTATCCTTCAAGCATTCCATACCCCTTCTTACATATAGACACAGGGCATAATTTCCAAGAAACCCTAGACTACAGAGATGATTATCTCAAAAAAATAGGAGCTAGATTAGTTGTAGGATCTGTTCAAAAATCTATTGATGATAAAAGAGTAAAAGAAGAAACAGGAAAATATGCCAGTAGAAACTATCTACAAACAACAACTCTCTTGGATGCAATAACAGAAAATAAATTCGATTGTGCTATTGGCGGAGGAAGACGTGATGAAGAAAAAGCCAGAGCCAAAGAACGGTTCTTCTCTCATCGAAATGATTTTGGAGAATGGGATCCAAAAAATCAACGGCCTGAACTCTGGGGTATATACAACGGACGAAAAAACGTAGGGGAGCATTTTAGAGTATTTCCACTAAGTAACTGGACTGAAATGGATGTATGGCAATATATTTTAAAAGAAAAAATTGAGATTCCAAAAATCTATTTCTCGCACGAAAGGAGATGCATCATAAGAGACGGAGTCATACTTGCATTTTCTGAATATTTAAACTTAGATGAAGAAGAAAAGAAGAACGTAAAAGTGATGATAGTTAGATGCAGAACAGTTGGAGATATGACTTGCACAGGGCTTGCAGAATCAAAAGCAAAAACCGTTGAAGAAATTGTTCAAGAAGTAGCAGAGGTACGCAGTTCCGAAAGAGGCGGTAGAGCAGATGATAAGCGTTCAGAGACGGCGATGGAAGATCGTAAAAAGGAGGGGTATTTCTAATGGATGGGACAGGCTACCTTGATATGGAGCTGTTGCGTTTTACAACCGCTGGCAGTGTGGATGATGGTAAAAGCACACTTATCGGCAGGCTACTTTATGATAGTAAGACATTATTTTCAGATCAACTTGAAAACGTTGAAAAAGTAAGTAAACAAAGAGGAGAAGACCTTAACCTTGCACTGCTAATGGACGGTTTAAAAGCAGAGCGGGAGCAAGGAATTACAATTGACGTGGCTTATCGTTATTTTGCAACACCTGTTAGAAAATTCATAATTGCTGATACGCCAGGGCATGTTCAATATACAAGGAACATGGTCACAGGGGCATCAACCGCTAATCTTGCCCTTATGCTGGTGGATGCAAGAAACGGAGTAGTTGAGCAGACGCACCGTCATATTTTTATTGCATCACTACTGCAAATACCACATTTTGTTATTTGCATAAATAAAATGGACTTGGTAGATTTCAAACAAGAAGTTTATGATCGAATAAAAAACGAAATCAAAGATTTTGTTTCAAAACTTGATGTACCTGATATTTATTTTATTCCGATTAGTGCCCTACTCGGCGATAATGTAGTTGATGAATCAGAAAATATGGATTGGTATAAAGGTCCAACGCTTTTGTATTTACTAGAGAATATACACATTGGAAGTGATGAAAACCTAATTGACTGCCGTTTTCCGGTACAATATGTTATCAGGCCAAGAGATGACAAATTCCATGACTACAGGGGATATGCTGGAAAGATATCAAGTGGTGTGTTTAAACCTGGTGATAAGGTAAAAGTCTTGCCCTCTGGTTTTTCAACAACTATCAAAACTGTAGAATATCAGAATAATACGGTAGATGAAGCCTTTCCACCAATGTCCGCCGTAATACAACTTGAGGATGATTTAGACGTAAGCAGAGGGGACATGATAGTAAGAGAACAAAACCTTCCGATAATTAGCCAAGATTTAGATGTAATGGTATGTTGGATGAATAATAAAAAATTACGTCCCGGAAAAAAATATGTCATAAGGCATACAACAAAAGAGACAAAATGTATAGTTAAAGAAATCACATATAAATTAGATATCAACACATTACATAGGATAGAAAACTCTAGTGAATTAGGCTTAAATGACATAGGTAGAATAAAACTAAGGACAGCACAACCGCTGTTTTTTGATAGCTACAGAAAAAATCGAGCTACAGGGAGCTTAATTTTAATTGACGAAAACACAAATGAGACTGTCGGATCAGGAATGATTAGAGATTAGGCGGAGGAATAAATCATGTTGGAAGAATTAAATGGAAAAGGTCTTTTGATCCATCACTGGGATACAGATGGCATATGTTCTGCGAAACTTTTACTTGAGAGTCTATCAGATAAAGAAATCATAAATAAAACACCAGAACTTGGTAATTATTTCTTAACTGATAAAGAACTCGACGAATATTCAAACTATGGTTTTGTAATTGTAGCTGATATGAATCTCCCAGAGGACAATATTCTAAGATTGACAAAAAATGCAAAAGTTATGATATTTGATCATCATCTTGGAAAAGAAATAAAACAAGTTTTTCATAACAACCCTATAATCAAAGGAGAAAACCCCGATGATTATCCATCCGCCAGTTGGATTGTTAATGATTTTTTAGGAAATGATGTTAATCTCTATGCTTTGCTTGGTATTGTTGGGGATCACGAACAAAAAATTAGAAACAACGATAGTTTTTCAAAAATGATTGATGATTTTTGTAAAAATAACAATCTAACATTTGAAGATATGTTAAAAATGGCTTATCTTTTAGATTCAAACTATAAACTTGGAGATAAAAAAGCAGTTGAAGATGCACCGCACTTTTTACTAAAAAATGGGCATTCTCAGGATATTCTTGAAAACACAAAATGGAATAAAAGCTACAAGCGTCTTGACGCGGAGCTTAAAAAACAAATTAACATTCCTTCTAATGAAATTAATGGAATTATTTTGAAAAAGGTAAACACACCTTACAATATTATTTCAACTATTACTAGACGAATTGCATGGGATAGTGGAAAAAATACAATTGTTATAAATACTGGTTTTTTTGATGATAGGGACCAAGTGTATGTCCGTGGAAAAAAGGATGCAAAACCAATGATAATGCGGGGAAAAGAACTAGGTTTTAAATGTGGTGGAAAAAAAGAAGTTCTTGGAGCGATAGTTCCTAAAGAAAAGACCGATTCATTTGTAAAGGAAATATTAGATTTTTTATCATAATAAGGTTGTAAAATGAAAAACCAAAAAGGTTTTACTGCTTGGTTTACAGGCCTGCCCTGTTGTGGCAAAACAACAATTGCAGATAAAGTTGCGTATATCTTAAAAGAAAAAGGATACAAAGTTGAACGGCTAGACGGAGATATTGTCAGAAAAAACCTTACAAAAGACTTAGGTTTTTCAAAAGAAGACAGAGATGAAAACATAAACCGCGTGACGCTTCTTGCAAAAGATTTAACACAAGATGGGGTTGCGGTTCTTGCAACATTTGTATCTCCTTATAGAGAAATGCGAAAAAAATCGCGAGAAGAAATAGCTGACTTTGTAGAAGTCTATGTAAAATGTCCATTAGAAATATGTAAAAAACGTGATGTAAAAGGAATGTATAAAAAAGCACTTGCTGGTGAAATAAAGAACTTCACCGGTGTCGATGATCCTTATGAAGAACCAAAAAACCCTGAAATAATCGTTGAGACCGATAAAGAGACTGTGAATGAAAGTGTTGAAAAGATATTGAAAAAATTAGAAGAATTGGGATATGTAGAGCTTTAGAATGAAATTGATAAATTCAAAAGAAAAAAAAGAATTCAACCTGCCATCTCTTAAAAATATATTTTTTATCGTACTGTCATTTTCAATAATTTCAATAATTTTTATCGCTTCCTATTATGGAATAACTCTTGAGGGCCTATCACCAGAGGGCCAGATAATGATTGGAATTTTATTAATGGCAGCAGTACTTTGGATTACTGAACCAATACCTCTTGCAGTTACTGGCCTTCTGATAATGATAATTCAGCCTTTGTTGCACGTTCTTCCACCAGATGAGGTTTTTGCATCATTTGGTAATCAAGCTGTATTTTTTTTGATAGGTGCATTTATTATTGCAGGAGCAATTGAAAAACATGGTCTTCATAGACGGATTGCTCTTAAATTCCTTAGTCAATTTGAAAAAACCCCTCGATTTTTTACCCTTGGCATAATGTCTTCTTGTGCATTCCTGTCTTTTGTGATGCCAGAACATGGTGTTGCTGCATTGTTTTTGCCAATTGTTGCATCAATCTTGATTGCAATGAAAATAGCGCCTAAGCAAAGTAACTTTGGTAAAATAAGCATGTTATGTGTAGCATATGGTTGTTCTATCGGTAGTTTAGGAACATTAATCGGAGGTGCACGAAACCCTCTTACAGTTGGAATTCTCTCAGACATAGGTATAAATGTAACTTTCTTTGAATGGATGACATATTCTATGCCTGTTGTATTCATTGCATTGCCACTGGTTTGGCTTATTCTTCAGTTCTCTTTTCCGATTGAAATAAAGGATATATCTGCTGCAAAAAAAGAGATTAAAAACCAGGTAAATATTGCTGGGAAAATGAAAAAAAATGAATTCTTGGTTTTAATCATACTAATAATAACAATATTACTTTGGATTTTCTTATCATCCTATACATATTTTGGACTGGCAGTTATTGCTATTCTCGGAAGTATCCTGCTATTTTTGACTAGAACAATTAGCTGGAAAGATGTTGAGAAAAGAGTCCCATGGGGCATAATATTGCTTTATGGCGGAGCCATAACACTTGGCATTGGCATGCAAAAAACAGGCGCAGGGGCATGGATAGCCAACGTCTTATTTAACACGGCAGGTTTTAACCCCTACCTTGTTATCCTGGTAATGATTGTTTTTACCGTCCTGCTGACAAATATTATGTCGAATATTGGTGCTGTTGCAATATTACTGCCTATTGGCCTCGCATTGGCAACGGGGATGCCTGGCATAAGTCCCTTACTTGCATCAATGATTATAGCACTCAGCGGAGGCCTGGCATTCATGCTTGTTATAGCTACGCCCGGTAATGCAATCGCCTATTCATCTGGTTATTTTTCGACAAGAGATCTATTCAAAGCAGGTAGTATTGCCAATATTTTGTGCATAGCCGTAATTTTTATTGTAGCAACTGTTTACTGGATGGGGGTTTTGGGAATATGAAAAATTTAGCAACTAAAAGATTTGTTTTATTAGAGGTGATTTGTCTCAATGTTTAAGAATATATTAATTCCAATATCATCAGAATACTATTCAAAAGGCGTATTAGAAAGAAGCGTTTTTCTTGCTGAAAAATTTAAAAGCACGATAAACTTGGTTTATATAATTGAGACAAAAACCTTGAACCAAACAGACAGATTAACAGATTCTCATCGAACTCATTATGAGATCGATGAAACAAAAAACGAGATAATTAGAAAGCAAAAACTTGCAGCAGATAACATTATTTTTGATGAAGCAAAGCATGTTTTTAAAAACAAGAACATCTCTTTTGAAGAAAAAATCGTTGAAGGGGAATTCAGCGATGTTATTAAAAGTGAAATCGTTAAAAAAGAATATGATTTAATATTGATGGGCTTTGAAAAAGAATGCATTCTCAACTACCGTCTTTTAGATGATATAAACATCCCAGTATGGGTAGAATCTAAAAATGAAAATAAATCCATTCTTGCAATTTGCTCTAATTTAGCTCCAAATCAAAAAGTTCCAGCCATGAGCTTAAAGCTTTCAGAGGCATTAGATTGGGATCTGCATATGATATATGTTGTAGATATTAAAGACAACGTTCAAGTAGATGAACAAGGTATCCGATCTGATAAAAAACAGGAGAGGGACTTGGTTTTTTGTGGACAAAACTTTGTAGAAGAGATAAAAAACAAAAGCATAGATATTAAATTGGTCAAAGGTGATTTAGAAAAAGAAACGTTAAAAGCAGCAGAAAGAATCAACCCAAGTCTTGTAATAGTTGGCAGGGAACAAAAGAAAAAAGGAATATTGGGTCTGCCTGTTAAAAATATTAAAAGAAAATTAGCTGAGAAATGCGATTATTCGCTGTTATTTGTTAACTGAACATAGTCTATTTTTGTAAAATAAAATTAGTACATACTATCAAAAATGCAGAATATGTAAGAAAATGTAAAATATGTGGATTAAGCTTACACCTAGAAGGCGATTTTAATGAAAGCTGTAATTTTAGCTGCAGGGGAAGGAAAACGACTGCGACCGTTTACTGAAACTATGCCAAAGGTGATGCTGCCGGTTGCCAATAAACCAGTGTTAGAGTACGTCGTTGATGCTGTGAAAAACAGTGGCATATCTGATATCATCATAGTAGTTGGGTACAAAAAAGAAGTGATTATGGAGTATTTTAAGAATTATGATGGTGTCAAGATAACTTATGTTGTACAGGAAAAACAACTCGGAACTGCTCATGCGCTGTTGCAGGCTAAAAAACATCTAAAAGGCCCATTTATCGTTCTATCTGGTGATAACATCATTGATCAAAACAGTATTTTAAAGTTAATTAATGACCCGTCGAAATACGCAATTCTGATAAAGGAGCATTCTCATCCATCAAAATATGGTGTGGTTTTTATAGAAAAGAACAAACTTAAAAAAATAGTTGAAAAACCAAAAGAAGAAACAGGTAAGTTTATTTCAACAGGGGTATACAAGCTTTCTAATACGGTATTTAATGATGTGGAGAAATTAGCATCTGAGGGCATTTACGCTCTTTCTTCTGTAGCTCAATCTATTGTTGATCGTGGTGAAGAGATTAGAACCATAACTACAAACTCGTGGATGGATATCGTCTACCCATGGGATCTCATTCGTGTAAACGAGGCCATGATTCACAAAAGTTCTGCATCTACTGCAGGAACAATAGAAAAAGGCGTTGTTATGAAGGGTGCAGTTTCAATCGGAAAAGATACCACGATTTATTCAGGTTGCTACATCGTTGGACCGGTTGTCATAGGTGAGAGTTGTGAGATCGGTCCAAATGCATGCATTTTTCCATCTACAACCATTGGGGATAATACAGTTGTTCATCCATTCAATGAAATCAGAAATAGTGTAATCATGAACGATGTGCACATTGCTTCTCATTCTACAATCTCTCATTCTGTTATTGGGATGGGAACGCGTATCGACAATAATTTTTCGACAAATCCTGGAGAAGCTACCGTTGAAATTGAACAAGAATTTAAAAAATTAAAAGACATCGGTGTGATGATTGGGGAAGATAGTATTATAGGGGACGGTGTCGCAACTGAACCAGGTATCATCATCGGGAGACGATGTAAAGTTTCTTCTTTGAATCGAATCACTAAAAACATTCCAAGTAAGACTAACGTGATGTAACGTGTGTGGAATTATTGGATATACTGGATTTAGAGAGGCAAACAAAGTGCTAATTGATTGTCTAAAAAGATTAGAGTATAGAGGCTATGATTCAGCAGGAATTTGTGTAATGGGAAAGAAATTACAAGTTTTTAAGGACGTTGGAGAAATATCAAAATTAGAAAAGGAAATCCCCTCTTTTAAAGGCGATATTGGCATTGGCCACGTGCGCTGGGCAACACACGGAAAAGTGAGTAAGGAAAATGCCCATCCTCACCTCAGTGGCGATAAAAAGATCGCATTAATTCATAACGGCATCATTGAAAATTTTCAAAGTCTTAAAGAAGAACTTCAGCAAAAAGGACACATTTTCCTCTCTCAAACTGACTCAGAAATTATCGCTCACGTCATTGAAGAAGAATATACTGATACACTCGAAAATGCAGTCCATAATGCATTGAAAAAAATCAAAGGATCATATGCACTTGTTGTTGTTAGTGAACAAGAGCCAGATAAACTTATCGGGGCTTGTAATGAAAGTCCTTTAGTGATAGGCGTAGGTGATAATGAGAATTTCTTTGCCTCAGATATTCCTGCATTGCTCAAGTACACCAATCGAGTGATGTACCTTGACGATGGAGAAATTGCCGTAATAACCAAAAATTCCATCCGCGTGATTGATGGAAAGAAAAAAGAAGTAACCAAGAAAGAAGAAATCATCACTTGGACTGTTAAAGATGCAGAAAAATCCGGATTCGATCATTTCATGCTCAAAGAAATCTATGATCAGCCAGAGAGCATTCATCAGGTATTGCGAGGACGAATATCCGAAATTGAAGAAACGATCGGCTTTCCTGAGCGAGTAGAATCGATCCTAAATGCAGAATTCGAGTCCATTCACATTGTTGCTTGTGGAACTTCTTTCTATGCTGGCCTTGTTGGCAAATATTTAATTGAACAATTCACAAAAATTCCTGTGTTTGTTGAACTTGCTTCAGAATTCCGATATTTTGGAGTAAAGAAAGACACATCACTTGTTATTGCCGTTACTCAATCCGGAGAAACCGCTGATACCCTTGCAGCACTCAGAGAGGCAAAAAGCGCTGGATGCAAGACCATTGTTATTACAAATGTTATTGGAAGCACGGCAACACGTATTGCTGATGCCTACGTTCTTACCCAATCGGGCCCTGAGATCGGCGTTGCGGCAACAAAAACATTTACCTCACAAATTCTTACCCTCTTTTTACTTGCCTTAAAAGAAGCGTCCGTTAGAAAAACTCTGGGTCCTGATGAAATCTATCACTATATTCTACAATTAAAGAAATTGCCTGGACAAGTAAGACAAATTCTTAACAATAGTGATGAGATAAAGACAGTTGCAAAACACCTGAAGGATGTACAATCTGTATTTTTTATTGGACGAGGCATCCACTACCCGCTCGCACTTGAAGGTGCACTTAAATTAAAGGAGATATCATATATTCACGCGGAAGGCTTTGCATCTGGTGAACTAAAGCACGGCCCGTTTTCCCTCCTTACTAAAGACACCCCTGTTGTTGCTATTGTGGCAAAGGATGAAACCTATGATAAAATGATTACGAGCATTGGGGAGGTTAAGGCACGAGAGCCGCCAGTCATTGCCATTGCTGATGAAAAAGATAGTGAGATTGAAAAACATGCAGATTTTGTGTTACGCTTTCCTTCAAATGGATCGCCTCTTTCGGGTATTTCTATTGCAGTAATTCTTCAACTGCTTGCATATCATGTTGCCAAATTAAGAGGTTGCTCTATCGATAAACCACGAAATCTTGCTAAATCGGTGACGGTGGATTGAGGAGATGAAAAAATGAAGTGTGTTATTCTAGCTGCTGGTGAAGGAAAACGGATGCACCCTTTGACTTACACTAGACCAAAGGTTATGCTTCCTATTGCCAATAAACCTCTCCTGGAATGGAATCTATTAAATGCGATTGATGCCGGTATCAAAGATTTTGTTTTCGTTGTTGGCTATAAAAGCGAGATGGTACGAAACTATTTTGGTAATGGTGAAAAATGGAATGTTAACATTGAATATATAAATCAAGGAAAGGCTCTTGGAACATCACATGCTGTTGGTATGGTTGAGCGATTTGTTGACGATTTTATTGTTCTTTGTGGAGACACCATTTTTGGAAAAAATGATATTAAAAATATTTCGCAAAAGGAAAACAGCATGGGGCTTCTAGAAGTCAAAAATCCACATGATTATGGCATTGTTGAACTAAAAGGAAAAAACATTGTCAAAATTTATGAAAAAATGGAAAAGCCCTTTTCAAACATCATCAACGCAGGCATCTACCATTTCAACAAAAAACTATTTGAATATATCAAAAAGACGGACAAATCACCAAGAGGAGAATATGAGATTACCGACTCAATTAATCTTCTTGTAAAAAAACAAACCATGCACGGTATTATCTTAAAAGAATGGCGAGATGTTGTTTATCCTTGGCACCTTTTAGATGCAAATGAAGAAATTCTCAAAAAGATGAAGAAAGACATCCAATGTGATGTAGAAAAAAATACTACTTTGAAAGGGACTGTTATTGTTGGTAAAAATACAAAGATACTTTCTGGCAGCTATATCGAAGGTCCGGTTGTTATTGGAAGTGATTGTAAAATCGGACCAAACTGCTATATCCGTCCGTATACAGCGATTGGAAACAACTGTCACATCGGTAATGCATGTGAAGTAAAAAATTCGATAATCATGGACAATAGCAACGTCTCACATCAAAATTATGTTGGCGATTCTGTTATTGGTCAAAATTGCAATCTCGGTGCCGGAACAAAGGTAGCAAATCTTCGACTAGATAAGAGAAACATCAAAATTGTTTTGAATGGAAAGAAATTAGATACCAAAAGAAGAAAACTTGGAACTATTATGGGAGATAATGTTCAAACGGGTATAAATTCAATGATGAACGTAGGTTCTATGATTGGAAATAATGTTTTTATTGGCTTAGGCGCAACAGCAGAAGGTGAGATCAAGCCAAAGTCAAAAATTTTGTAAAGATTTATTTTTGGGGAAGTCATAATATTTAACAAGCATCAACAAAGCACAAGAGTAAAAGATAAGACTAAATATCGCGATTTTATTCTAGTTGCACAAGTGATACTATGGCAAAAAAAGCTTTGATAACTGAAATAACAGGGCAGGATGGGGTTACATTGCCAATTTTTTGCTAAATAAAGGCTATGGAAGTAAAATAGAAAATAGTAAAGTATATAAATAGTGGGTTTATTAATTGTATCTATGGTAACAAAATATGTTGCTTTAGATGAAAAAAGAAAAGGATTATCAAAAAAGGAAAGTTACCTTTTGTCCTATTTAGCAGAAAATAGAAAAAGTATATTTGTGCTGAGGGATGTTGTAGAAGTTTTGGATTGTAGTTATGAAAATGCGAAGGTTATCGTTGAAAGGCTTGCAAAGAAAAAATGGATTGTTAGGATAATAAAAGGAAAATATTTAATAGTGCCTTTAAGTGCGGGGGTCAAAGGAGAATACACAGAGCACGAGTTCATTATTGCTTCCTTATTCAAGCCTTGTTACATTGCTTATTGGACTGCTCTAAATTATTATGGATTTACAGAACAGGTGCCAAACAAAATTTTTGTTGCTATAAGAAAAAGAATGAAAGACAGAGAGATACTTGGAACAAAATTCAAATTTGTTTGTATCTCAGAAAAAAAATTCTTTGGCTTTAATGACATTTCGATCTCAAATGCTAGTGTTAGGATTTCAGATAAAGAAAAAACAATAGTTGATTGTCTCGATAAGCCAAAATACTGTGGAGGTATAGAAGAAATCACAAAAGCCATCTTTTTTGCAAAAGAGGAAATTAATTTTGGAAAATTAACGGACTATGCCATAAAAATGGGCAATAATGCAGTAATAAAAAGATTGGGATTTATTCTTAATTTTCTTGGGTTAAACTCAAAGAATTTGGAGAATAAAATTTCAGATAGTTATTCAATTTTGGACCCGACAAAAGAAAAAACGGGAAAATACGATTCAAAATGGAAGATATTGGTAAATGTAAACAAAGAAGAATTAAAGTGGTAAAATGCTAACCGAGGAAGAGATCAGACGGACGGCGAGAAGAAACAATTTGAATGTAGGACTAACAGAAAAGGACTATGTTGTTGAATGGTTACTAAAAGGAATATATGAATCAAATATCAAGGATGGTTTGATATTTAAAGGTGGAACCGCGATCAAAAAAATCTATTTTCCGGATACCTGGAGATTTTCTCATGATTTAGATTTTACTGCTTTATGTTTGGGCAGCAAGAATATAGAGAATCGATTAAAAGAGATTTTCGATGATATCGAGGAAAAATCCTTAATAAAACTTAAATTTAAATCGTTTCATGCAACGTCTGGTAGCATAATTGCAAATGTACAGTTTTTGGGTCCATTAAATGCTAAGAATAGAATAAGACTTGATGTAACTCTTGATGAGACGGTTATCACAGAACCGGTCTTGAAAGTAATGGACTCGCAATATCCGGATATTGGAAGATACAATATTAGAGTTTACTCTCTCAAAGAAATTTTAGTTGAGAAGATAAGGAGTATATTACAGAGAGGTAAAAGTAGAGATTACTATGATGTATGGATGCTATTAAAAATAGAAAAATTTGATTTGAAAGAGATCAGAAAATTATTGATAGAAAAATGCCGATTTAAAGGAATTGAATTCGATCCAGAATTAATTTTTAATGAAAACAAATTGAATAATGCAAAAAGATTCTGGGAAGTCGGATTGAAGGACTTGGTAAAAGAATTGCCAGATTTCGATTTTGTCATAGATGAACTAAAACATGAATTAAGAAATTTGTAAATTATAGTTATGTCATCTGTTTTTTTTTATGATAGGATTGCGAACAAAAACCGCATTTATGCACTATTATTGTGGCTTTCATTTGTGTTATTTGCTTTTTACCTGTTTAGCCGCTTTCCGATAATTTCGATAAATAAGGTTTTAACACGGATTTTGATGTCATATTTTTACCGTATTAATAAGACAAAAAACCGTTTTTTTTTGTCAAATAGAGAAGGATTCTGCTGATGTTTTAGTGCACAATTTGCATAACGAGATTTATGTGAAAGATGTCTGGCAACTGACATCCTTTGTGTGCAAATGATGAATGGTAAGTTTAGTTGAACTGACGAGTTTCACATGCAAAAATTGGCTGATGAACGTAGGTTCTATGATTGGAAATAATGTTTTTATTGGCTTAGGCGCAACAGCAGAAGGTGAGATCAAGCCAAAGTCAAAAATTTTGTAAAGACTTATTTTGTTTTTTGGATATTATGTAATATTTCTCTTACCAACTCTTTTGCACCAGCCAAAATGACCAACTATTAAGGAAATAGATTCCTCAGATTCTATTTGTTGTTATCTCTGCTGTTTTTGCCCCAATAGCCATTTCCAAACTGGTTTGATTATGATTTTTTTCTTGTCTTCAACAATTTTATCTTCGTGATCCAATGTAAGAATCAATCCTTCTTTTAGTTTATATGTCTGCAAAGCCTCAAGTAATCCATTTATCTCTCTTTTCTTATTATCGTTTAAACTTTGCGTAACCTGAATTGCTTCGGTGATGTTGATGCCATCTCTTATGATAAAATCGCATTCATATTTATCCTTATGAAAATAAATTTCTTTATTCTTTCTTTTAAGATGTAGAAAGACAATGTTTTCTAATATCCTTCCCATGTCCTCACTGGTTCTGAATCCCAGTATCTTTGCCATCGCAGTATCGATGAAATATACTTTTTTATTATAATATAACTGTTTTTTAAGGGAGGGGCTGTATCTTGGAATTAAAAATGTAAGATAACTATTTTCCAGGTATTCAAAATATTCTCGGATTGTAGTGGCACTTGTGAGATTTGTTAATTTTCTTAGATTATTAAAGCTAATTTCTTTCCCTATGTTACTTACAGCAAAAAAAATAACTTCCTTGATTGGTTTCTCATGAGGAAGACGGTATCGAGTTATAATGTCTCGAAATAATATGTTCTCATACACAGTTTTCAAATATTCTGTTTTTTCAGTTTGTAAATACTCCGGAAATCCTCCTTTCTCCAGATATTCGTTAAAAAATCTTTTCAATGTACTTTTTTGCTTGGTTGTTAATCTATCGAGTTCAGAATAATCATATTTTTTGAATCGTAAAAACTCCTTGAACGAAAATGGATAGAGGGAAAAAGTGATATGTCTGCCAGTAAGATGTGTTCCCAGCTCTTTACTGAGCATACTTGCATTTGATCCGGTAATATGGATTTTTTTACCAGATTCATGGAGCCTTCGTACAAACCTCTCCCATCCATCTATGTTCTGGATTTCATCAAAAAAGAATATGTCATTATCACCAAAAAGTTCAATCAAAGTTTCATAAAGCATTTGAAAATCATCAACGTTGAAATTGACGAAACGCTCGTCATCAAAATTTACATAATAACTACTATCCAGATATTTTGATCTCATATGATGTAGTAATGTTGATTTTCCTGACCGTCGAACCCCCGAGGTTATTGTTATAAAAGGCGTTTTTTTAAATTGGTTTATGTCGTGATGTATTTCTCTAGGTATTGTGTCGGGGGGAGAAGTTATTTGATTTTGTTCTAATAATAATTGTTTGAGTTTTTCCTTGTCCATAGTTCAAGTAAATGCATGTTCATTTATAAATATTTGGTTTGATAAACCAAATTTTAAGTTAATTATTTGGTCTGATGAACCAAATCATTGCCGCCTATTATTAACTAAACCCAAGCGAGAAATTCCCAAACTTTAGTTTGCGGGATGAATCGCACGGGATTTATTAGATCAAAACACCGTCAGGTGTTTTTCCCCTCGAGGGAAAGCCACGACATTTACAGACTGTCCGATAATTCAATGACAAATGTT
>Ga0315547_1002137_pt1 | contig 14302 bp, 14 predicted proteins | sample SalMarSW160240MG_2_FD_202542 | JGI IMG/M metagenome (GOLD analysis project Ga0315547, IMG submission 202542) | Salt marsh sediment microbial communities from the Plum Island Ecosystem LTER, Massachusetts, United States - Salt Marsh Sediment SW1601-240 ... | reverse complement strand
CCTTTGAAATGTTATACGAGATCAAGAATATTTTTCATTTTATCATTCTTTTCCAATGTGTATTTTTTGCTTCATTCTTACTTTCTAAAATAAAGGAAAAGAAATATAGCAATCTCATCCTCATTGCTTTCCTCTTCTCAATAATAATTGTTCAGATTGGTGGAATCGGTATCTACTTTGTCGATTTAAGGAACTTTTTATATACTGTCTTTCCACAATTCTACTACCTTATTTTCCCGTTCCGGTACTTGTTTATTCCTGTTTTATTCCTGTACGTTGTATCCCTTTCCAGAAAGGACTTTGTCTATAAAAAGATATACAACCTGCATTTTGCACCATTCCTGGTTGTCTTTTGCGTGGTGTTGCTTCGCAATGTGATGGCTGATCCGGAGCTGTTGAGAGAACAAATCCTGGATTTCAGCCTGTTCAACGACACTGAAAGTCAGGTTTACGACCTCATTGAATTACTACAATTTTTATTCTATGCAATCGCTTCTTTTGTGATTCTGAATAGTTATGCCCGAAGAATCAAACATTTCTACTCATCCATCGAACGGATCAATCTCTCCTGGTTGAAATTGGTTGTTATTGGATTTATTGTCTGGAAAACCGTTTTGTCTATTGATGCATTCCTGTATCATTACATTGAATATAAAGTTGTGGAGTATACGTTTTATACCCTGTATGTTGCTGCACAAATAGTCTTTTTGGTTTTTCTCAGTGTAATGTTCCTAAAAGGATTACAGCAGCCCGTTATTTTTTCATTTATTAATGGAAATAATAACAAAGGGGAAAAATATAAAAAAACGTTACTGTCAGAATCCCGAAAGGTAATGTACCGAAAAAAAATCGAACACTATATGGAAACGGTAAAACCGTATCTGGATCCAACCCTGTCGCTGCATGAACTGGCCGAAGTGCTATCCATCTCATCCCACCATTTGTCCCAGGTCATCAATAGTGAATTCAAGCAAAACTTCTTTGATTTCATTAATTCATACCGGATTAATGAAAGTAAAAAGATCCTATCAAGCAATGACTCGAATGAAAAGACAGTCCTTGAAATCCTTTATGAATCGGGCTTCAATTCGAAGTCTGTATTCAATTCAGCATTTAAAAAACATACCGGGCTTACACCCACTCAATACAGAAAAGTTGAGAATACATGATTTCCCTGAGCATGGAATACTATTCGAAAATATTGTCCGGCATCGCATTAAAGAAGTGTTATGATATCGCACCACCCAGAATCAAGCAGTATCTCAAACAGGAGATTGAGTTTGTCATTTCAAAGCTAAACCATCAGGATCATGTTCTTGAATTGGGTTGCGGATATGGACGCGTGGTCTTTGAGCTTTTACCCTATGCGAAAACAGTAACCGGTATCGATACTTCAAAAAATAGTCTGAGGCTGGCTAACCAATTAGGAAAAGAGGAAGACAATTGTGAGTTTCTTGAAATGGATGCAACCAGTTTAACATTCAAGGATAATACTTATGATGTAGTATTGTGTTTGCAAAATGGGATCAATGCTTTTGGAGTAGATAAACTGAAACTGGTAAAAGAAGCACACAGGGTTCTCAAACCAGACGGTATTGCACTATTTTCAAGTTATATAAAACAATTCTGGTTCCCGAGATTAAACTGGTTTGAGCTTCAGGCAAAACATGGATTAATCGGTGAAATTGATCATGAATCCACAGGCAATGGTACAGTAGTATGCAAGGATGGTCTGCGACTTGACATTACAGATGTCAATGATTTCAGGGTGATAGGGAAACAGCTTGGTTTACATATCCTTCTCACAGAAGTGGATAATTCATCTCTTTTTTGTGAATTCACCAAAGATATTTAGTCCTGCCTCATAAGACAGGTCGATATTCGTTTTTGCAGTGTCTATATTTGAAAGGCTTAAAAAGTTGCCTTTCAAAGAAAGAATGAAGCTTCAATTCAACCATACAATAACAGCCATTTTCTTTCTACTGTTGAGTTTTCGAATCATGCCTTCAGGTTTTTACGTTAACGCTCAAAAATCTTCAGTTCATTTTCCTGAGATACCAGGTTGGATAAAAAACGAAAACATTCGATATTATACACCACGTAACCTCTATGATTACATCAACGGAGCAGCGGAATTGTATTTGAGTTATGACTTCCGGGAACTGCTTGTTGCGGAGTACAATGATAACAACCATTCATCATTCAGGGTTGAAATCTATCTACATGAAACACCGCTTGCTGCTTACGGAATCTACAGCCAGGAACGTCCCCTGAAAGGGAATTATCTTCATATCGGCACCCAGGGTTATATTGAATTGCCCATTCTCAATTTTATCACCGAAAATACTTATGTTAAAATATATAGTTATGACACTGATAATGAGGATGTATTCATGGTTTTTGCCAGGGAAGTAGCAGAAGGGCTGGGTGACGATACTCCTTTACCTGCTATTCTGGTATGTTTCCCTGAAGCTTATAAAATAGAGAATTCTGAACGGTTCGTTAACCGGAATTTTCTGGGTTACGACTTTCTACATTCTGGTTTCATAACCGATTATATCGTCGCAGATAAAGGCTTTCAGCTATTCATCATCGAAGGAGCAGATTCGAAGGATTGTCATGATATGCTGAGAAGCTTTTTTCAGTCGAGCCAGGTATCCCATTCCGAATTGGTTGAAAACCACTGCATCATTACCGATCCATATCATGGTACAATCGAACTCGAATGGGAAGCAAAATACATCTGGGGAACGATTAGCCTGGAGGATGAGACTCTCAGGTCGGAATATTTACATCAAATCAAACAGGGTATTGATTCAATTAACCGTCAAGAGGCCAAATCATGAAAAGAAATCTTCTTAGTTTTATCGCTCTCACTATTGCTTTTACGCTGCAGGGACAGGAACAGCAGCAAATAGAAATTATAAATGGGACTCCTTTCCGGTATCTGTATATGGATTTTTCCGGATCGCATTATCTGATCCCTGAAAAGATACCGGTTTTTTTCCAGGAGATCCGGAAACAGGAGTTGGTGAATAACATCTCCGGGGATCTGTTCTGTATCTATTTCGATTTTGAAGCACAGGTGATGGCTGTGGATACCGTTTGGGGACTTGGTTTTAAAATCAGAAAAGACACGACAATCCATTTACCCTTGAAGATTGCAAATTATGAATATGATACACTGGTTCGTATGATACACATCGGACCATATGAAATGGTTGATCTGACATATAGCAAAATGATTCCCTATATTGAAGATAACGGTATGGAGGTCATCGGTCCGCCAATTGAAACCTGGCTCGATGAGGATCCCAGTCAGGTTAATCCTGAAAATCTCCGTACCGAGGTTATTATTCCTGTAAGGGAAAAAACAATAACCCATAAAATGAGGCATGATAATGACAGGTAAAAAGAAACCCTTCAGCAGACGGAAATTTCTGTACAGTTCGTTTGCCGGAATAGCTGCGCTCGGTTTCAGGAATCTAACGACGAGAAATCCCAATTTCCGGAATAGAGATTCTTCGTTTCTCGAGTTAAAGAATAACATCATTTACCGTAAACTTGGCAGCACGGGATTGAGCTTACCTGTGGTGAACATGGGCGTTATGAACGCCTTGGATCCGGCACTGGTAAGGAGAGCCTATGAGCTTGGAGTCCGCCATTTTGATACCGCTGCCTGGTATCAGCAGGGCCGGAATGAGGAAATGGTGGGAAATGTGATAAAGGAATTAAATGTACGTGATAACGTGATCATTGGTACAAAAATATATGTTCCCCATCAGCAAAGAAATATGACATTCACCCAGGCAAAGGATACCTACCTTAAAATAGCAGAGGAAAGCCTCAAACGATTACAAACGGATTATATCGACATTCTCTATTCCCATGATGTATCGGCTGTCGATTGGTTAAACAATCCCGGTATTCTGGAAGCACTTCAAATACTTAAGAAAGAGGGGAAAGCACGGTTCATCGGATTTTCCACCCATTCGAATATTCTTGAATGTGTGGAAGAAGCAATCCGTTCCGGTTGTTTTGACGTCATTTTAGCAGCCTTTAATTATGGGATGAATGAGAATAAGGTTTTATTGGAAATCCTGGAAAAAGCTGCCTCACAGGGTATCGGACTGATCGCCATGAAAACACAATGCACGCAGTATCATTACCGGCAGTATGTTCCCCGCGACGATATGCATTATTATCAGGGTACGATCATGCAAACAGCAGTCCTGAAATGGGCTTTGCGTCATGAATTTATCACCACAGCGATTCCGGGATGTACCACCTTCAGGCAAATAGAGGACGACATGGCGGTTGCCTGTGATCTGAATTACACACCGGAAGAAAAGCAGTTTCTTGAGGATCGTAATGTTAAAGATTCTATGGGATACTGCCTGCAATGTAAACGTTGCATTCCAACCTGTCCGAAAGGGGTAGACATACCAACACTCATGCGTACACACATGTATGCTACCTGCTATGGGAATTTTTACCAGGCACGGGATACACTCGAAAGCATTCCTGATAGTCAGAGTCTTCCGGCATGCACCTCGTGCACAATGTGCACCGCACGCTGTGTCAATCGTATTGATATTGCCCGGCGAATAGAAGAATTGAAATTAATGTATGCATAGGTGCTTTTTCGTAATTAAGTTTTTTATCTATATGGCAATTTATTTGGCCACATTGCGGTTAACATGAAATTCGGAATGATTGCTTTTAAAAACATAAAATACATGAAGTCAATTCAACACGCATTGATTATCGGTATTGTCGTATTATCAACAAGTTTATGTGAGAATCAACCGGGACAAAATGAATTTGACACATTGGTACTGGATCGGCTGGATAGCCTGACCCTGGCTAGCCTGGAGAAAATCAATGATTACCCGCTGTATGCGATGACTTATTATGGAGACTACGGATTTGGAGATTATATCGAAATGGAGGATAGGGTGTTAGGAATAAATACAATGAAGGACGAAGAATCATGGGGATGCACGTGTTTTGCTGCTCTTGGGATGAAGAATATGCGACTGTTTGGGAGAAATTTTGACTGGCATAATCACGGCATTCCCCTGCTTCTTTTTACCCATCCGGATGATGGTTTTGCCTCTTTTTCAGTGGTAAATCTGGAATATTTCGGGTACAGTAGAAATAACCTTCCGGATGCTTTTGAAAACAGGATCAATTTATTGAATACACCTTGGCTTCCTTTCGACGGAATGAATGAAAAGGGTGTGGCTATTGGTATGATGGCAATACCCCATGCTGAAAATCCCTATGATCCATTAAAGAATACCATTAATGAAATTGAACTGATCCGGCTGGTGCTTGACTATGCAGAAAGTCTGAGTCATGCCATTACACTAATTCAGAATTTTAACATTGAAATACTGGATCCTCCGGTCCACTATCTTATTGCCGATTCCTCAGGTAATTCAGCAATTATTGAATTTGTTGGAGAGAGAATGGTCGTCATCAGAAATGAGAATCTGTGGCAGGTATCCACGAATTTCATTATCTCTGAATTCGATGATCCATTGGATGCCAACTGCTGGAGGTTCAATTCAGCGAACATGAGTCTAGCCTTAACCGAGGGCAAAGCCACAACTGAATCTGCCCTTTCTATACTTCAGGATGTTTCCTGGTACGGAACGGTGTGGTCGGTTATATATAATATGGACTCCGGATTCCTGCATATTACAGTTAACAGGAACTTCAATGATGTCTATTCTTATTCAATCGAAGAAAAACTGATCGACCTCTACCCGGATGTGGCAATGGCCAGAAAGTACCTGGAAGAACTGGAAAAAGAGGAAGAAAAATGAGAAACAGAATCCGTCAAGCGGATTTGAAACCGCTCGATGGCAGGAAACCATCAGAAACTTAAAAGAAGTCAATGTATGTTACAACTTCTTTCATTATCCCTGATAGCACTTCTTTTTGCAGGCTTTATCAACGGTTCACATGCGTCAGATCGTGAAACCTTAGTCCAGGATTCTCAACAATATGATGCCTGGGTCGAATTCAGGGATAAAGGAATTGAAACGGAAGCGGAGCGGGCAGAGATGATTGCATTCCTGGAGAGCAACTATAACCACAAAGCCCTGGAAAGAAGAAAAACAAAACGGACCTTCCCGGGACTGCTTGACGAACGGGATTTCCCGGTCAGGGAAAGCTACCTTGACCGGGTTTCGCAGACCGGTGCAACAGTAAGGATTGTGAGCCGGTGGCTGAATGGGATCTCCGTCCTGGCAACCGACGAACAGTTGCAGGAAATTAAAGCGCTGGAATGTGTTCACTGGGTAGGGGATATTCATAAACATCGAAAAAACAGGAATCAACACAGCGATCCTGCATATACTCAACAAATCATAGGTCCGGGGGCCTATCCCGATGATTTCGAAAGCTATGAAGCTGGATTCTACGGACTCTCTTCTTCTCAGATAAGGCAAATGAACCTGAATACAGTCGATGAAAAAGGATTCACGGGGAAAGACGTTGTTATTGCCATTCTGGATACGGGATTTGATCTTGATCACAGGGCGTTTACTCATACGGATAAACCAATAACGGTAATGAAACAATGGGATCTGGTAAACAATGATTTCAATACGAAACCTGAAAAGACAGATCCCGTTGGTCAGCATCTTCACGGAACACTTTGCCTCGGAACAATTGCAGCTTATATGCCCGGCGAGTTGGTGGGATCAGCTTATGATGCTTCCTTCATCCTTTGTGTACCCGAAGATGTGATCGAGGAATATCCACTCGAAGAACGCTGGTTTGTGGCTGCCCTGGAGTATGATCGGCACAAAAATTTTTATTCCCCATCAACAGCGAGAAATGAGCCCTGAGCAGGCAAAGGAAACATATTTAAAAATAGCAGATGAAAGCCTTAAACGGCTTCAAACTGATTATGTTGACATCCTTTATTCACACGTCGTGGAAAGTATTGATTGGCTAAACAACCCAGGCATCCTTGAGGCATTTAAGCTTTTGAAAGAACAAAAGAAGGCTCGTTTTATCGGATTTTCCACTCATCAAAACATGGCTGAGTGTATTAATGAGGCAGTACGGACGGATTTTTACGATATCATTCTTACTGCCTTTAATTATGCCATGGCTGACGATGAAAACTTAATAAATGCCTTAAAAAACGCTGATTCAAATGGAATAGGACTTATGGCGATGAAAACCCAGTGCAGTCAGTACTGGTACCGCGAGTATGTTCCAGAAGGCAAACGGGAATATTATAAAGGAAGAATCTTGCATACGGCGGTTCTCAAATGGGCTCTGCGGAATGACTTTATCACCACGTTAGCTGCAATTCCCCCTGATTTGGAGACATTGATTTCTCAAGCCAACTTTTTTCAATAATACTTGGGAATTTTAAAAAGAAAATGGTGTTTTTAATAATCTAAATATCAGTACGTTATAAAAACGTTAGTCAAAATTGGATTACAAAATAACTCTAATCAATTAACATTAATCATTAAAATTTTATACTATGAAACTTGCAACTTACATTATCGGAGCATTATCAAGTATGCTGTTTATTGTCGGTGTTCTTTTTAAAATCCAACATTGGCCCAGTGCAGGGATACTCCTTACAATTGGTTTAGGGATTTTTGGAATCATATTCATTCCAATATTTGCTATATATCATTACAGAAAATCAGAATAGTCAATAATAAAATATAATTGAGGATACCCAAAAGCAGCTAACAAGCCGGTATAAGTAATGCTTAGCCTGGGGAGATTTGAATGTTCGGCTTTTTTATTAATTATAAATAGGCGGGTAAGGGTGGATTGCTCTGAATGCATTACTCATACCGGCGAACCGGCAATTCCCGGGTATACTAATTTTCAACAAATGGAAGAGGATTTTTCTGTTGCCTATGATCTTGAATACACGAAGGAAGAAAAGAAATTTCTTGAAGACAGGAAGGCAAAACTTGCCATATCAGGGTACTGTCAGCAGTGCTCTCGCTGTCTTCCTACCTGTCCAAATGGAGTGGATATTCCAGCGCTCATGCGCACGCACATGTATGCTGCCTGTTACTCCAATTTTTATCAGGCTCGTGATACTCTGGATGAGATTCCCAGAGGAAAAAGTATCCAAATATGTAGATCCTGTAAGACGTGCGTGGCAAGATGTGTCAATTCAGTTAATATCGCAAGGAGAATTGATGAATTAAAAATGATTTATATCTGAAATTAATATGAAATGAAAAGAATCACCATTTTTCTTTTGTTAATTCTTTTCTTCCCTGACGGGAATTCGATCGGACACGCCCAGGATCAGTATATTATGCCGCGGATTACTGAGCCGGTTACCCTTGACGGTTTAAGCGATGAACCAGCTTGGGAAGGAATTGAACCGCTTCCTGTAGTTGAGCATGCTCCTGATTTCGGCAACGAACCTTCAGAGCGAACAGAAATTTTAGTGGCTTATAATGATGATTTTCTCTATGTTGCCGGGCGGCTCTATGATAAGGAACCATCCAGGATACAAGCCAATTCCAGGCAACGGGACTCCGGGGATCCAAGCAGTGAGTGGTTTGGCATTGTAATTGATTCATTTAACGACAAAGAGAATGGTTTAGCCTTCTTCACAACACCGGCCGGTCTGCGTTGGGATGCCGCGGTTTTTAATGACGCCCAGCAAAATCCTGGCACAACTTCGCTTCCATTAAACTTCAGTTGGAATACATTCTGGGATGTGGCTGCAGTCAGTAATGGGGAGGGATGGTTTGCCGAAATGCGTATTCCTTTTTCCAGCCTCCGCTTTCAGGACAATAACGGCCGGGTTGTAATGAGCATCATAAGCTGGAGATTAATAGCCCGCAAGAATGAATTCGTGATTTTTCCTGCGATCCCGCCAGATTGGGGATTTGGAAGTAAGTTTAAAGTTTCGCGAGCCAAGGAAGTTGTGTTTGAAGGTATTTACAGCCGTAAACCTCTTTATATTGCTCCTTATGTGCTTGGTGGATTTAGGCGCTATCACGAACTTAACGAAGAAGAAACAGCCTATAAACGCTTTGATGATTTTGAGCGTGAGGTGGGATTAGATGTTAAGTATGGACTAAAAAATAACCTCACGCTCGATGTGACCCTTAATACCGATTTTGCCCAGGTTGAAGCCGATGAACAACAGGTTAACCTGACGCGTTTCTCACTGTTCTTTCCTGAAAAAAGGCTGTTCTTTCAGGAACGCTCCAGTAATTTCGATTTCAGCTTTGGCGGACCCAATCGCCTTTTCTACAGCCGCCGGATTGGTCTTCATGAAGGGAATCCTGTCAGGATCTATGGAGGAGCACGTTTGGTAGGCAGGGTAGGATCCTGGGATATAGGAGCTTTCAATATGCAGACTGCTCCAACTGAGGAGCTTACCGCGGAAAATTTTGGGGTATACCGCATACGCCGACAAGTTTTTAATCCGTATTCTTATGTTGGAGGTATTGCTGCAACAAGGATAGGTACGGATGGCAGATACAATACAGCTTATGGATTGGATGGAATTTTCAGTCTTTTCAGGAACCACTATCTTACACTCAAATGGGCACAGACTTTAGAAACAGAACAAGAAAATAATCCATTTTCACTTAATCCTTCCCGGCTGTATGTAAATTGGGAACGGCGAACAATTAAAGGATTAGGCTATAATTCACTCTTTGAATATTCTGGTTCTGACTATAACCCCGGAATAGGTTTTGAAATACGAGGAAATTTTACCTGTTTTTATAATGAATTTTGGTATGGATGGTTTCCGGAAGAGAAATCTCAATTGTTCCGCCATAAAGTATTTTTAGATGAACTCCTGGTTTTATGTAATATCGATGGAGCCCCTGAAACGGCTTATCTCGGTCCGGGATATGAATTTGAAACCAGTTCAGGGTATGAGGTCAGAATTACAACTGAATTATCCTATGAAAATGTTCCTGAATCCTTTTCGTTATCAGATAACGCCGAAATTCCGGAGGGTAAGTACACATACTATGGGTTGAAAGGGGAATTCAATACACCCTCGGGTAAACTTATTTACACAAAAGTTGACCTTGATGCCGGTTCATTCTATGATGGCTGGCGCGTTATGCTTGGTTTAACTCCACGATGGAACGCCTCCTCCTCCCTTGAACTTGGCGGTTCCTACCAGTTAAACCAGGTTACTTTTCCTGACCGCAATCAACATTTTATTGCTCACATTGGAGGATTGCGTGTATTGTACATGCTGAACACCAGGTTTTCAGCCACCGCGTTTATCCAGTATAACAGTGCTGTCGATGCAGTTATTACAAATATCCGGCTTCGCTACAACCCACGTGAAGGCAACGACCTTTATCTTGTTTACAACGAAGGGCTTAATACCAACAGGTACGGAAAGTATCCTGTTCTTCCATTTACCAGCAACCGAACAGTGATGTTGAAATATACTTATACATTTACATTTTGAGAAACATATTAATTATTTATTTAATGGGAAGGAGTAATTCAATGAAACCTATTTTAAAAAATTTATTAAAAGCCTGTTTTATACTGTTAAGTAGCTATATGTTTGTAACTTGCCAGTATAGCAAAAAACAACCGAAGAATATTATTCTTATGATAAGTGATGGGTGGGGGTATAACCATATTTTGGCTACAGACTATTATCAATATGGTAACACAAATGTCCAGTCATACCAGGCATTTCCATATCATGCTGCTATGAGCACCTTTATGGCTGAAGGTGGTTATGATCCTGATAGCGCTTGGGTAACTTTTAATTATGTCAGGGAAAAACCAACCGATTCTGGTGCCTCCGCAACTGCATTCGCAACTGGAAAGAAGACCTATTATGGTGCTATTGGTGTAGACACAGAAAAAAATTCATTGGAAAATATAGTTCAACGTGCAGAAAAACTCGGCAAAGCAACTGGAGTAGTAACCAGTGTGCCATGGAGCCATGCTACTCCTGCAGGAATGGTGGCACATGATACAAGCCGTAATAACTACGCTGAAATTGCACAGGAAATGATCTATAATAGCGGTCTTGAAGTTATTATGGGTTGCGGGCATCCTCTTTATGATAACAATGCAAAACAGGTAACCGTAGATATAAGTTACATACTTGTTGGTGGAGAATCAACGTGGAATGATTTGATTGCCGGAACTGCCGGAAATGATGCTGATAATGACGGAACTATAGATTACTGGAGATTGATCCAGGATAGTTTGGATTTTATTAAATTAGTGAGTGGAAATACTCCAAAACGTGTTATTGGTATTCCAAAAGTTAATACAACTTTACAGTATCTAAGAAGCGGACAAACTACTGGGAAAGGTACATCTGCCCCTAATACTACAGACACACCATATACTGATGCATTCAATAAAGGTGTACCTACATTAAAACAAATGACAATAGGTGCCCTTAATGTATTAGATAATGACGAAGATGGTTTCTTTCTGATGGTTGAAGGTGGTGCTGTGGATTGGGCAAGCCATGGCAATACAACAGCTCGTATGATTGAAGAACAAATTGATTTTAATAAGTCAGTGGATGCCGTTGTTAGTTGGGTAAACCAAAACTCTAGTTGGAATAAGACATTGGTAATTGTAACCGGTGATCATGAGTGTGGTTATTTAACCGGTCCGGATTCTGATCCGACCTGGGAACCTGTTGAAAATAATGGAGCAGGTAATTTGCCCGGCACTCAATGGAACAGCGGTAGTCATACGAATCAATTAATCCCGTTGTACGCAAAAGGCAAGGGGATTCGGTTGCTTCGCCGGCATGCAGATGAATTTGATTTAAAAAGAGGTTATTATTTACAGAATAGTGAAGTTGGTCAAACAATGCTTAGTTTATGGACTGAACAGTAATAATTTTTCTTTTGCTTTTCCTTCAAAATAATAATAAGATGAGGGTAGTATCAGGTCAAAAGTAAAAAGCTTACCACGTGAAATGCGACGAAGGAGCATATTTCACTGTGGGCAAAAGACAAAAGTATAATATGCAGATAATATATCCAATATACGATAACTTACCCGTCTGTACATCGTTAACACTACAGTAGCTGAAATGTCCTGTTAAAATTAAAGAGGAAAAAGCCATGACTCAAAAGAACATTCCGTATTTTATCAGTCTTGCAGATACTCCTAAACTTACCCAGATGGCAGGGTTGGAGACGACGATTCTTACTGGATTGCATGGTGGGAAGATGATGATGGTACTCAATGCCACGTTACCAGGTCATACTGTGCCATTACATTCTCATCCACACGAGCAAATTGGAATGGTATACGCTGGCAAGGCGACACTGCGCATCGGGGACGAGGAACGCACCGTACAAAAGGGGGATTTCTACTGCATCCCTGCAAACGTTTCGCATAGTGACACCTGTATAGGCGATCAGCCTTTTGTGATGTTGGATATCTTCTACCCTGTGCGAGAAGATTTTATTGAGAGGCTCAATCAATCCTCAGATGTACAGAGACAAAAACAAGAGGGGGAATGAATTAAGCACCTCAGCTAACACGGGTTTTGCGGTTCACGGAGTTTATCCTGAAGAGCATCGAAGGGTTCGCCCAAATGCTCTGCACTCCGCAAAGTCCAAAAACGTTGTTTTTCATGCAAATAGAACCCTTACTAATAGATAAATAATGATAAAAAATAAAATTGCCATACTATCTGATATTCATGGAAACTCTTGGGCATTAAGAGAGGTTCTTGCTGATATTGAGAGTAAAGGGATTGAGACGATAATTAATCTTGGTGATAGCTTGTACGGACCCTTGGATCCGCAGGGTACGTTTAATTTATTAAATGAAAATAAAGTAATAAGCATTTTAGGAAATCAGGATAGCTTTATTCTTGAGAATCTTGACTCAAATTCTGATTTGATTACTTTAGAGTTTGTAAAAGCCCAGATAGTTAATGATATAGTTGATTGGTTAAAAAAACTTCCTTTCGATTTGATTTATGAAAATGAAATTTATTGTTGTCATGCAAGCCCAACTAGCGATTCAACTTATTTATTGGAAGACATTCGGCCTGATTATGTAACAGTAAAGGATAACCAAGAAATAGATAGATTATTGAAAAATATTAAACAAAAGATTGTTGTTTGTGGACATAGCCATGTTTCAAGGATAGTTGAGACTGATAAGAAGATAGTTATTAATACTGGGAGCGTTGGATTACCAGCCTATGATGATGATTTGCCAATTCCTCACAAGATGGAAAATTTCTGCTCCCACGCAAGATATTCAGTTTTGTCATTCACTAATAATTCAGTTAATATTGACCAGATTTCAATTTTGTACGATTATGAAGTTGCAGCAAAAATGGCAAAGGAAAATAATCGAAACGATTGGGCTAATTGGATAAGAACAGGACGGATATAATAATGCACGAAAACAAAACAATATATATAAAAAATAGGCGGGACAGCAGGTATATCAATGGTTATAGTCCGCTTCAACCTTTTTGCAACTTAATAGGTGAATCAAACTTAACCACCTACTTTTCATATGTGTGCCGAGAAGTAGTGATCGGCAATTAATAACCACTGCATGATGTAATTGAGATGGTGGAGTTGACCACTGACGATAAATGTCAGGGTCTTTTGACCCACCGAAGTCATCTTGCAGGAGAGGGCTTCAAACCACCTAAAAGTGCTTTGGTAAAGAGTCAAAGTACTGAGCGTTTAGGAAAAGTGCACCCAAGAGGTGTACTGGTATGGTTAATAGAGATGAACGAAAGTGAACCGCTGATAAGGTGTTAAGAAAGTGGTGCATTCTATCAAAAGCTGTAGAGGTATGAATACAGTGATAAGTACGGTGGAAACCTGTTTACTGACTGTACGGCAGGCGTCACATTCAGGCGGCATAGCCTGCCCCGTTTAGCGGGGAGTATTATTCGGGCTTAATTACGGAACTCGGGAACCTGCATTGCAATGCTAAGGGAAATACATAAATAGAAATACAATCTAGAGCTAAAATATCGAAGAGCAGTGTAGGGACGGACTAATCCGTAGTAGTGATGAAGCATCTGTAATGGATGTGGAGCGAAGGGCTTAGCTAATATGTTTTACGTTTTGCCAACCTGAGAGGGAATGAGCTTTTTAATGTAATCCATATTAGAAGAGCCGTATGACGGGAGACTGTCAAGGTTCTGTGAGAGGCTTGGGGTGAAATTCTCCTTGCCTACTCGATACCAAACGTTAGCTGGCTAAGGAGTGTTTATATGAACCACAAATTAAATTTAAAGATAATCTCAATATTATTATTTGTCGCTTTTATCATTCTT
>Ga0315547_1002122_pt1 | contig 14363 bp, 11 predicted proteins | sample SalMarSW160240MG_2_FD_202542 | JGI IMG/M metagenome (GOLD analysis project Ga0315547, IMG submission 202542) | Salt marsh sediment microbial communities from the Plum Island Ecosystem LTER, Massachusetts, United States - Salt Marsh Sediment SW1601-240 ... | reverse complement strand
GAGTCGGGCATCAACAAGGATCGGCGAGAATGTGAAAACGGCGTTTGTGGCAAAGGAGCAGGAAGAGATGGCAGGAAGGAGAACCAAGAACGGCACGACACTGGGATTCGAGAAGACGCTCTGGCAGACGGCAACCCGTGATCTTGATGACCTTGTTCGGAAGGGCGTGATTCTACGCGTTGGTGCGGGGCGAGGGGCTCACTACGTGAAGGCAAAAGAAATGCCTCAGAAATGACTCATATGCCCCAAGAGAGCGAGAGAAGGAATGCCTCAGGAATGCCCCAAATGCCCCATCCATGGGTTGTTGGAGATAGGAACGCGAAGGGCTCACTAACGGCTCAATCGGGGCATCGACATGAACCCGACAGCAAGCCGACAAACCCGACACAGTGCCGAACCCTTAACAAAGCGGGCGATATCGTCCATGGTAAAGGCTGCCTTTCACATAGCATTGGGATCACAGATTGTGACCTCAAAGCGAATGGCTAGGTGAGGGAATGACTGCGCCGAAGGAGATCAAGAGACTCATTGAACGGTTCCACGAGAATCGCGATGTCTATTGTTCAAGCGCGTACAACGAGGCCCAGGCCAGACACGAATTCATCGATCCGTTCTTCATGGCGCTCGGCTGGGATGTAAACAACGAGAAGGGCTACGCGGAAGCCTACAAAGAGGTCATCCACGAGGACGCGATCAAGGTCGGCGGCGCGACCAAGGCGCCAGACTACGCGTTCCGCATCGGTGGGGTGCGCAAGTTCTTCGTCGAGGCCAAGCGTCCGGGGGTGAACATCAAGGAGGACGCAGTCGTTGCCTATCAGCTACGACGCTACCAATGGTCCGCCAAGCTGGCGCTATCCATCCTCACCGACTTCGAGGAGTTCGCCGTCTACGATCGCCGCACAAAACCGGCCAAGACGGACAAGGCCTCGACCGGCCGCGTCCTCTACCTCACCGCCGACGAGTACGTGGATCAATGGGACGAGATCGCGGCGATATTCTCACCGGAATCCATCCGCAAAGGCTCGTTTGACAAGTACGCCAAAGTGGCCAAGCCCAGAGCGGAGGTCGACACCGCGTTCCTGAAGGAGATCGAGGCCTGGCGCGACGTGCTCGCCAGAAACATCGCCCTGCGCAACACCGACCTTTCCACCCGTGAGTTGAACTTCGCCGTCCAGCGCACGATCGACCGGATCATCTTCCTGCGGATCTGCGAGGACCGGGGGATCGAGGAATATGGTCAATTGATGGCTCTTCAGAACGGCACGGAGACTTACAAACGTGTGTGTCAGATCTTCCGCCGTGCAGACGAGCGCTACAACTCCGGCCTATTTCACTTCCGCAAGGAAAAGGACCGCACCGAGCCGCCCGATGGGCTTACTCTCAACCTCGCCATTGACGACAAGGCCTTGAAAGGCATCCTCAAGGAACTCTACTACCCGGAGAGCCCGTACGAGTTCTCTGTCCTTCCCGCAGACATTCTCGGCCATATCTACGAGCAGTTCCTCGGCAAGGTCATCCGGCTGACATCAGGTCACCACGCCAAGGTCGAGGACAAGCCCGAGGTGAAGAAAGCTGGCGGCGTCTACTACACCCCCACCTACATCGTTGACTACATCGTCGAGCACACGGTGGGAAAGCTCCTTGATGGGAAGAACCCCCAGCAGGCGAGCAAGCTTCGCATCTTGGATCCCGCCTGCGGGTCCGGCTCGTTCTTGCTTGGTGCCTATCAGACGCTGCTCGACTGGCACTTGAAGTGGTATTCCGAGCACGACGCAGAAAAGCACGCGCGGGGCCGCAATCCGAAGATCTTCCACGGACCCGGCGGCGACTGGCGGCTGACCACAAGTGAGAAGAAACGAATTCTCTTAAACAGCATCTACGGTGTGGACATCGACCCGCAGGCCGTTGAAGTGACCAAGCTGTCGCTCCTTCTGAAAGTCCTGGAAGGCGAGAACGAGGAAACACTTGTCAAGCACCTGAAACTCTTTCACGAACGGGCATTGCCCGATCTCGCCGACAACATCAAGTGTGGCAACTCGCTCATCGGCCCCGACTTCTACGAAGGAAAGCAACTCAGCCTGATCGACGAAGAAGAACGCTACCGCATCAACGCCTTCGACTGGCACGCCGAGTTCCCCGAGACCATGAAAGCCGGCGGCTTCGACGCCGTGATCGGCAATCCACCGTGGGTCAGCGCATGGACCGGTGAAGTCGCCGTGCGGAGGTACTTAGCTAGGAAACTGGAGGGGCTTGCAGGTCACTGGGACCTGTATCTAGCGTTTCTCCTTAGGACTCTGACGCTTCTGAAGCAAACGGGCACCCATGCGTTTGTATATCCAACTTCTGTTCTGAGCGAGATATACCCGAAGCAGGTTCGGGAAATGCTGATTCGGAGTTCGAGGCTCCGGGCCTTGGCAGTTTTCGGGTTGGAGCGCGTCTTCAAGAGGGTATCGAGAAGGGTCTGCATTATGGTCGTCGGTGAGCCCACATGTGGCAAAGTAAGGGTTGATCATTTCATGAATGGTAGACTGACGGAGAGGCATGAAATTGGGGGACCGCTTTGGCTTAGTGGTGAGAACTCCGCCTTCTCAGTAGACGCCACAGAGGAGGATCTGCAATTGATGAGACGCATCACCGACGGCGCAGTCAAGATAGGAAACATCTTCTACGTGAACTACGGTGCTCAGATCTGCAGTAAGAAGAAGGGGGAGTTTACGCGCGAGGAGTTTCTTTACAAGGTCCCTCAGGGCAACTCGAAGAAGTATCTGAGCGGTTCTAGCATCAAGAGATACCAAATACGCTGGGGAGGAGAGTTCCTCGACTACCAACCGAAGCTTATCTACGGGCCTCGACATCCGAAGTTTTTTGAATCCCCAAAGATTGTGGTTAGCAAGACGAGCACAAAGGGCTATGGCCTAAAAGCCACATACGACGGCTCTGGGTACTACTGTGGCCAACGCCTCATATGTCTTGTTCGTTATGGGATTCTAGAAGGGACGAACCTGAAACTGCAATTCAAGGGTTACACGAGAATCACGGATAGCGCCTCCGATCTCTACTACACAGGGCTTCTGAATTCCCGCTTGCTCGCCTTCTACTTCTCCAAGTTCGTGGCAACACGAAATCTGCAGGGGGAGTACACGGATGTAGTGCCGAAGATGGTACGTGCATTACCTGTGAAGAGGCCGGATCTGTCAGGTGCCCAGGACAAAGTCCGTCACGATCGAATGGTTGAACTCGTCGAGAGCATGCTGAAGCTGCACAAAGATGTTCAAGCCGCCAAGACTGATCACGAGAAATCGCTCATCCAGCGCCAGATCGAGGAAACTGGTAACCAGATCGACCAACTCGTCTACGAACTCTACGGCCTGACAGACGAGGAGATCAGAATCGTTGAGGAGGCGACCAAGTGAACCTCGGACCCATAGGTCCACTCCTTGATATCTTGCCATGCAATGATAAGACTGTCGATATCTGGGCATCCAATATCCCATGAGATGACAGGAATAAAGTTGACACCCGCCGCTCTTCGACATACTATGTTGTAGAAGTGCACAATAATCATTGATGGACATGAAAGGAGGAGACTCATGGGAGAAACATCCAGTCACAAACGGGCTAAAGCCAAGGCTGCGGGCAAATCAGGCAAGACCGAGGTGCCACTCAAAGGCAACCGGCGGCTTGATGCCGTTTCGAAGGTCAAAGCCACTGAGGTTGAGCGCAGTGGCACCCTAGCCGGTTTGGAGAAGGCGGCTCAGCGCCTCAAGGCTAGCAGAAAGCGGCAGAAGGTTCTCCAAGTTCCCCAAAAGGACATGGACAAGGCCTCACAGGCAATGCGAAACGTAGGGGTTGGTGGAACTGTCAAGAACATGTTAGGAACGAAACGACGCTCTGTCCCGAAGAAGAAGTAGCGGAATTCCGGGGACGCATACCATAATTCCTCAAGGAGCAGCCTGAAATAGGGTTTATGTCCCTCGAATCCGAAGGGATGACTCCCGACCCACCGGGAAACAGACTGAAGCCGACGATCTCGCAGGAGGTGCACCGAGAGTATCCTCCTTTACAAACCGCGTGCCTCCAGAGTTGTCCCTAGATCTCCTGAAATGGACATTGCATCGCCGGATTCGCCCTACTGGTACGCTGACGGTCCGCCGCCCCGATGTAGTTGGCGCTCTCGGTCAAGCCGTGACCTGTAGAGCCCATGATCTCCTGGCGGCAATAGTTGGAGCTTCAGGTTCCTCTTCTTAGTGAGCCTTCTAACCCACTCTGCATCCTCATGATACATAATGAAGCGTGTGGCATTGCGTACTGTTCTCTTGTTGGCCTCGCGGACCAGGAACTGCCGGGCGTGATGGAACGCGCAATCTTCGGAGATCGGCAGGTGCTTAACCCACAATGCCACGCGTGTTGATAGCGGGAACATGAGTTCCGATTCGGGCTTGCCCATGCCGATCCCCTCTGTGTAGAAGACCGGGTTGTCACTGGTCAAGAACATAGACGAACCTTCCGCAATGGCAAACGTCCAGTGCATCGAAGCCAGGAAGTCCACCACCTCTCGGCTGATTTGGGGCGGCTGATTCTCGGGCCTTAGCTCCTCGGGTAAATCTTGTTTCCATTCCTCCTCGATACGGTCGATCTCGGACATGCGGCGTGAGTACGTTGCGCCATCGAGTCTACCCTCATCCATGAGCGACTGAATCGTCGAACGCCAGTCGGATACCGTGTCCTCAAGCGCATCTGGAAGCACTTCCTGGTAGAGCCGCTCTCGATGCCGCGGCACTCTTCTGATCATCGCAAGGATGTAGTGTGAGAACTCGTTCTTGTCCTCGACAGAAAACAGCAGGTCTTCGCGTATCCGGCACAGTATCCTGTTGCTGGGCTCCTCGATCAGGTTAGCCAGGAACTGCTCCACCTCTTCCGGGTAGTAGTCGTGTTCGGCCGCTACGTTCTGGGGCTGTGTGGCGAACGAGTGTCCTGTTATCTTGTCGAAAATCCAGATGATCTCTCTTTCGCCTTGCTCGGCAAAACCTCGCAGGTAGTGCAGGGGGACGTAATGTGTTCGCATGCGATCTCCTGTCCAGACTATCCTTGTGCCCGAGAACTCATGGTAAACTTTAGCTCCGCTGAGGTTCAAGCCTGGGGAAGTCTGGGGTCTACCATTGACACTTAATAGCAGCGTGAAACCTGGTCTTCATTCTTGGCATCCACAAGAAGACGATTTGACGCGGGCGATGAGCAACGAGACTTGATAACGATTGTTGGACGGGCCTATTCCACCATCGATCTCACGGGCGAGCGTGTTGCCAGCAGATTGAACTCCAAAAGCGAAGCTCCGACCCCCAACTCGACATACCCCAGCCTCGATGTGACAGGGTTGGGGGAATACCAAGAATGAAGGTCTGGCCCTAGGTATTCACTAGGTATTCAACTTTTTGGCGAACATTTCAGTAATACCTACATAAGTTGGGCGCAATTCCTCCAAGTACTCCAGAGCCTGTGGAAGAACCCCGTCAAGCCTATCTTGCCCAACGTATATCCTCTTTAGGATATTCATTACATCTGGATATTCTTCGGCAATTCTGGCGCCAAGTGCCAGCGCAAGCGCAAGCGCAGCAGTACATGGATCCAAGTTGGCCGTGTCGTTTCCCGAGGTTTTCATACCCGCCATCTGCACTAGGTGAGCAACGACTGATAGAGCACCGATTTGGTTCCCCACTGATAGATACGCAAGGCCGACTTGTTCCAAGCAAGTTGCGATTCGATCTGGGGGGGCGAATGATTGAGCTCCTAGGTGGATTTCAAACCTTCCAGAGCGCGAAAGGAGTCCTACCCCCCGCGTTGCGGCATTGGTGTATCCTTTTCGAATTGAGAAGAGCGTCACTTGGAGAACTGCCTGAGCAAATCTACCGTAGTCGAAGTCGCATTTGCCCCATACCTTCTCTGTTCTAACGTACAACCGCCCCAAAGCTTCAATTGAACGAAGCGCGTTCAGGTCATCGCCTGGTGTATTAGGATCCTGTACAACCTCCTCAAGTCCAGAGATAAGGCATGAAAGGGCCTCTACACGCATGCGGTCCCAGTTTTCCGTGTATAGCTGCTTGGATAGCGCATCAAGCTCTCCGATGATGAGTCCCTTTTCATACCCTCCTCTAGCTTCCTTGCCAATGTTGATCAGGGTTTCCAGCTTCCGAAGGAAGTACTTGCGCCGGCTCCGCCGGAGTTCAAGGCTAGCCCGACGAGCGAAGTACTGAATAACTCTCTCGGGAGATGACACTCGCTGAAGAAGGATTCCGAAGTATGCAACAAACACGACGGTACCCGACAAAAAGCTGGCAAAGATCCATGGCGAAACCCTTTTCCAAACGGTACGGAAAACATCCTGAAACAGTGCTTTTTGTGGTTCTATCGAAGTTCCCTGCGAAGGAACAACTGCCCCAAGAACAACAAGGATGAGCAAGCAAGTCAGCACTATGAGCAGAGTCCAGTACCAGCTGCTAAGCACTGTGGATGCAATACGGCGCATCTGATCTTTGTACGTCAGTGAAGCAAGCACCTCAGGAAAGGCAATCAGGGAAACGAGAAAGATACCAAGGAGGCTTCCACACAGGACGCAAGTTTCCCGCGACACCGAACCCACACTAGAGCCCAGTAGCCCAGCAGCACCCGCAAGAAGGCAAACCCAGAACAGCCAGAAGCTAACACGACCCAGTAGCCAAGCGAAGGCTCCAGAGAACAAGCGGATGAGCTTCAAGATTTGGCCACGAATCCACCACCGGAACAACGTGAGCAGTCTATTAAGAAAGCGATTTGGATACACTGATGTCAACTAGCTGCTTCAGAACTCTCATGTCTGATTGCGCTTTCACTCTGATCTCAGTGATTCCGTAACTACGTAGCTCCTTATGAATTTCCTTGTCTTCGACGACAGTCAGCACTGCAATCTTGTCTGGGGAAAGTCGGGAAACAGGAATGTGTAATTGAACGGGCTTGAATTCGGGCTTGAAGATCGCACGAATCAGGTCAAGCCCAAGGTATGATCTCTTGTCTTTGGGGTGCTCGTCGAGTCTTTTCCATACATCATCTGTTCCCGCGTTTATTATGATATCAACGATTACAACGTCGTACGCCTCGGATTTGAGGCGTTCAGCTGCGTCTGTAGCATTCCCTGTAGTCTCCAAAACGTGGCCGGCCATGATAACTGGATCAGCATAATCGGAAAAGGACCTCTCTGCCTCATCTTCTATCCACAGAACTCGCGCCAATACCATCACCTCCTTTCACTGCGGTACTTCGGAAGAGTTACCTCTACGATCGTCTTAAAGGGCCTAGAGTAATCTTCCGGATCGGCACCCTCATCTGTTGATACACTTGTCACCTCAACATAACCTTTGTGAGCCTCAGCAGTCTCACTTATGTCCGCCAAGCCAATGCCCGACCCATTCCGATTGTAGTCCTTCGAAAGCTCACCGCGATATCCGAAGCCATAGATCTTCTTGGATTCGATCTCCTGTCGCTTAATGGGCACTCCATAGTTCCAAGTGGAGATGGAGAAGGCATTACCTTTATCTTCCACTCGAACTTCTATCGGATCAGAGTGGTCTCTACGGCCCAAGTGCGAATACTTGATTGCGTTCAGGAGCATATTGCTTATCATCCGGTTTACGTGTACATCAGCAATCTCAGCTGAGAGTTCTCGAGGCCCCCTATACGTAATCATGCGTCGTCTTTCTTCTGCAGCCATTGGCGCGTACAGCTCGATACTTCTCGCTACAAGCCGCACTACATTCATCACCCGGAAATCATATTCTACAGCTGCCCTCGATAGGTGTCGTCTGAGGCCCTCAATGATAGTCTTCAGACCCTCAATTTCCGAGAGCGTGATCATGATAGACCGCTCAACTGCAGCCGTTGCGATTCCTGTAGCGTACGTTGCCAATGCATCGAGCGTGTGGTCAGGACCTTCTAGCGGAACTGTGTCAAGCGCTTTCAGAACGCCCATGGCAACTCCACGCGTCGTAACATGCTCAATCGGTGAGTCCTCGTAAAGATGCCGTCTGGACAAGATATTCTTTAAGCGTAAGAGTTCTTCCCCAAGAATGGTTGCTGCAGCATCCTTCAATGGCCGTAGGGCATCGACGGCCATACTAATTCCTACTTCAAGGTCATCGCCTGATACTTCTGAGACCGAGTCGTCTTTCCGGAAGGGGATTATGTGAATCGCTTCCAGCATCTTCCGTTGCATGTTCAAGGCTGCGTCAATCCTCAGCATTGGCGAGATGTACTTGTGCATGAATCGATCTATATGCTCCGTATACTTGTCCAGTTCGCCTCGAGATATTTCTACTCTTTCTTCCAGCTCCTTCTGCTTTGAAACATCTCTGACTGTTCCCTCGCGCAAGCTAAAGCTGCCCCCACGCTCGACAACTCTGCAGTCGTCCTCTATCCAGAAAGTACTCCCATTGCTGCGCTTCGCGAGCATTCTATGGCCTATGAGGTTCTTTCCATCCTTGTGCCTGTTTTCCAGCTTTTCAACGAAATCTCCCTGGTCTCCTCTATCAGCGTAGAGATCGAGAATGGAAACCTTGCCAATGAGCTCACTTGCCTCTCTGTATCCGTACATTTCTGCGAAAGCTTGGTTGCAGCGGCAGATCAGCTGTCCCTCTGTGCTAGCATCAACAGCATAGTATCCCATAGGAAGATCCTTAAGGGCGCGAACGCAGTGCTGGCTTTCTGTAACATCTGTGAAAAGGCAGTATCTTCGAAGCAGGTTGCCATCCACTACCTCAGCGTTGTTTGTGGCTTGAACTATGATCTCCCTACCATCCCTGCAACGCATGTCCAGGATCCTGTTTTCCACCAACTGCTCCGCTCTAAGTTCATTTCTGAGCTTCTCGAGCTCATCTGGATCACTATAGATCTCGGAGACGCTCGTTCCAATGAGCTCTTTTTCGCTCCCATAGCCAAGAATCCTGCATGCAAAATGGTTGGCCCGCACGATCACATCATCTGCATCAACCTCATAGAAACCGATCGGTAGCTTCTCGAGTTTCTCACGTAACCTTTCTTGTTCAGTGATGTCAATTATCGCACCCTCATATCCAGCCGCTCTTCCGTCCAGGGTAAGCTTACAGAGGCAAGACTCAGCAACGATTCTCCTGCTGTCTCCTATCGTCAATGATGAGACTGTACGCACTATATCAGGAAAGAACGCTTTTGCATGCCTAAGGAATCTTCTGCGCTCTCCTGGGCGGGCATAGAATGATGCAAATGCTAGCTTTCTGCTGGGGAGATGACCATCGTCGGACAGATGGAGGATTCCTTGTGCAGTTGGATTGCACCTCATCAGCAAGTCATGTCCGTTAGTGGAGTAGAAACCCACAAGCCTCGTGGTAGTCAAGCGTCTTTCTCGGATTTTGTTCAACACACTCACCATAACATACCCTCCTCTGGAGCCGTGCATCTATTCATTCTACGTTTGAGGGCGATAGGCATCAACTTTTGCTTTCGTCACCCCTTTCCGCTGGTTCTATCGAGCTTTGAAGGTTCCAGTGATGGCTGAAGCAAACGTTAAGTTCTGGAACATCTCTGAAGGACTCCATTGGGGTTAGGACTCCATTGTTGCCATTGTTGTTGCCATTGTTGGGGTCTACCATTGGATTTTACAGATGCGGGGAGTGCCCCTGTTAAGTAGACTATCTTCTTGATGGGGTGTAGCTCATGGGGTCGGCAGTCTCCGGGAATCCCGGGACGCATACGATGATTCCTCAAGGGGTGGTCTGAAATAGGGTTATGGAATTCGGGTGACACATACCTTATCTCAGTGTAGAATTACGGTATGTGTCACCAGATCCTCTTGGTTATACCCCCGATGCTAGGGATCCTATCGTATGAGTGAGTATCAGAGCTGTGGCCCATGCGTTTGGGGACAACGATGTGGACAATGGCTACAATACGGGAACACAGGAAGGAGGCCATATGCCAGCAAGCCACACGGCACAGTCGCAGAGGATCGAGGATCTAGCCAATGAGCTCAACATCGAAGTAAGTGTGCTATTCTCAGAAGAGAAGCATGCTGTCGTTCTACCGGCGCTGGGTAGGAAATCGGATCTCGTGTATGCCCCGTTCTCGAAAGAGATAGCCAAGGCGCTCTCATCAGAGGGCGTCTGTACCTGCCTGTACGAAGATGAGCGGGAGAAGCATGACCTCATCCGAAAAAGCGCTGACATCATCCTTCCTGTGATTCTGTTCTTGGGCAATGTTGCCGTTACTGTTGGTGTTACAGTTATCGCAAACTGGATCTATGATCGGTTCCTCAGGGGCAGGAAGTCTACGGAGCCAGCGATCAGGATTGAGATCGCTGAGGTTGACACCGAAACCGGGATCGTCTCACGGCATACCATCGAAGGGTTGGCATCCGAGGTGCGAGGACTCCTCGAGAAAGGCCTGGAGCGCTCCCCAGGAAATGCCGTGTCTGAGGGAAGCTGCTCCTGTGCAGATGCGGAGATCGGGAACACAAGCCACACGCTGGACCATTCGAAGGCTTCAGTTTCGTACCAGTCAGCGCAAGAGAGCTATAAGCGAGGACAGACCCTTCTTGCCCGGGGAGAGGAGAACCAAGCAGAAGAGGCATTCAGGGAAGCGTTGCGACTTCTGCAGATTGCCTACCTACTAGACGACCGCCCACCTATCCTAATGGCAGAGATGCACGAAGTTGGCAGAGAAGTACAGACTATATTCTCTTGTCCGTTGGAGATGCGTGACGGTCAGTACTGGAATAGCTGTCCAGCATTTCTCTCGCACTATGCAGGTGGCTTCAGCATCGGCGGAATTGGAACGGCGGTCTGCTCGATATGCGGAAGGTCTATGCTTGAGTGTGACCATGTTCCAGGTGAGGTCTACAAGAACGTGATCGCGCGTAGGACACCGGGCGGGTTGTGCACGATATGTGCGAAGGAGCAATGTAACCATGAGGATGGCGCTACATACGACGACGTTACTGCGTTCGGCATCATGACGGACATCGACCTTGATCATATCGCCTATGTGTCACGGCCCGAAGATCCACTGTGTACCGTCACCGCCGTTCCCATATCACGCGCCGAGATAGCGCGGCAATTGCCGCCTGAAGAGCTGGCGCAGTTCAAGTTCGGAAAGACGCGGCTCTTCTGTACACATTGTCGTGTCTGCGACGGTCAAGCTAAGAAAGAGGCGGTGGAATTCCGGTGACGCAACCCATAATTCCTCAAGGAGCAGCTTGAGATAGGGTCTACGTCCCTCGAATTCCAACATGATGTAAAGAGAAGACAGGAATAGAGTTGACGCCCGTCGCTCTTCGGCATATTATGGCGAAGTGGCACAATAATCGTTGTTGCGGTTTACCATCCGATGCTGGTCGGCGCGTAGCGCCTCCCAACAAGGGATGAAGCTGATGTGCGGTCTGATGATACGCAAGTGTGCCTTCCGCTCGCAGCTTATGCGCAGCCCCGTTAGAGGTATTTAGGAGCTAAATGGAAGTGCTATCGACTATCCTTGTGCCCATAGTGGTGGCGCTAGTAAGTGTAGCCCTCACCGCGGTCATCACTATGAAAATTAAGTTCTCGAAATCCGAGAAAGAGGTCATTGAGGGCTTGAAAAAGATTGGGTATTGGATATTTCAATTTATTTGGGTTCCAACCATTATCTTTCTACTAGCAAGAGAAATTATGTCAGATGATCCTGTCACAAGGCGGTCGGTATTTGCTATCGCCTTATACGTAGTAAGTCTAGTAGTTACTATTCTGACTTATATCCTCATGGGGATAATGAACATTATTGGACGTATGGCGGATGCTCAGACTCGCCACCTTTCGATAACAGAACGGCTTGTAGATGCCAGTGATGAGACGAGTAATACCCCTAACCATGCAGATGCACCCGACGCGAAACAATCACGCGGCTAATTTGCCACGTTAGGAGCAACGAGATGGGCGAGCGCGCGGCTCTCGTCAAGTTTGTGGAATTCCGGGGATGCATACCACAATTCCTCAAGGAGCAGCCTGAAAGAGGGTCTGTATCCCTCGAATTCACGCCAGGACCGTACATAATATGGTCGGTAGCCACGTTTGATGTATCATCCCTCGTGGTGTTGAGGAATCCTAGAGAACCAGAAGAAGGATGATAGCCCACATGAAGAGGATCTGGGAACATGTGAGTCACGCAAGCAGTCTGGTGACGATTGTAGGAACCATCTTACTTCTCGTCTTAGGCGGGTGTGCGCTGCGTTGGGCACAACGAACGTTCACACAGATGGAACTCGACTTCCGCTTCACATCCCCCGCGGAGAACCAGATCGTGCGTGGTCCACTTCTAGTAGATGGCGCTTTCAGCGGACGTAGCCGTCAGTACGTTGTTACCCTTGATGGGGAGACGATATCGATACAGATTCCTTACTTACTTGACAGCTCTTCGTTGCCGGATGGCGTCCATGCTCTGTCACTCGAGATCAAGCGGCCCGGTGGCACAACAACGAAGGTAGCGGCTACGACTTTCAGAGTGGATAACCAACCACCAAGAATCATCATCCAGCATCCAATCAATGGGGAGGTAGTGTCAGGGTTACTGGATGTACCCTACGAAATCAGAGGAGCCAGGACTGATATCCAGGCGGTTTTCCAGGTTGATGGGAACACCCGAGAGCCTTTTGAAACGCTTGATACTCAAGCGTTGTCCGATGGGCTACACACTCTTGCAATTGCGGCGGAGGATGAGGTGGGAAACGTTGGACGAGCATTGGTCGAGTTCATAGTTGACAACACGCCTCCTGAGATCGTGTGGATCGGACTTCAGCAAGGAATCCCAGTGCGTGGAGAGGTTCTCGTCAAGCCGGAGATCAGTGAGGCAAACCAAGATAGGGTGCAGTGGCGCTTGGATGACGTTGTGGTGGGTGATTCTCGTGTGCTTTCATTGGACACCCGGTTGCTCGAAGACGGCGAATACTCACTGGAACTCTCTGTATGGGATCTCTCAGGATACGTAGCCGTGGTAGATTGCGTACTGCTCATGGACAACACTCCACCGTACCTGAAGTGGACCCTGCCAGACGCTCAAACTACGGTTGTCTACAAGGGGCAAAGTCTGCCACTTGGCATAGGCATAAAGACAGAGCGTGGTGCAGACATTGCGGTTTTTCGCGGCGGAGATGCTATCGACGGCGGATACTTGGAGTTCCAAGACAACTCGGTTGGAGATCTTGTCGAAATCCATGTAGTCGCGACGGACGCGGCGGGGAACCCCTCGGAGTTGAGGAGCCTCCTTGTTGTTGACCAGAATCTGAAAAGTCGCTTGAGCAGCATTCTGATCATTGGCCGAACACTGATTTCGTGGCTTCTTGAACCTTTCAACGAGCTTCCTTTGTTGGTTCGTTTGTTGGCTGGATCGGGGCGCCCCGCGCTGTCCTTCGAGTTCTGTCCCCCGCAGGCCTTATACTTCTTGGGGACACGTCTTGAACTGGACCTGCCTTCTGTGGAACTTTACTGGCAGTTTGTTGTAGTCCCCGGGATGGGGTTCGCGATCCCGCTCTTCAGATCGAGATCGGCCGATGAGGAAGATCGTGCGGTTATGCAACCAAAGATTGGTTTTGGGGTAATGTGGTTTGGGTTTCCGAGGCTCAAAGATACCGAGGCGGACGGAATGTCCGCAGACGCCGAAGCAAGCGTCGACAAGCAGTCGTATTACGTCTCAAACGCATTTACGGAACTACTCTTCTCCTGGGATCTTACCCCTGTTATGGATCAGGATTACATGGAGATAACGTTGGGTTTCCGTGTTGGCTTGACGCACATCGTCGTGCAAGACGATGCTGGTCGCAGTGATAACTACATTCCCGCAGCTGGAATAGTCTTGCGCGTCAAGGCATTCTTCTAGCAGCTGGAATGTAGGTTATCGGAAATCATGGGAAATCGGGGACATAACACCTATTTCTGCCTGGTCGGGTCTTCATTCTTGGCATCCACAAGAAGACGATTTGACGCGGGCGATGAGAAACGAGGCTTGATAACGATCGTTGGACAGGGCTATTCCACAATCGATTCCACGGCCAAGCGCGTTGCCAACAGACTGAACACCAAAAGCGAAGTTTCGACTCCGTCACGCGGTTCCTTCTGGAGTTCATTTAGCCTGGTTGCCAGTCCGATTGCGTCAGGAAGCTACACCATGAGCATCGAGCCTTGACATGACGGAAAAGTAAGGCATAATATGAGAGTAAGGAGATACGCAAAAGGAGGGGAAGAACCATGACAATTGCCACACTTTCCTCGAAAAAGCAGATCACCATCCCCGCGCAAATCGCACGTCGCTGGAACCTAAAACAGGGGGACGGATTGATG
>Ga0315547_1002119_pt1 | contig 14382 bp, 15 predicted proteins | sample SalMarSW160240MG_2_FD_202542 | JGI IMG/M metagenome (GOLD analysis project Ga0315547, IMG submission 202542) | Salt marsh sediment microbial communities from the Plum Island Ecosystem LTER, Massachusetts, United States - Salt Marsh Sediment SW1601-240 ... | reverse complement strand
TGTACCCATCTCAATCTCGGCGTGGTATATCTTGGTGGTATCTACCAGAAACTCGACGATACGGGTGGCCCGGCCGAGACAGACCGGCAGGACTCCGGTGGCGTCCGGGTCCAGCGTTCCAGAATGGCCCACGCGCCGCTCGCCGCTGAGGCGTTTCACCATAGCCACCACGCCAAACGAGGTCTTGCCCGGGGGTTTATTGATGTTCAGTATGCCGTCCAAGGTCAGTCCTTATACTCTGCGCTGGCCTGGTCGATGAGCCGCAGTATGCGGTCGCCGTGCTCGATGGAGTTGTCCCAGTGAAAGCTCAGTTCGGGAGTACGCCGCAGGGTTACATTTTTAGCCAGCTCGGAGCGCAGGAAACCGGAAGCCGAGTTCAGTACCCCCAGTATTTTCTGTTCCTGCTGCTGCCCGCCGATGCAGCTGACGAAGACCTTGGCGAATTTGAGGTCCGAAGAGGTATCAACCTCGGTCACGACGACGAATTCATCGAGTCGCGGGTCTCTCAGCTGGTGCTGGATTAATTCGCTGATTTCCCGTCGAATGAGGGTATTTACGCGTTCGATGCGATGTGCCATGACCTGAAGCCCGGATATCTGTCGTTACCCGGATTTTTCCATTCTATAAAATTCCAGCGTGTCACCGACCTCGAAATCGTTGAAGTCCTTGATGCCCACGCCGCACTCGTAGCCCGCGGCCACCTCTTTGGCATCATCCTTAAAGCGTTTCAGACTGCTTACCGTGGATTCGCTTAATACCTCTTTGCCTCTCTGTACCCTGACGGATGTGTTACGGACTACCTTGCCGTCGGTGACGTAAACGCCGGCTGCCTTGGCACCCTTGCCGGCCGAAAAGACCGCCCTTACCTCGGCGCGCCCTTCGGTGACCTCGGCGTAGGTTGGTTCGAGCATGCCCTTCAATGCCTTGGCCAGGTCATCGGCCAGGGTATAAATCACGTTGTAGTGACGGATGTCCACGCCACTGGTAGCGGCCAGCCGCTTGGCGCCTTCCGCGACGCTGACATTAAAGCCGATGATAAGTCCGTTGGAAGCCATGGCCAGCATGACATCACTCTCGGTGATATTACCGGTGCCGCCGTGGATAAGTCTGACCTTGACTTCATCCGTGCCCAGTTGTTCCAGGGAGCTTCTGATAGGTTCGATGCTGCCCTGGACATCCGTTTTGAGGATAACATTGAGCTCTTTTACTTTGCCGGCGCTTATCTGGTCGTAAAGTGTATTAAGGTTGACCGATTTCCCTGTCTGGGCAGCTTTTTTCTCCATTTCCGCCCGGTTCCTGGCGAGCAGGGCCTGGGCATGACGTTCATCGGCTACAGCCGTCAAAGTATCTCCGACCTGCGGTACGTCGTTTAACCCCAGGACTTCGGCGGGACTCGATGGCTCGGCTTTCTTTATCCGCTTGCCCACGTCGTTAAACATGGCTTTTACCCTGCCCCAGGTACTGCCGACGGCTACCGTATTGCCTTCTTTCAACGTCCCTGTTTGTATCAATATCGTTGCCAGCGGCCCCCGGCTCTTGTCCATCTTGGCTTCAATAACCACTCCGGCGGCCAGCTGAGAAGGGTTCGCCTTGAGCTCTTCCATTTCCGCCACCAGCAGGACGCTTTCCAGCAGTTCCTTGATGCCAAGCTTCTCTTTGGCGGAGATTTCCGCGCATACGATATTGCCGCCCCACTCCTCGATAACCAGCCCGGCTTCGGTCAGCTGCTGTTTCACCAGGTTCGGGTTGGCATTATCTTTATCGATTTTGTTGATGGCCGCGACGATGGGCACTTCGGCGGCCCGGGCGTGATTTATCGCTTCGATAGTCTGCGGCATGACGCCGTCGTCGGCGGCGACTACCAGGATGGTAACATCGGTAATATTGGCTCCGTGTGCCCGCATGGCGGTAAAGGCTTCATGACCGGGAGTATCCAGGAAGGTAATTTTATGCCCGTCTATCGTTGCCTGGTAAGCGCCGATGTGCTGGGTGATGCCTCCCGCTTCCGAATCTACCACGTTGGTCTGCCTGATGGCGTCAAGTAGTTTGGTCTTGCCGTGGTCGACATGCCCCATAACCGTCACTACCGGTGGGCGCGGTTGCAAATTCTCGGCTTCTTTACCGTAGCGCCGTTTGAGTTTCTTGCTCTCTTCGGCGGCGCTCGCCATCTGCTGGTCTTTCAATGGCCTGAGGCGCGGTTTGAATCCGAAACCGGTCACGATAGTGGCGGCCGTATCATAGTCTATCACCTGGTTGATGTTGGCCATGATGCCGTTGCGCATCAATTGCTTGATAACGAGAATGGAATCTACCTGTAGCATATCGGCCAGCTGCCTGACGCCTATGGAGCGCGGAATATCAATTACAGGCACCTTGGTCTTTGCCGGTTCTTTGGCGGTTTTTTTCGCCGCCGGCTCGACCGTATTCTCTTGTTTGCTGGCCCTAGGCACTGGCTAGCTCCTTCAGCAGGTCTTTTCCGCTTCTCATAAGCTGTTCGCGGTTATCCTGAGTAAGATTGCTCCGTAAAGTGTGTTCCAGTTGCTTGCCTTTTAATGCCCTTTCCCAACATTCCAGTTCCGGGCAGATGTAGGCACCCCGCCCCTCCTTTTTACCGGCGACATCGATTTCAATGCTACCCCCGCGCGTGCGCACCAGGCGGACAAGCTCTCTCTTGGCTTTTATCCGGCGGCAGGCCACGCAGGTCCGCTGGGGTACCGGCCTCGTTGAACCGGGGCGACTACTCGAAATCTTCTTCCTCCTCCTCAACGGTAAAGTCGCGGCGGGCTTTTCTGGCTTTTACGCCGTCCTCAGTGGTATCCTTGGCGTAGGCACCCTTCTTTTTCTTCTTTGATTTGGTTGTTTTGGCAGTGGCCCTGGTGCGTCTGGGTGCCATAATATCTTCGGCGAATCGCAAAGTCGGTTTGCCTTCGCCCTCCTGCTGTTTGAGGAGAATTGGCGGCGGCATGAGTATCTCTTCCTCGACCGGCTCTTCCTCGGCTGCTTCTTCCCCTGCTTCTTCTGCCGCAGGTTCCTCGGCAGGTTCCAGCTCTTCACCTGGAAGGGCCAGGTCAGCCAGTATCGCTTCGGGGATAGCCTCCTCCGCTACAGCTTCGATGGCTCCCTCTACTTCTGCTTTAGCTTCTTCTTCCGCTGCCTCGGGTACCGCCTTGGCCGCTTCGAGCTTCTCGGCTTCGGCCATGGAAGCGCTCTTGATGCCGATACGCCATCCGCTGAGCTTGGCGGCAAGCCTGGCGTTTTGTCCCTCTTTGCCGATAGCCAGAGAGAGCTGTTTATCCGGGACGATTACGGTGGCGGCCTGCTCTTCCTGGTTCAGTTCCACTCTGACGATGTGTGCCGGGCTCAGGGCGTTGGCGATAAAGGTTGCCGAGTCCGGATTCCACTGGACAACGTCTATTTTTTCGCCGCTCAGCTCGCTGACGATGTTCTGTATCCTGATGCCGCGCAGGCCGACGCAGCAACCCACCGGGTCGATGCCTTCCTGCTTGGCGGCGACGGCTATCTTGCTTCTGAAGCCGGCTTCGCGAGCGATGGACTTTATCTCCACGGTTCCGTTATATACCTCCGGGACCTCCATCTCGAAGAGTCGGCGCAGCAGCTCTGGGTGAGAGCGGGACACGATTACTCTGGGTCCCTTGCTGGTGCGCGCCACCTGTAAGAGGACAACCTTGAGGCGCTGGCCGACGCGGTATCGCTCGGTGCGTACCTGCTCGGATGTCGGCAGGATGGCTTCGGTTCTGCCCAGGTCGATATTCACCTGCCCCATTTCAAAGCGCTGGACCACCCCGCTGACAACCTCCCCTTCCTTGTCGGCGTATTCTTCAAAAATGGCGCTGTGCTCCGCTTCGTGGAGGCGTTGCAGGATAACCTGCTTGGCGGTTTGCGCCGCAATACGTCCGGCATTGGCCGGCGTAGACTCGACCATGATAGCGTCGCCAATCTGGGCATCCTCTTTGAGCTTTTTCGCCTCTTTCAGGGAAATTTCGTAATGCTGGTCGGCAGGTGTCTCAGCCACTTCTTTTTCAGTCCATACTTCGACCTTACCACTGTTGGGGTTAATTTTAACGGCGATATTCTGGCTGGAGGTGAAGGTGTCCTTCTTATAGGCCGATACCAGTGCCGCCTCGACGGCAGTAAGTACCACGTCCTTCGGCAGATTCTTCTCCGCCGAAAGCTGTGTAATGGCGAGCAAAAAATCGCTCTTCATTTCGGATGAAAACCTCCGATATACTTATTCAATTAAAGTAATTAAAAAAGTGGGAATCAAACCCACTTCACTACATTGCTATTCTTATCTTGGCAGCCTCATTATAGCATGGTTTTGCGCAAGATGCAAGACAAAATGATGTTAAAATTCTGCCGGTATTTAATTATTTTATTTTCTCTAGACCCCGCCCTCTTAGTTATCTTTTCCCACCCTGCTTGCTTGCCGTAGCTTTAGCGTAGGCGGGGCCGCCCTCGCGCCATCCGCGACTTAACCGCCTAAAATATCCGCCCACACCCGTACCTGCCATTGTGAGGAGCGGAGCGACGAAGCAATCTTATCTCCCCCTTTGGAAAAGGGGAATACAGGGGGTGAGGTATAAAAAGGTGTAGGGAAAGCTAACCGCTGAATGTTTAATATCACCGCCTAGAAATCCCTCCCTTACTGGGTTATAATGAGTATATTGGGGTGAAAAATCTCCTTACGTATAAGGAGATACGGAATTGGATATCGATAAACTGAAGGCCGCTGTTATCGGGGAGATAGATGCTCATTACCGTGAACTCGGTGAGTTGAGCAAGAAACTGCATGACAACCCCGAAATAGCTTTCGAAGAACAACAGGCTTCCGCCTGGCTGGCGGAATTCCTTGAGAAGAACGGGTTTAACGTGGAGAAGGGTATCTGCAAGCTGCCCACGGCTTTTCGGGGAAGGTATGGTACCGGGCAGCCGGTTATCGCTTTTCTCGCCGAATACGATGCTCTGCCCAAGCTGGGACATGCCTGCGGCCACAACCTGATAGCTACCAGCTCCGTTGCCGCCGGTCTGGCTTCGCGGCAGGCCGTGGATGAACTGGGGGGCAGTATCATGGTCTTTGGCACGCCCGGCGAGGAATTGTACGGTGGTAAGGCCATCATGGCGGAGAGGGGTGCCTTTACGGATGTTGATATGGCGATGATAGCCCACCCGGGCGGTGGAAATACGGTGGTGATGAATACACTCGCCTGCGAGACTCTGGAGGTTGAGTTTATCGGTAAGGCGGCCCATGCCGCCGCCGAACCGGAGGCCGGCATCAATGCCCTGGAGGCTATGATTCAGTCCTATAATGCCATTAATTCACTGCGACAGCATATCAGGGATAGGGCACGGATTAACGGTATCATTACCGACGGTGGTGAAGCAGCCAATATCGTTCCGGCCCACACCGCCGCTACGTTTGTTGTGCGCGCCGAGAATGATACCTATCTCGACGAGCTGAAGAAAAAGGTAATCAACTGTTTTAGTGGCGCGTCCAGGGCCACCGGTGCTAAACTGAAATATAAGTGGGGAGAACACTACGCCGCCATGTTCAATAACCTGACCATGGCCCGACTTTTCAAGCAGAATATGCAGTCGCTGGGACATCCCATACGTCTGGGAGACAATACCATGATGACTTTCAGTACCGATGTGGGTAATGTCAGCCAGCTGTTGCCGACCATTCAGCCGCTGGTAGCTATAGCCCCGCAGGATATTCAGTTACACACCCCGGAGTTCGCCCGGGTCACCGCCTCGGAGGACGCTCTGCGCAGTCTTCTCGATGCGGCCAGGGCCATGGCGATGACGGTTGTTGACCTCCTGGCCAGTCCGGAAACAGCCGGAAAAGTCTGGGAAGAGTTCCGAAAAGGCAAGTAATAAAGTGCTCGATTCCCTCTCCCTTGATGTCTGCCTGCACGTAGCCTGCTTGCGCTAAAGATTCGGCGAAGGCAAGCCGTTTCGGCGAAGGCAGGGGAGAGGGAAGGGTGAGGGTGATTAGTACCTCCTCACTCTAACTCTCTCCCACCTGGGGAGAGAGGACGTTGTTAAAGAGATTGATGATAAATTATTGATGGTTTGAAGTTCAGGTTATTGCAGGAAACTAATTAGTTAAGGTAAGTTTAGTTAATGGAAGCCTATCTGGGTATTGATGTCGGCTCGCATAAGGATATACAGCCGCCCGTGCTTTTTCAGGGAGGGGTTGCCTTTAATCGGGGTATCGTCAGGGCGCTGCGGGAGGAGCTTAAAACGGAGGTAATCGTGCCTCCCCACCATGAGGTCATGGGGGTTATCGGCGCGGCCCTGCTGGTGCATGAGCGTGCCGCTGTCAGCCATAACGGCTGCCGGTTCAAGGGATTCGGCGTCAGCGAAATTGAGTACCAGACCTCGTCGTTCGAATGTCAGGCCTGTCCCATCGCCTGTGAAATCGTCCGGATTTCGGAGGGTGACCGGGTTGTCGCCTGTTGGGGAGGACAATGCGACATGTGGGAAGGAAGTATCGTTGGTCAGGGAGATTAGCTGAAAGATATGAAAATTGCGGTTGATGCTGCCGGGGGCGACTACGCTCCGCACGAAATGGTCAAAGGGGCCATAAAGGCGGCCCAGGAATACGGGATAGAGATTGTCCTGGTGGGCCGGAGAAACGTGCTGCGTAAACTGGCGCAGAAATCTCTGGACAAAGTCCCCGTTACCATTGTCGACGCCAAGCAGGTTATCGATTTTAACGAGCACCCGATTAAGGCGATTCAAAAAAAGCCTAACTCGTCAATCGTGGTCGGCATTAATCTGCTTAAGAGCGGCGGTGCCCAGGCTTTTGTTTCGGCGGGGAATACCGGGGCGGTGGTGGGGGCGGCGCTGCTCTCTCTCGGCAGGGCGAACGGGGTAAGCCGGGCGGCCATCGGCTGTTTTCTGGATACCGTATCGTCCTTCCCGGCGTTACTGGTGGATGCCGGCGCCAATTCTGATTGTCGTCCGGAGCACCTTCTGGAGTTTGCCAGGCTGGGCTCTATTTACAGTAAATACCTTCTCGGAATCGAATCGCCGCGCGTCGGCCTTCTCAGCAACGGCGCCGAGGAGGGTAAGGGCAACCGTCTGGTTCATGAGACCTACGAGCTTCTGAAAAATGCCAAAGATATCAATTTTACCGGCAATATGGAAGGGCATGATATCGTCAAGAGGACATCCGATGTCATCGTGACCGATGGCTTCACCGGTAATATCGTCCTCAAGACCATCGAGGGTTTCAACGACAATTTCTTAACCTCGGTAAGGCAACTGGGGCGTGTTTTTTCCAGCGCCTCACGACTCAGGGCGCGTGACCTGCTCCGTGACATCGGGCTGGGTTCCTGGACGAAAAAAATGGACTACACCGAGTACGGCGGGGCCTGCCTCCTCGGCGTGAACGGCAATGTCATTATCGCGCATGGCCGCAGCCAGGCCAAAGCTATCAAGAATGCTATCGGTCTTGCCAAGGAGACTGTAGAACGTGGCATGACCGAAAAAGTAAGGGAGGGACACTATGAGCAAGCCAGTAGAAATTGAAGAAGCAAAATTTAATGAATTGGTCTTACAGGCGGAGACACCGGTACTGGTCGACTTCTGGGCGCCCTGGTGCGGGCCGTGCCGGATGGTGACGCCTGTTGTTGAGCAACTGGCGGAAGAGTATGACGGCAAGGTGAGCTTCGTCGAGGTCAATGTTGACAATAATCCCAGGATTGCCAGCCGGTACGGTATTATGAGCATTCCTACACTGATGCTCTTTAAGGAAGGACAGCCTGTCGACACGATTATCGGCTTCCGACCCAAGGACGAGTTAAAGAAGAGCCTGGAAGCAGCCCTTTAACCGTAAAGGTGGTGAAATTGGTGGCTAAGTCCCCGAAGAAGTATGATGTTGTTATTATTGGTGGCGGGCCTGCCGGACTCAGCGCGGGTATTTATACCGCCAGGGCCAGGCTGAACAGCCTCCTTATCGAGGGGGGGGCGGTCGGCGGTCAGATAATCAACGCCGAATGGGTGGAGAACTACCCCGGTTTTACCGAGAGTATCAGCGGCATCGATTTGACCGAAGCGATGCACAAGCAGGCGACGAAGTTCGGACTGGAGACACTCCTTGCCGAGGTCACCGGTATTGACATAAAGGGCAGTCAGAAGGTGGTCAGGACCTCTCAGGGCGAATTTACAGCTGAGGCTGTTATCGTCGCCGGAGGCTCGGAGCGGCAGAAACTCGGCATCCCCGGCGAGGCCGAATATACCGGCAAGGGCGTCTCTTACTGCGCTACCTGCGATGGCCCATTCTTCCGGGACAAGGCGGTAGCTGTGGTGGGGGGCGGCAACACCGCTATTACGGAAGCCATCGAGCTTACCAAGTTCGCTTCCAGGATAACCGTCATTCACCGTCGCGACGAGCTTCGTGCCACCAAAATTCTGCAGGAAAAGGCCTTCGCCGAACCGAAGATTGATATCCTGTGGGATAGCGTGCTTGAGGAAATCGACGGCGATGCCTTCGTTAGCAAGGTCAGGGTAAGTAATGTTAAGACCAGAAAGAAAACCGTCCTTGATGTCTCCGGGGTGTTCATGGCCGTCGGTTTCAGGCCAAATACCGGTTATCTCAAGGGTATCGTGAAACTGGATGACATCGGCACCGTCATTACCAACGAAAAGATGGAGACCAGTGTTCCCGGCATTTTCGCCGCCGGTGACATACGCAGCAACTCTATCCGGCAGATTATCGCTGCCGCTGGCGATGGCGCCGTGGCCGCCATCGGTGCCGAGAAATATATCACAGGGTAGATAGAAGTTTTTATAGAAAAATCCTTAAAATTTTCTTGGCAATACGCTTGGATGGGTATTGACGCGTTTTCTATATACTAAAGTATAATGAGCAGTAATCAGTAAAAGGAGTAAGTAGTGAAGGTTATTTTTATCGAGGATGTCCCCAACGTCGCCAGGGTTGGCCAGACCAGAGTGGTGGCCGACGGCTACGCCAGGAATTATCTGTTGCCCCGCAAGCTGGTGGTGGTGGCCAATTCGCAGGCCGCAGTGGCAATGGAATCGCAACTGAAAAAGAAAATCAAACAGCGTGAGCTTGAAGAAGCCGAGATGGCCGGGCTGGCGGAAAAGATAAACGAAGTTGAGATTACCATCAAGGCCAGGGTCGGCGAGAGTGAGAAGCTTTACGGTTCGGTTACCGGCGCCGATATCGCCGAGGAACTGAGTAAAAGCGCCGGCCATGAGGTCGACAAGAAGAAAATAGAGATAGCCGAGCCGATTCGCCAGCTTGGCATTCACGATGTAACCGTCAGGTTCACTCATGATATCACGGCTGTCATTAAGGTTAACGTGATATCGGACGAAGTGGCGGAAGAGAAGCCGGAGAAAGCAGGGAAGGCGGAAAAGAAGTCTAAGGCAAAATCGACCAAGAAAAAGAAAGCCGCTAAAGCCAGGGCAGAGGAACCGGAAGCCGAGGCTAAAGAAGATGAAGTTGGGATTAAGGTAGAAGTGGCGGAAGAGAAGCCGGAGAAGGCCGAAAAGAAAGAGAAAAAGACTAAAGCAAAAACGAAGAAGAAAGCTAAAGCCAGGGCAGAGGAACCAGAAGCCGAGGCTAAAGAAGATGAAGTTGAGACTAAGATAGACGAGGCGGAAGAGAAGGAGATAGAATCGGGTGAATGATGTCAGGCTGCCGCCGAATGATAACGATGCTGAAGAAGCGGTCATCGGCTCGCTGCTGATTGACGGCACGGCTATTTTCCAGATTGCCGACTTTCTTCAGCCGGCGGACTTCTATTTCGAGCAGAACCGGTGGCTTTACGAGGCCTGCATGGAACTCTTTAAGCGCGATGAAGCCATCAACCAGGTGACTCTGGCGCAGGAGCTCTCCCGGCAGGGACGACTTGAATCCTGTGGGGGAGCCGCCCGGCTCAGCTATCTGATATCCATATGTCCGACTTCGCTGGATATTGAGCACTACGCCCGGATTGTCTACCGGCTTTCGGTAATGCGCCAGATGATAAGCGCCGGCGACCGTATCTCGGCCATCGGCTTCGAGGCCGGCCCGGACGTCGAAGATAGCCTAGCCAAGGCCGAGAGCGTGCTGTTCAAGCTGCGCCGCGGGCAGGGCACCGGCGACCTTACCCATATCCGGCAGGTGCTGGACAAGTATTTCGAGGTAGCACCGCCGTCAACCGAGGAACGCCCCGAAAAGTTACCTTACGTGCTCTCCAGTTTTTCCGGCCTGGACGAGTTTTTAGGCGGCTTCCAGCGTGCCGACCTCATCATCATCGCCGGACGACCCAGCATGGGGAAGACCAGCCTGGCGCTGAACATCGCCCGCAATGCCGCCGTCGAGCATCGGGCGTGCGTCGCCCACTTCAGCGCGGAGATGGCGCGCGACTCCCTGGTGCTGCGCCTCCTGTCCAGCGAGTCCGGGGTCAACTCCCGGCGCGTGCGATTCGGACAGCATACCGAGGACGAGGAAAGGCGGGTCATGGAGGCTACAGGCGTCCTGTCGGAAGCGCCCATTTATATTGATGATACCCCGATGCTCCGCATGGCGGAGATGCGCAGCAAGGCGCTCCGCCTCAATTACGAGATAGGTATTGATATGGTTATTATCGACTACCTCCAGCTGATGCAGGGGGAAGGGGTCAGGGGTGAGAACCGGGTACAGGAAATCAGCTATATCTCACGGTCGCTTAAGGCACTGGCCCGCGAGCTTAACGCCCCGGTGCTGGCGGTATCGCAGCTCAGCCGTGCCGTGGAGTGGCGTGCCTCCCACGAACCCCAGCTTTCCGACCTCCGTGAAAGCGGCAGCATCGAGCAGGACGCGGATGTTGTCATCTTTATCTACCGCGACGAGTATTACTACAAGAGCGAAGAGGAATGGATTGCCGCCCACCCCGACCGTGAATACCCCCGTGAGGAAGCCGATGTTATTATCGCCAAGCACCGCAACGGCCCGACCGGCCGTATCAAGATGCGTTTCCGCCATAACCTGGCTAAATTTGAAAGCCTCGGCAGCGTGGAGCCGACTTTGCTATGAAAGAGTTTCAGGGATTCCCCGCCAGGATGGATTTTACCTCCATCCCCAACGTCTTTTTCAGCAGCCTGCTGCCCCGGATAACCGACATGGCCGAGCTGAAGACGACTCTGCACGTCATGGCGGCGCTCTACCGCAAAAAGGGACATCCGCGCTACGTGAGCTACGGGGAGCTGCTGGGGAATGCCGGTCTGATGGACAGTCTCAAGGGCGTCGAGGGGACGACCGAAGAGGTGCTGCGCAGCGCTCTGAAGACGGCTGCCGAGCGTGGTACGTTAATCCATCTGGCGCTGGATAAGGACGGAAATTCCGAGGACATCTATTTTCTGAATACCGGGTCCGACCGTCAGACGGTAGCGAAAATCGAGAGCGGCGAACTCAAGCTAAAGGGACTGAAATATAAAGAACAGGTTTATGTTGAGACCGAGGAGCTGCCTAACATATTTGAACTTTATGAAGACAACATCGGCATGCTGACCCCTATGATTGCCGATGAGCTCCGTGACGCCGAGAAGCAGTACCCGCCGGACTGGATTCAGGATGCCATCAAAGAAGCCGTTTTGCATAACAAACGTAGCATTAAATATATTGCCAGGATTCTGGAGAACTGGTCGGTAGAAGGCAGGAGTGATGGAACATATCAGCGAGATTCTAAAAAGACAGACCCGGACAGGTTCATCAAAGGAAAGTACGGACACATGGTCCGCCGATGATGAAGAGACCCCGGTAGCTTCTGATTGTCCTGTCTGCAAGGGCGCTGGCATCGTTCATCCCCGGTTACCCTCGGGGCAGCCGGACTACAGCCGCGCCGTTCCCTGCCAGTGTACCAAAAAGGAACTGGACAGCGAACGCCAGAGTCGACTTAAGCGGTACAGCAACCTGGGCTCGCTGGCCCGCTTCACCTTCGAAAATATGGAGCCGGGGGGAAGAAGCGGCAGTAAGGGGAGCCAGGAACAGTTCAATCGTGCCTACCAGGCCGCTAAGGAATTCGCTGCCGAGCCTGAAGGCTGGCTGGTGCTGGGTGGCCCCAGCGGCAGCGGCAAGACTCACCTGGCGGCGGCCATCGTCAACGAACGCATCAAGGATGGCCACCCGGCTCTCTATATCACCGCTCCCGACCTCCTCGACCACCTGCGTTCTTCCTTTAACCCGGACAGCGAGGTGCCCTATGATGAGTTTTTCGACCAGGTTCGTAACGCCCCGCTGCTTGTCCTGGACGACCTCGGCGCTCAGTCCGGCACCGCGTGGGCTAAAGAAAAGCTCGACCAGCTGCTGACCTCCCGCTTCAACAGCGAGCTGCCGACGGTGATTGTCACCATCACGCCCGTGGAGAAGCTGGACGACCGACTGCGCACCCGCCTGACCGACCCCCGGTTGTGCCAGGTCTATGTGCTTGAGGAAGAGCAGCCGACTTACGAATACAGCTGGGGTCCGGAGTTCGAGCTTCAGAAAAAAATGAACTTTATTAATTTTAAACGTCGGGATAATCTTCCTCTGGAAATGCAGGATAATATGGACGAGGCGTATCGTATAGCCTTTGACTTTGCCAAGAACCCCGAAGGCTGGCTGGTCTTCATGGGCGATACCGGCTGCGGCAAGACGCACCTGGCGGCGGCTATCGTTAACTATCGTTACGAGGCGGGTAAACCGGCCCTTTTCGTGGTGGTATCCGAGTTCCTCGACCACCTGCGCTCGGCCTTCAGCCCGGACAGCAAGGTGTCCTACGACCAGCTTTTCGAGAGCGTTAAGACGGCCCCGCTGCTGGTACTGGATGACTTCGGCGAGCACTCGGCCACACCCTGGGTAAAGGAGAAGCTCTATCAGCTGATTAACTACCGCTATAACGGGAGACTGCCCACTGTCATCACTACCCGCTATTCTTTTGACCAGATTCTGGGAGAGGTTGACAGTGCCATCAGTTCCCGGCTGGTTGACCAGAATACTAGCACACCCTTTAATATTATGGCTCCCGATTTCCGTGGTGACAGGCGCGCCAGCCAGAAGCGGCCATCCTCCCGCGGCAAGACCGGTCGTTACCGCTAGCTCCCCCCCACCTGTCATTGCGAGCGCAGCGAAGCAATCCCTATCTCCCGCCCTGATGCCATTCCTGCCAAAACTCATTGTCATTCCAGCGCAGGCTGGAATCCAGACCCCTCACACCTCCCACAACGTTATCTTTTCCCACCCAGCTTGCCCGCCGTAGCTTTAGCGTAGGCGGGGCCGCCCTCGCGCCATTCTCTGCTTATCTCGTTGGGAAATCCCTCTCATTCTCCCTTTATTAAAGGGAGAAGCTATTTTGTTTCCCCTCTATTTTAAGTTTCCCCCTTTGAAAAAGGGGGACTAAGGGGGATTTTTGCACCCCCCAAAAGGGGGAGCGCGCAGCGAGAGGGGCGCCAGCCCCCGCATGTCATTGTGAGGAGCGTCAGCGACGAAGCAATCTGTTCCCCCTCCTTTAGCAAAGGAGGGGGAGTGGATGCAATTGATACAACCCTAAAAACTCCGGAACCTTTTCGCTTTATTCTTATAAAACCCCTCAATAAGCTGTCAAGACGACGTGCTATTAAGGGTTAGGCAATCCTTTAGAATGGGGCTAGTACATTTGAGTCAGTTTTTCCGCTTGTGTTCGCGCTTGCTGAGTCTCTTTTACAGGGAATCTGTTGAGATTAACATATAACCAAGGTAGAATTAAGCGTGAGTAGTTAGGAGGGACAGGTGCAACCATATATCTTTGAGAAAACGCTGCATGCGTGGCCGCAGTGGGAGGAGTCTATCCAGGAAGCTCGAATTAGGATGAGCTTCAAGCCATCTCTTCTCGAGACTGAGAGTGAAGTTCAGAAGTGGGAAAAAGAAGTTGGCTGGGAGAAAGTAATAAGATCGGGCTTGGCTTTGCCCTAGCATGCGATTTCCTGAAGGAGAATGGCTATCCCAAGTTCGTTAAACCTGACCTCCAGATAAAATACATATTCACATCACTTAAGCTCAGCAAGCCACAATCCGATGATTATGAAGTGTTCAAAGATGTGGTCAGGTTCTCAGAGAGCATAAATGAAGTCCCTTATGTTGTGGACAAGCTTTTCTGGCTTGTGGGTAGCGGCTACTTCTACTTGTATGGCATTCGGATAAAAACTGACACGGCGCGCTTCTTTGACGAAGTTAGGCGGCAGATTGGTCTTGGCTAGTACCACCGTCCGTACAGTTTTACAATAAGATGGAAAGTTTAATACCCTACACAAAAAGATCAATCTTGCATCGTCAGCCAGTAGAGTTGTAAGATAGCTTAAGGCGGCATTGTAGGAGATGTTAGATGAAGAGCCCTGTAGAAGAGTGGATAG
>Ga0315547_1002118_pt1 | contig 14388 bp, 10 predicted proteins | sample SalMarSW160240MG_2_FD_202542 | JGI IMG/M metagenome (GOLD analysis project Ga0315547, IMG submission 202542) | Salt marsh sediment microbial communities from the Plum Island Ecosystem LTER, Massachusetts, United States - Salt Marsh Sediment SW1601-240 ... | reverse complement strand
GCTGGAAAGAAGACCGCCCAGAAGGCGCATTGTAGTGGCACTATCCTGGGCATCAAGCACATTGCTGGCCTCCTTAAGACCATCTTCACCAGTTCCTGAGACTAAAAGCGTAGGTGAGTCCCGCGACCCCTTTCTGCCAATTGTCACCCCCAGGGCTCTCAGACACCTGACTGTAGACAGGCAATCTCTCCCTGGAGCAAAATTGTCAATCTTGGCTTTACCTTTAGCTAAGCTGTTCAGGATGACAGCCCGGTGGGAAATAGACTTATCGCCAGGTAGAAATATCTCCCCTTCCAACTTGGGACAAGGTTTGATGGTTCTTATTTCCGCCCTTGGCGAAAACGACCTTAAGCCGATAAATTGTTCAGCCATTCTTGTCTTGCTTTGTTAGCATCAGTTAAGGCTTGTTCCAAGCGTTTATCCCCCCCAGCCACCAGCCGGCGATACCTCTCCAATTCCTGGCTGAATTTACCTATCCAGTTAACTATAGCTTCTTGGTTGCTGAGGCAGATATGGGCATTTACCTCAGGACTTCCCGAAGCCAGGCGAGTAAGGTCATGATAGCCGGAGGCCGCCAGTCTGGACATTTTAGACCAGGAAGGGTTCTTGGTAGTTAGCGATACCAGGGCCGCCGAGAGCAACATAGGTAGATGACTAATGCCAGCCACCAGATCGTCATGCTCTTGAGCATCAATGAAAAGAGGTATGGCTCCCAGTTTCTTGACCATACCTGTCACCGTATCTATCGATTTTGGTGAATATTTCTCTGATGAGGTGAGACAGTAAGTGCACCCCTTAAATAATTCGGTTTCAGCAGCCTGGATGCCGTAAGTTTCCCTCCCGGCCATGGGATGTCCGCCAATGAAGTCCACCGTTGGCGGCAGTATTTCCTCAGCCCATTTCACAACCTGGACTTTCGTGCTGGCGGTATCGGTGACAATGCAACCAGAGGGAAGATGAGGAGCTATCTCGGAGAAGATTTCCTTTACCGTCAGAACCGGTGTGGCGATGATGACAAAATCAGCTTGCTTCACCGCATCCTTCAAGCTGGTTTCGCCTCGCTCAATGGCGCCTAAACTTAAGGCATTGGCTACAGTTTCCTGACGACGACTATAGCCTACTATCTCCCACCCAAGCTTCTTCCCTTGCCTTAAAGCTAACCCAATTGAGCCGCCGATTAACCCTAAACCGATGATGGTAACCAGCACAGTATTATTATAGCAGTGTAAGGCCTGACTGTCATTGCCAGCCCTCTTCTCCTGTCATTCTGAGCCGAAGGCGAAGAATCTCACCTCTGCTCAGGCAAACTCTGCGAGGCAATCTCGCAAGAGGCTCTGTAGGGAGCCTCTTGCGTGCTCCCCCACAAATTAAAAAAGGTACAAGCATATCCCCTACGAAAGTAGGGTTACTAATAGGTGATTGACGAGAAAGTGAATGTCTCATAGACTACATTCAATTAGGCTTAGTGAGTATTGCATATGCCTGTAGAAATAAATGGCAGTTATAGATGGATAAGCTATGGTGCTCCAAGTCGGGGATGTGATAAGGCAATAGATGGAATTGATAAGGAGAAGGAGAAATGAGAAGGAAAATCGTTAGCGTCCTGCCGGCATTGGTTCTGGTTGTGAGCTTGGTGTTGGTAATAATACCCCAGGCCGAGGTAGGCGCAGCTACACACAACGAGGAATTTTCAGAGAGCGATACCTTCATTGTTCCAGAAACAGTAACGAAAATTACCGTACAGGCGTGGGGTGGAGGTGGTGCAGGTGGAGGAAGTACTAATGCTGGTGGGAGGAGAGCAAGAGGTGGCGCAGGTGGCGGTGGTGGTGCTTATGCAAGTTCAACACTAACTGTAGAACCCGGGCAGGAGTTACAGGTTGTCGTTGGGGCAGGGGGAACTGGGGTCGCTGGAGATGATGGCAACCCTGGCAGCCCCTCATTTGTCGGGCCCACTACAGACCCTGATGATGCACTCGTTCGTGCCGCAGGCGGTTCAGGCGGCACGGGAAATACAGCTGGTGGCAGCCCGGAGGGAGGAGCCGGTGGTACGGTAGAAGATTCCATTGGTCAAACTAGGATTGCAGGAGGAGATGGAGGAGATGGTGCCACTGGTCAGCTTTGGAACACTAGCTCGGGCGCTGGTGGAGACGGTGCCTATGGCGGTGGTTCTGGTGGTGCTGCGCTCAGCAGTGGTACTTCAGACGGCAATCCCGGAGATGTACCCAGTGGTGGGGGAGGAGGAGCATGGACACAGAGAAATGACGGCTCCCAAGCTGGTGGCGCTGGTGCTGCCGGGAAAGTCGTGATTACCTGGGTGACATATGACCTCACCACCTCCAGCACGGAAGGAGGCTCGGTAACCACGCCCGGCGAGGATACCTTTACCTATGGCGAGGAGTTTGTAGTCGACCTGATGGCGACCCCAGATGAGGGCTACCGGTTTGATGAATGGACTGGCGACGTGAGCACCATTGCTGATGTCAACGCCGCCGCAACCAATATCACCATGAACGGCGACTATTCTATCACAGCCGAGTTTGTCAGGCAGTATGACCTTACCACCAACAGTACGGAAGGAGGCTCAGTAACCACACCTAGTGAGGATACTTTTACCTATGACGAGGGAGCGGTAGTCAACCTGGTGGCGACTCCAGGTGCTGGCTACTGTTTTGGCAACTGGACTGGTGATGCGGGCACCATTGCCGATGCCGAGGCTGCCGCGACCAATATCACCATGAACGGCGACTATTCCATCACAGCCGAGTTTGAGGAGATAGCGCCGGTTCAGTACGACCTCACCATCTCAAGCACGGAAGGAGGCTGGGTAACCGAGCCCGGTGAGGGAGTGTTTACCTCTGATGAAGGAACGGTAATTGACCTGGTGGCGACTCCAGGTAATGCTTTCTACCGCTTTGCCAACTGGACTGGCAATGTAAGTACCATTGCCGATGTCAATGATGCCACCACCACCTTCACCATGCATGACAACTACAAAATCACCGCCAGCTTTGAGGTATTGTCACTATTCCCCTACCCCTGGGGGGGGTGCTTCATCGCCACCGCAGCCTACGGAACTCCCACCGCTGAACAGATCGATGTGTTGCGAGAGTTCCGGGATACCGTGTTGCTGGAAAGCACCGCGGGCTCTCTATTTGTCGCCCTGTACTACCAGCTTAGCCCCCCTGTCGCGGATTTCATATCAGAAAGTAGCTTTTTGAGAACCCTGGTCAGGGAGCTCTTGGCTGACCCTATTGTTTGGGTAGTTGAATCTACAGGGGATATATGGCGGAACTAGGGTGATGTAGAGTGCTCCGTTATACGGAGAATCTTGCCTACTGGTTCAAGGTGGTGTGAGACACCACCCCAAGAGGCAAGGCCGGTTTTATGCCTTGTAGACTATCTCTTTCTGGTGAGGAAGCTCACTCCGAAAAGGAGCACCGCACTTACAGCAAAACCTATGAGGCCAAGGTCTTCTTTGAGAGGAATGTCAAGACCCGGTATCTTTCCCAGCAATCCTACTACCCCACCACCTATGAGAGCAGCCAGGGCACCTCGCGGAGTCACCCTTAGCTTCTCTTTGTAAAACCCAGCGACAACCGGAACAACCAAGCCGCAAGTGAATATAGTGTAAGCGAAAAGAAGAGATGAAATCACCCCCTTTAAGGCCAAAGCCAGTCCCAACGCCACCAGACCTAACCCAATTAGACTTAAGCGAGTTAGCAAAACTGTTTTCCTTTCGTCAAGCGCAGGGTGCGCTCGCTTAATTATATCCTCGGTTAAAATGACACTTTGGGTAAGCAGGCAGGTATCCGCCGAGGACATGAGCGCTGCGACCAAGGCAGCAAGGATCAGTCCGCTTAAACCTGGGGAAAGCACACTGGCTATCACCTGAGGAAAGGCTCCTTCGGCGGCTATCTCCGGATATAAAACTTTGGCGGCCATACCTATAAAGATGATGGCAAAGGCCAAGGGAATGAAAAGAAACGCCGACAAAATGGCTGATTGTTGGGCTGTTTTTTCTCCTTTGGCACAGAAAAGTCGAGAATACATGTCAGGTCCCACCACGTAAGTCGCTCCAACGAGAATTAAAAGGGATAGGAGCGCCTTCCAACTGAATTCAGAACTTACTGGAAAAGAGAAATAGCCCAGGGGTAGAGAGGCTTTCAACCCATCAAGTCCTCCTACTTGTGAGAAAACCAGCGCCAAAGCGGCAAAAATCCCAAGGAAAAGAATCACTGCCTGGAAAACATCGGTACGGATAATCGAGAACTGGCCCCCCAGAATAGCATAAGCTACAAAAACTATAGTAAAGACAGTCATCCAGAAAGCAACAGACCCTATTCCCAAGATAGATAAAACTGTCCCTGCGGCAATGATTTGTCCTGCCACCACCCCCACCCAGGCGATAACAATAAGAGTAGAAGCTGCCAAACTCACACGGCGGTCATACTGCCTTTCTACCAACTCTGGGAGAGTATAAAGCGCAGCGCCTCTTATTTTCCTGGCGAAGAAAACCCCCAGAATCACGAGGCCGATGGAGCCAACAAGAAGCCACCAGGCACCGGTCAAACCTTGCTTGAACCCCAGGCCAGCCATCCCTACGGTTGCTGAACCCCCCAACGCAGTAGCTATAAGTGAGCCGGTGATAAGGGGCAGAGTTCCCCGACGGTGGGCGACGAAGAAGCCATTTTGGCCTCCAGCTCTCCGCTTACTCCACACCCCTATGCCAATTATGGCGAGAAAATAGACGGCAATTATAGCTAGTTGCGGCATCTTACAACGATGTAGCTTTCAGCTATCAGCTTCATACTGAATGCTGACTACTGACGGCTGACTGCTCCCATATCAGTATCCGGTGCCTCTTCCCTCAAGTGAATACAATCCCCTGCCAGCGCCTTCTTCACAGAGCCATTCCTCTTTCTTATTATTAAAGCTCCGGTAGTATCAATGTCGATTGCCCGCCCTACTATCACCTCACCTGGCGATAATATCCTTACATATTTATTTAATGTCCCAGAGAGTTTTTTCCACTCATCGAGTAAAGCTCCTTCCATCAATAGAGCTTGCCGTCGCTCTAGTTCCACTAACACGACGCTCAAAAACTCCTTCCTGGAGATTTCCCTTCCTAACGCATCCTTTAAGGAGGTCACCATTTTTTCAAACTGGGGAATAGAGGTATTGGCGTTTATACCTATCCCGACGTTGACAAAGTTCACAACATCCATTTCAGCATCCATTTCAGCCAGTATGCCACACACCTTCCTGCCTTCAATCAAGACATCATTGGGCCATTTTAATTCGGCCTTTAACCCAAAGAGCTTTCTAATCGTAGCTGCCACGGCAACAGAGGCCATCAAGTTTATCCTGGGAGCATATGCGGGACTTACCCTGGGCCGTAAAATGAGAGTAAAGTAAATCCCACCTTTTGGAGAAAGCCATTCCCGGCTTAACCTTCCTCGGCCATGAGCCTGGGCTTCGGCAATCACGAGTGTCCCCTCCCCTGCTCCCTTTCTGGCTAACTCTCTTGCTGCATCCATAGTCGAGCCAATCTCTGGGAAGTAGTGAATTCTTTGTTCTAAACCGGGAAATTCGTAAGGAAGCAGTAAATCCGGAGAGGAGACCAGCCTGTATCCTCTAGCCGAGGCCTCTATTACGTAGCCGTCTTCCTTTAAGCTTCGAATATGCTTCCAGATAGAAACCCGGGAGGTGCCAAGCTGGTTAGAAAGTGTCTCGCCAGAGAGAGAACCACCACACTCTCGAAGAGCTCTCAATATTTGCTTCTTCGTTTCGTTAACCTTCATTCTCTAAATGTTAACCATTGTACTGGTTTTTGTCAATCGCCCTGTTGTTTGACTATTTCTATTACTTTGCATATCATTAATGCCCGGTTCAAAGGGCGACCAGAACTAAAGCAAATGGAGGGAGTTAAAGCTTGCTTTGCCAACAATCCCACCCACTCGTGCGCTGATGGCCTGAGTGAAGCTATTAAATTTGAAGGTTAATCTAATTCCGATCTAACTCTTTATCTCAATACCAAAATGAAATACAGGAGATATACAGTACTCACCATTACAACAACCTTACTTGAAGAGGCGGCCTTGGTGACAGTCGTGCTCTGGCTGCTGCCAAGGGTTGCGATAAATATCCCCCTCTGGGGTCTCATCATTATGATGATTGCTCTCGGGGTATATAATTATATAAATTACCGACTTAGCAAGAAGGCGCTAGTTAAGAAGCCGATTATTTCGCCGGACATTGGTAGTCGAGGTCGAACAACAACTCCCATTTCCCCTAAAGGTTATGTTCGGGTTAACGGTGAACTGTGGCAAGCTTCGTCTAGTTCAACTATAGATGCCGGCGAGGAAATTGCCATTGTGGGCATAGAGGGGATGACGCTTCTGATAAGCCCTATAGAAAAAGATAATCACACCCGCAAAGCTGATGCATTTACTGGTTAATAGAGTCGTCTTGCTATCGACAGAGCTAAAGAAAAGGGTTATCATTTAGACGCTGATGGAGATTATCTGGCTAGGGCATTCCTGCTTTCTGATTAAAGGGAAAGAAAAAACCATCATCACAGACCCATGTCATCCTGACTTGGGCTACCGCCTGGGTGAACCTGAGGCGGACATAGTGACATTGAGCCATTTCCACCCTGGTCATAGCTACATCGAAGGTGTCGCCAATGAGCCTAAACAAATAAAAAGCCCCGGGGAATATGAAATAGGGGGAACATTCATCACAGGAATCGCCTCGTTCCACGATGATAAGAAGGGGGAATTGAAAGGAAAAAATACCATTTATGTTATCGAGATGGATGGAATAACTTTATGTCATCTAGGTGACCTGGGGCATCCTCTGGGTCCGCATTTGGTAGAGGAATTAGGAGATGTCGATATACTATTCTTGCCCGTCGGGGAGATATCTACTATACCCATTGACACGGCTGTGGAAATAGTAAGGCAATTAGAGCCTCCTGTTGTCATCCCCATGCACTACAAGACGGAGGCATTCACTGGCAATCTCAGTCCTGTGGACAAATTCCTGGATAAAATGAGAATTCGCGAGCTAGAAGCAAGGCCCAAGCTCTCTATCACTTCATCGTCTCTACCCACCCCCACACAAACCGTAGTTCTCAACTATCTCTAAACCCTAAATCCAGAGGACTGAGCAGTTTTGCATTTTTGTCATTAGTACTTTAATGCCAAATTCCAATCAGCCTTAAAAGTTGATGGCACAAGCGGGTAGCCGAGGGTTACCTCTACTTCTTGAGGCTGCCAACGAAAGCATCAACATCCATAGCAGCCATGGTCATGGTTTGAAGCGTACCTCTTGCCCCTAGAGTTACCGCCACCCTGGATATTACTTCATTACTGGGAGCTTCTATAATGTTTACGAAATCGTACGGACCTAACACAGCATACTGGGCTAGGACTTTCGCCCCCATTGCCTCTACTTCTCTGTTGACCTCTTTGATCCTGCCGGGATTTTCCGTGATAGTTTTTCTTCCCTCATCAGTGAGAGTCGTCAGCATTAGGAATTTAGCCATCTTTCACCTCCTCTGCGCTGTTTTGCACTTCAAAGACCCCCGGTTTAAGTCCCGCTTGTGCCTCACACTAAATGACGCTGGAATACCAGTCACTGAATAAGTGGAGTGGTTTGGCATCCTCAACCCCATTCTGCACTTATATTATATCACTACCCAGGCAAACATCTCTCCAGAAGTTCTCTTTCCCTTTCCCTCATCTTGCTTTCTTCCTCTGGCTCTTCATGGTCGTAGCCCAGAAGATGAAGTATCCCGTGGATAACCAGCAATGCCAGCTCCCTTTCGGGTGAATGCCCTTGTTCTCTGGCTTGTGCCACTGCTTGGGGATAGGAGATGATTACTTCTCCCAGCCTGGTTACCCCGTCAGGAGGGAGTGCGAAGGAAGAATCGACTTCCTTCTGTGAAAGCATACAGAAAGCAAGAACATCGGTAGGCTCATCCACCCCCCGGTAGTCCCGGTTAAGTTGTTTCACCGTCTCAGAATCGGTGAAAACCAGGCTCACCTCGTAAGGAGGAGCCACCCCTTCAGCCTTGAGGACAGTTTGAGCTATCCTCCTCGCCCAGCCCTCGTCAATCACCCCCCGGAATTTCTTCTCTACGTGGATGCCCATTTGTTCTTTCATGGTAAATTATTTAGCAAAGTATCATAGCAGGCAAGTTAATTCGTTTCAACGAGGTCTTTATAGTAAAATAACATAGATGACCGTAACGCCTCTTAGAAAGCAGTATCTCAGGGTTAAGCAGAAGTACCCTGAAGCTATCGTTTTCTTTCGGCTGGGCGATTTCTACGAGACCTTTGACGAGGATGCCAAAGTCGCTTCGCGAGAGCTGGATGTTGTCCTGACCTCCCGGGAGATGGGCAAAGGGCAGAGGGTGCCTATGGCGGGGATACCTCATCACGCTCTGGACAACTATCTGGCTAAGCTCATCAACCGGGGGCATAAAGTGGCTATTTGTGAGCAACTTACCCCACCGGGTAAGGGACTGGTGGAAAGGGACGTCATTCGGGTGGTGACGCCGGGGACGGTGGTCGAGCCTAATCTGCTTGCCAGTAAGAGCAACAACTATCTGGCCAGCCTGGTTGTTGAAGGCGAGGAAGCGGGAATCGCCTATGTTGATATAAGCACGAGCGAGTTTGCCACCACTCAGCTTCCCACTGAAAGAGTCATGCCTGAATTGGAGCGCCTTCAGCCCAGCGAGGTTCTTATTCCCGAAGATGCCGACGATTATGCTCGATTGCCGTTCACCATAAGCCGACTCGATGACTACTGGTTTGACCCGGAGATTGCCCAGGAATCTTTGCTGGAACATTTTGCCGTGGCTACCCTGGAAGGCTATGGCTGTGCCCGCTTGCCTTTAGCCATAAGGGCCGCCGGCGCACTAATACATTATGTCAAGGAGACGCAAAAAGAAACCCTGCCTCAGCTAAGCAAACTCGCTACCTACTCTACAGATTCCTTTATGACCCTCGACGGCCAGACCATCCGCAATCTGGAGCTCTTTCAGGGTGGCAGGTGGGGAGAAACCGGCAACTCCCTACTCTCCATCGTTGACCTGAGCAAGACTGCCATGGGTGGCAGGCTGCTCAAGAATTGGCTGGGACATCCCCTTCTGGACCTCGCCACATTGAATCGGCGGCAAGAAGCGGTTGCCTGGTTTAACCAAGATAGTCTGGCTCGCCAGAAAGTTATCTCTCTCTTATCGGATATTGCTGACCTGGAGAGGCTGGTTAACCGGGTGAGTAGTGGCAGAGTCATGCCCCGAGAGTTGCTAGCGCTTCACTCTAGTTTAGAGAAGGTGCCGGACTTGAAAGCGGCGATGGCAGATGGGGACGCCATTAACTGGCTAAGCGCGGAACTTAAGCCTTGCCCCGACATCGTGGACTTAATCGCCAGGGCTATTGCCGATGAGCCGGGAGATTTGGAGCAAGGTGGTGTGATAAAGGAAGGTTTCTCCCCGGAGCTGGATGAAATTCGCCGTAATTCCCGGCAGGCGAAGCAATATCTAGCTGGCCTGGAGCAAAGGGAAAGACAGCGTACAGGGATTAAATCCTTAAAAGTAGGCTACAACCGGGTATTTGGCTACTATATTGAGGTATCTCGGGCTAATCTCAGCTTAGTTCCCACAGACTATATTCGTAAGCAGACTTTAGCGGAGGCGGAAAGGTTCTTCACCCCCGAACTTAAGGAGTATGAATCGCTGATTCTCAATGCTCAGGAGAAGATCGCTGACCTGGAGGCTGCCATTTTCCGGCAACTTTGCCAGCAGATAAGCGCTGTTGGGGGACAAATTTTGACCACCGCCAGAGCCATAGCTCAAATCGATACCCTCTCCAGCCTTGCTGAGGTAGCAGTGCGTCATGGTTATGTCCGGCCAACACTGACCAATGAGGACGTCCTAGATATTACGGGAGGGCGCCACCCTATTGTGGAACAGAGCATAGGCAGCGATAATTTTATTCCTAACGACGCTTATTTATGCAATAGAGATAATCAACTTATCATACTTACCGGTCCCAACATGTCAGGAAAGTCCACCTATCTCAGGCAGGTAGTCCTAATCATCCTTTTAGCTCAGATAGGTAGCTTTGTCCCTGCCGATTCAGCGAATATTGGAATTGTTGACCGCATCTTTACGCGCATTGGCGCGCAGGAGGACTTAGCCGCTGGCCAGTCCACTTTTATGGTGGAGATGACTGAGGCGGCAAATATCCTGAATAATGCTACCCCTCGCTCCTTTATCATACTGGATGAAATTGGGCGGGGCACTTCCACCTACGATGGGCTTTCCATCGCCTGGGCAGTAGCCGAATTTATCCACAACCATCCTGAGCTTGGGGCGAAGACCATTTTTGCTACCCATTACCATGAGTTGGTGGACCTGGCTGGTATCCTGCCCAGAGTAAAAAACTTCAATGTGGCGGTGGCGGAGGAAGGAGACAAAGTTATCTTTCTGCACAAGATTGTCCCCGGGGGCACCGACAGGAGCTATGGCATCCACGTGGCGCAGCTAGCCGGCCTGCCCAAAGCGGTAATAGTTCGAGCTCAGGAAGTCTTAGTTGAGCTGGAGAGCCATGCTTTTAAAAAAGGCAAAGTCCCCCGCCGTAAAGCATCGCTCCAGATTCCTCTTTTCCCGCAAGGCTCCCTATTAGCTGATGAAATCGCCCGGCTTGACATCGATTCCATGTCTCCTCTGGAAGCAATCACCAAGCTTTATGAGCTCAAGCGGATGACCCAAGAGAATAAAGACTCGCCTTTATGAGACCAGACACTATCATTAAAGGATAGTGGTGTGGAACTCTTCCTCCGCCTTTGCCTGGACGTGAGCCAGGAAATCAACGCATTCTTTGGCTATTCCCAGGGCATCCAGGTGATAGAGAGAGCGAAGAAAATCTTGCTTTCCATGGGTTACGAATTCGTCAGGAATGCCTAATCGTTTCACTTTGACATCTGAGGCTTCAGCTTTTTCCAGCAGCTCCAGCACCGCAGCACCAAAGCCGCCGCTAAGAACGTTCTCCTCTACTATGACCATCTTTTTGGCGTGGTTGGCTACATCCAAAATAAGCTCTGTATCTAGGGGCTTAGCGAATCGGGCATTAATTACCATGGCATCAGTGCCCCACAGAGCTAAATGTTCTGCTGCTTCCAGAGAAGGCATGACGGTAGAGCCGATGCCTATTATGACTATGTCTTCACCTTGCCTTATTATTTCAGCTTTGCCTACAGGAAGTTGATGAAGCTCGGTGGCCAGGGAAACGCCTGTTCCCCGACCCCGGGGATAACGAATTGCCATAGGATGCTCTGTATTGAAGGCAGTATAGAGCAGGTCTTGAAGTTCATTCCCGTCCTTAGGTGCGCAAACAATCATATTGGGCATCAAACTAAGATAGGATAAATCAAATATCCCTTGATGTGTTTTGCCATCCTCTCCGACAATGCCACTGCGATCGAGGGCAAAGATGACAGGCAGATCAGGGAGACAAACATCGTGCAATACTTGGTCAAAGGCACGCTGCAAGAAAGTGGAATATATAGCTACAATAGGTATAAAGCCCTCGGTAGCTAGCCCAGCGGCTAAGGTAACCGCATGCTGCTCAGAAATCCCTACATCGTAGATGCGTTGAGGAAACTCCTTGACTAGAGAAGATAGGCTATTGCCTTCAACCATGGCAGCGCTTATCACTACCACCCTGGGATTATCCCTCAGCAGTCCACCGACTGTTCGAGCAAATATCTGGCTATAAGTAGGTATCGTGCTCAAGCTCTCGCTTTTGGGGGATAGACCGTGAAAGCGAGTGGGATTATCCTCGGCTGGTTTGTAACCCTTGCCCTTCGTAGTTAAGACATGGATAATGACCGGTTTGTAGTAATTCCTGGCTTGAGTCAGAGCTGTTTCCAATTCAGCAGTGTTATGACCATCTATCGGACCCAGGTAAGTAAAGCCAAGCTGCTCCCACATCATGGTGGGCATGACTACCGCTTTTACTCCTTCCCTAAGACGGCGCAATGCCCACTGCAGTCTCTTTCCTCCAGGCAGGAAAGACAGTAAACGGTTCGTCTGTTTTTTAGCCTGCATATAGCCATGGGTTGTTCGCACTACATTTAGACGCTTGGATAGTGCTCCTACTGTGGGCGAAATGGACATGCCGTTATCATTGAGCACCACGATAAGCCTTGTGCCCAAATGCCCGGCGTGATTCAGTGCTTCGTAAGTCATGCCACAGGTAAGGCACCCATCGCCGATGACAGCTACCACATGGTGATTACCGCGAGCAAGGTCGCGGGTCAGAGCCATGCCCAAGGCCGCTGAAATGGATGTGCCACCATGTCCCGTAGTGAATACATCGTGAGGACTTTCATCCCTATCAGGAAATCCTGAGAGTCCCTGGTATTGGCGAAGGGAAGGAAATTGCTCCCTTCTTCCCGTTAATAGCTTATGAACGTAGCTTTGGTGCCCCACATCCCAGATTATCTTGTCTTTCGGGCTATCGAATACCCGGTGCAAGGCAACAGCGAGCTCGACCGCTCCCAGATTGGATGCTAGATGCCCTCCGTTTTCACTGACCCTGCTTATCAATAACTCTCTGAGCTCGGAACAAAGTTCGGCTAGTTCATCCTGGTTTAGCCCCTTAACATCGCTGGGAGCGTTTATTTTGCCCAGTATCTTAGACACCTCACTCTCCCACTTTAGATTATAACAAATTTTACTCTTATGCGTACTCCGGCCTCCAAGATTGAGGAATTGTCAGGGATTGCCTCCCCACTGAGATTGCGGAGCCTGTTCCGAGGCCTAAATGAGGAATCTCGCTCCTCGCAATGGCAGAGGAGCGAGCCGAGTTATAATAGTTTTTGGTTAGATTTTAGATGATTTAAACCCTTGGCATCCCTTTAAACAAATGTTATTCTTCTATCAATATATCAAACATGATTTACTAAGGCACGAATGAAGCTATTGCTCGGTGAGGAATTGGTGTGGCCAGTATATAGAATACAAGGGAGCAATTAACCACCTTTCTCATCATTTACCTCCTTTCTTTTCAATATAGGCGGCGGGAACGGCTCAAAATCCCGCCGCCACCTCTCTAGGTATTCCTGGTGGACAGCTCACATGCCTTCACCACTATCCATTTTGTAGTTCCCTGCCTCGGGTGGAGCCAATAACGATACAAGAGCCGACCGTGCCTGACATTGAGTGGCACGGCCGGCTCTCGCCATGGCGGGTGTGATGTCCTATGCTAGGACTGCTGTCTCACACACCTGATACCACCGGGCAGGCTTATCCGTATAACGCAGCAATCTACATCACCCTAGTTCCGCCACATATCCCCCGTAGCTTCAACAACCCAAACAATGGGGTCAACCAAAAGTTCCCTGACCATAGTCCTCAAAAGCTCATTTCCGGCTATGAACTCCGCTACAGGAGGACTAAGCTGGTAGTACAGGGCGACAAATTGAGAGCCCGCTGTGCTTTCCAGCAGCACCATATCCCGGAACTCTCGCAGCACATCGATCTGTTCAGCGCTGGGAGTTCCATAAGCTGCAGTGACAATAAAACAACCTTCGGAGGGCGGGAGTGATGATTTGTCTGTGGTGAATTGAAGGGTAGTGCCTTCCACAGTGGCGCTGCCCTTAAGCTGGGCTTTGAAATTGTACTTAGTGTCGGAGTCAAGCTCGGTGAGCACCTCAGCATGGGTGCCGTCTGCTGTTTTAGATACCCAGGCAATATAAGACCAAGCCAAGTCGGTGGACTTCTTATAGGCGAAGCGTACTTCTACTTGGCTAAGATCCCCCATGGTGTAGTTCATATTCAGGGTGGCTGAGCCAGTGCTGACCCCGGTGGCGGCTTGTGTGGTAATCATCGGAACCTCTGAAACAAAGTTAGCGGTGACGGTTACATCTGCAGCCGGCATGGTGAAGGTAGTCTCCGCTGCACTCGCATCGTCGAATCCACCCGCTGGCGCCGTCCAGTTCACAAACTCGTAGCCCTCGTTGGCTTCCGCCTTTATGCTGACTTCTGTCCCTTCTGCATAAGGTGATTCATTGGTCAAATCAGTTGCTGTGCCACCTACCGCGGGGTCTGCTGCCATGGTGAGGTCGTATGTCGCCACAGAAGTCCAGTCCTTGGTGGCGGTGTCAGATACCGAGGGTTTGCCTGTCACTTCACATGTTACCGTGCTTGTTCCAGACTCGCTCGAGGTAATCACGGCATCTGCCTGGCCATTAACATCGCTTTGGCTCTCCGGTGTGCCGGAGAAGGAGCCCACGCCGCTTATGCCCCAGGTTACATCCACGCCTGCCATCACATTATTGAATTGGTCCCTCACCGTGGCCGTAAGGTCATGG
>Ga0315547_1002108_pt1 | contig 14447 bp, 21 predicted proteins | sample SalMarSW160240MG_2_FD_202542 | JGI IMG/M metagenome (GOLD analysis project Ga0315547, IMG submission 202542) | Salt marsh sediment microbial communities from the Plum Island Ecosystem LTER, Massachusetts, United States - Salt Marsh Sediment SW1601-240 ... | reverse complement strand
GCCTTAAGTTTTGGAAAACTATGGGAAGACCAGAGGGATTTCGTTTTCTGCATATATCCACTGACGAGGTCTATGGAAGCCTTGGCCCTAATGGATACTTTACAGAGAATACACCCTATGATCCTTCCAGCCCCTACTCAGCCTCCAAGGCTTCTTCTGATCATTTTGTCAATGCCTATTTTCGCACCTATGACCTGCCTACCATTATTACAAACTGCTCTAATAATTACGGACCGTTTCAGTTCCCTGAAAAACTTATTCCTTTGATGATTTTAAATATCTTGGAAGAAAAACCTTTACCCGTTTACGGAGATGGTAAAAACGTTCGAGATTGGCTTTATGTTATTGATCATTGCGATGGCCTCATTAAAGTTTTTGAGGAGGGAAAGCCCGGAGAAAATTATAACATCGGAGGTGGTGCAGAGCGTCAAAACATTGAAATCGTTTATCTCCTGTGTGACCTTATGGATGAACGTTTGGGGCGGTCTGGAAAAAAATCGAGCCGTAGCCTCATTCACTTTGTTACTGATCGGCCAGGGCACGACTTCCGTTACGCCATTGACGCCACTAAGATTACAGAAAAATTGGGATGGGTTCCTCATCACCGTTTCGAGGAGGCCCTGGAAGCTACTGTAGATTGGTACATGAATCATATGGAATGGGTGAATTCGGTACGAAGCGGTGAATACAGAAAATGGATTGAACTCAATTACAGCGAACGAGAATTTGAACAAAATCCCTACACTAACGATAGATGAGAAAGAGGAGATACCTATGAAAGGAATTATACTTGCTGGTGGTTCAGGGACTCGACTATACCCAATTACAAGGGTAGTAAGTAAGCAACTGTTACCGGTCTATGATAAACCTATGATCTACTACCCACTCTCGGCACTTATATTAGCAGGAATTCAAGAGATTCTCGTCATTTCTACGCCCGAAGACATACCGCGGTTTCAGAGGCTTTTAGGGGACGGATCACAGTGGGGGATTTCGTTTACTTATGCTGAACAGCCTCGACCTGAAGGACTTGCCCAGGCGTTTATAATTGGTCATGATTTTGTAGGGAAAGATAATGTTTGCCTGATCCTTGGGGATAATATCTTTCATGGACATGGGCTTCCAGGTAGACTTCGAAATGCATACTCCAGAAAAGAGGGCGCAACTGTTTTCGGTTATTGGGTAAAGGATCCGAAGCGCTATGGTGTGGTATTTTTTGATGAAGATGGAAAGGCCGTGGACATTGAGGAAAAACCGACTCAGCCAAAATCTAATTATGCAGTAACAGGCCTCTACTTTTATGATAATGGAGTGCTTGATATTGCTGCTGAGCTCAAGCCCTCTACTCGGGGAGAACTGGAGATTACCGATGTCAACCGCGTTTATCTCCAGTTAGGGAAGCTTTTTGTTGAAAAATTAGGGAGAGGATTTGCATGGCTGGATACAGGGACACATGAGTCACTTCTTGAGGCGAGCACATTCATCGAGACCATCGAGAAGCGCCAGGGATTGAAAATAGCATGCATTGAAGAAATCGCATATCGGATGGGCTACATCAATGCAGAGCAAGTTTTAAGACTTGCACAGCCAATGCAGAAAAATGGATATGGTCAGTATCTTATAGAAATAACCAGACATGAGAGTATGTAATATGAAAGTCATTCCTACATCTCTTCCAGATGTTCTCATCATTGAACCTCGCGCCTTTGAAGATAAGCGAGGGTTTTTTATGGAGACGTATCATCAAAAAAGATACGAGCAATTGAGCATGCATTCCATTTTTGTTCAGGATAATCTTTCTCACTCGGTCCGTGGTATTCTCAGAGGGCTGCACTATCAACTTCACTATCCCCAAGCGAAATTGGTTCAGGTTATTAATGGTGCAATTTTTGATGTAGCTGTTGATATTCGCCAAGGTTCCCCAACGTTTGGGAAGTGGATAGGTGTCCATATCTCGGATAAAAACAGACACCAGATATTTGTACCAGAAGGATTTGCGCATGGTTTTTGTGTTTTAAGCGAAACAGCAGATGTAGTGTACAAGTGTACCGATTTCTATGCCCCTGATGATGAGGGAGGTATTTTGTGGGCCGATCCAGGTATTGGTATTAACTGGCCGATAGCAGATCCACTGCTTTCAAGCAAGGATAGCACCTATCCATGTTTAAGCGATGTACCTCCAGAGCGCCTCCCTGTTTATTAAGCCAGAGGCTTATAAAAAGGATAGAACATGAAAGTGATTGTTATTGGGGAAAATGGCCAGCTTGGCTGGGAGGTGTGCAGGAGGGGAGCAAAGCAAGGTTTTGATATTGTACCCTTAGATATTCCAGAGTTTGATATTACTGAGTCTTCTGCGGTTAAAAAAGCAGTAAGTCGCTCTGGTGTCTCGTTGGTTATTAACGCATCAGCCTATACAGCGGTTGATAAGGCAGAATCAGAACCAGAACTTGCCTTTGCAGTTAATCGCGATGGACCAGCATACCTTGCCTCTTCCTGTGCAAAAATTGGAATCCCGCTTATTCATGTTTCTACAGACTATGTTTTTAATGGTGATAAACAAGGCCCGTATCTTGAGACAGACCCTCCCTCTCCTCTCGGAGTTTACGGCAATAGTAAGGCAGCAGGTGAGACAGAAGTTAGGGGCCTTTTGCAGGAGCACATTATTCTTCGCACAGCCTGGCTCTATGGCATCCATGGGAATAATTTTGTGAAGACGATGCTCCGCTTAGGCAAAGAGAAAGAGATAGTGAGGGTAGTGGCTGATCAGTATGGCTGCCCTACCTATGCGGCAGATCTCGCTGATGCCATTGTAGCAATTGCAACTCAAATCAGTGAACAACGTGCCATTACCTGGGGTACCTACCACTACTGTGGGAAGGGCGTGACTACCTGGCACGGTTTTGCTGAGGCGATTTTCAATCTAGCGAGAAAGCATTGTTCGCTTGCTGTGAAAGAGGTAGTGCCCATTATAACAGAGGAATATCCAACTCCAGCAAAAAGGCCTGTATATTCAGTACTGGATTACTCTTTATTTACAAAACACTTTGCTGTTTACCCCAGACCTTGGCAGGAGAGCCTGGTCGATATGATCAACCACTTGTTATCTTAAACAAATCACCGCAGAAAAATGCAGACAAGCGAGAAATGCTTGGTCCAAAGACAGACGGGTAGTGGTAATCCGGTGGAAAGAGGAAATAGATCGGGCGCAGACAAATCTTTTTGATGCTTTGGGATATACCTATTCTGTGTTTGTAACGAATCTCGATTGGGATGAAGAAGACATCTATCGTTTCTATGACAAACGGGCTGATATAGAGAATCATATTCGGGAAGGAAAATATGACTTCCATATCGACCACATTTCCACCGACCATTTTCATGTCAATGCAGCTGATTTGGAATTGAGGCTTTTGGCCATGAATCAGATTATTTTGTTTACCACAGATATATTGAAGCGACATTGTCCGCGACCTTTTGCTTCTACGGTGAGGAGGAAGTGGTTGCTGATCCCAGCAAAGCTGGTTGGAAATAGCCGTCAGTTAACTTTGAAACTCTCTGATTAGCATCCTTACCGTGATGCCTGGACTTTCTATCGGGAAAACCTTGCAAGTACTTAAACTTACCGAATTCGCAACTGTTCTGAAACGCAGGTCTAAGGGAAAGGTGTCTGAAAAAACAATGAAAAGATGCCTTTCACGTCATTTTCATCTGTGGCCACAGCCATTTTACCATCATAATGGCCGTTAAGCTCGTATCTTGAGTTACTCGTACATGCAGGAAGCTCAATTTAGCCTTTCATAAGGGCAATACTTGCGAAATTTGGGATAATAGCAGATTCACAGTTTACAAACGATGAGGTCATTGAATTTACATCTGTACAGAAAAATCAGGTTTCTGTTATTTACTTAGGTGTTGGTCCCTTTTTTGAAAGAAAACTACAAGACAAAGAAGTCAGGAGTGTTTTGAAGGAGCTTCTGCTGTGGGAGGCTCATTATATCCTCTTTGTGTCAAATACATACCCACACAAAAATGTTCATATACTGGTAGATGCTTTTATCAAGGTAATGGATGTCATTCCTCACAATCTGGTGCTTGTCGGAAAGCCTCGTTTGGGAGAAAAGGCTCTACAGAAAAGTCTTACAAAGGCGAAGGGGTCACGGCGAATTCATCGGTTTGACGGATTACCACTTAAAAAGATCAAAGCGCTATACCATGGAGCGGATCTTTTTGTAATGCCATCGTCTTATGAGGGTTTTGGGCTTCCCATTCTTGAATCCATGATGTCAGAGGTTCCTGTCATTACGACAAAGAAGGCTTCTATACCAGAAGTGGCCGGAAAATACGCGCAGTATGTTGACCCACTCACTTCAGAGCAACTTGCGAAAAAAATTATTGATATTACGAAATGGGATGATGAATTCCGTTCAAGTTGGGTCAAAGATGCTAAGCGTTGGGCGTCAAAATTTAGCTGGGAAAAAACAGCTGAAAAGACAATAGATGTATTAAAAGCCGTTATCAAAATGCAATATTTCGCGAAATCCAGCATAGAATGAGGCTTATAGATCCTTCAATCCAAAATCCGAGATCCAAAATCCAAAATCATACCCCTTTCCTTAAAAAACTTGACATTCAAATTCATTTATGTTTTAAATTTATGAAAATTCAAAAAACTGTGAAAGTTTAAAACATTGAAAAATATTACTTCTGAAATTAGGACCAGATTGGTTGAGGCTGGCGGAAAAACGACTCAAGACCTTGGGTTAGGCCGTATCGTTGGTCAGATCCTTGTCCATCTTTACCTTAGAAACGGTGATTGTTCACTTGATCAAATTGGTGAAGACCTGGGGCTGAGTAAGGCCTCTGTCAGTGTAGCTGTGCGTCAGTTGGAGAGTTTAGGCTTATTGCGCCGTGCCTGGAAAAAAAACGATCGAAAGAGCTATTACAGGACTGCAGATGATATTGCATCCGCATTACAGAATGGCTTGTTGACTTTTGTTCGACAGAAGATGCAGGCAGTGGGTACCGAACTCCACTATGTAAATGAGATTTTTGAAAAAGAAGGCATACGTTCGAACACGAATCCTGATACACATTTCCTTTACAATCGAGTTAAAAGAGCCAAGTTGTTACACGACCAAATGGGGCAGGCGTTTGAAAGCCCGCTGATGAAAGTCTTTTTAAAGACATAACTCATTGAATATACAAGGTTTTATGCAAAATAGAAATGTAATCGAGGGGCACGGAGTGGGCCCAGTGTCAGATATTTGTTAACATCAGAAGAGAGCCTTGGCCTCCAGCCCGCCTGCCAAGCAGAGCGAGGCGGCCAGGGCGAGAGCGTTGCGGGCAGGCAGCATCAAGTATCCATGAAATATTCCATAAAAAAGTCAGAAAAACTGCGGATTTTTAAGAAGATCTCGTCATACTTGCTTCATCAACGGAAAGATATTACTGTTGCTTATCTATTTGGTTCTTTTATCTCAGAGGATCATTTTTCAGACATTGACCTCGGGATTCTGATTGGCAGCAAATTGATAAGTGCATTAGATCTGGAAATTGAACTAGAGATAGAGCTTGAAAAAGTTGTGAGATATCAAGTAGACGTTCGGGTCCTTAACAATGCCCCAATATCTTTTTGTCAAAATGTGATCCGAAGTGGAGGGCTTATTCTTGATAGGAATCCGAACCTGCGATCAGACTTTGAAGGGAATATTTTAAAGCAGTACTTCGACTTCTCACGTTTTCGACGTCGCTATCTATCTGAGGTTATAAATGCCCCTATTTGATCAAGAAAGAATAGTAAAACTTGTATCAGAGCTCAGAAAGAGCACTGGTCGACTTCAAGCACTTTCCAAATTGGGGGAAAAAGAGTTTCTAACAGATCCTGACAAGATAGGAAGTACAAAATATCACTTTGTTGTTGGTATAGAGGTTTGCATTGACATGTGCAATCACGTCATTTCTCGAAATGGCTACAGGGTACCTGAAGACTATGGTGATACATTTAAGGTGATGGGGGAGGTAGGTGCTTTAGTTGGAAATTTCGCCGAGGAATTGAGGAACATGGCTAAATTCCGAAATCGCCTGGTTCATTTATACTGGGAAGTAGATGACAGTCAGCTTTATCATATTCTTCAAAGCAGGCTTAAGGATTTTAAAAAATTTCTGGACTCAATGGCTTCATTTCTTGAATGGCAGAATTACAATAAATAACTTACTTCTGCAAACTTCGGAAATACCTTTTGAGACTGATGCCCACCCACATTCCCCCAGGAGTCATTCACTTATTGTTTAGAAAATTCGAAGATCTCAGAATATCTTTGTGACCACCTGTCCGATCAATTACGCTCTTTTTCTCTTTACGGTAATAATGTGGAGATCTTTGATTTTCATATTCTGTCCTTCAAATGATACACATGCCCCATTCTTCTATTATTCGGAGAGAACAACACCCCGAAGTTAAAGGAGATTAATAAAATGGCTTTTACACTCCAACCAGCGGTGAAGGATGATTTTATTGACAGGGAAGAGATATTAACTGAGATGCTTTCTACCCTGGAAGATAAATCCACTCGGATGGGTTTTGCCCTGGTTGGCCCCAGAAGAATCGGGAAAACCTCTATTTTAAAGGAAGTAGTGAGAAGGTTAGAGGGAAGAAAAAACATTGTTCCTGTCTATTTTTCCCTTTGGGATGTTATTGAAAACACCCTTCCCGAGCTTTGTACAAGGATTAGCTTGGCCATTATCGAAGGTTTTAAGCCACATTTGTCATCAAAGTTAAAGATGAAGCAACTTCTCAAGGTGCCTGTCTTGAAGTTCTTTGAAGTTTTACGTTCTTTGGATATAAAGATATCCCTCTTTGATGAAATAGAAATAGCTCTAAGAATGGGAAAAAGCGGCGAAATTGACCCTAACACACTGGTCGAGAAGTTATTCTTGTTCTGTGAGAATATAGCAAGGGAAAATGGAGTTCGGCTTATTTTGATGCTAGATGAGTTCCCCTCAATAATGGATGTGAAAAATAAGACAAAACTGGGTGAAGGGATCGTAAAAAAAATAAGGACAATTTATGAAGATCTCGAAAACACTGTTTTATGTATCTCCGGTTCTATAAGAAAGACAATGGAAATTACAGCCCTTTCCCCTTCATCTGTCTTTTATCGCCAGTTTATTATTAGGAATATAGAGCCTTTCGATCTTGAAGCTACGACGGAGATTCTTGAAAATAACCTTGGCGCAAAGATAAGCGCAGAGGCAATAAGCAGGTTTTATGGACTTACCGGAGGGATACCCTTTTATCTCCAGTTCCTTGGAAGGGAACTTGGAAGATTTAGCCCTGAATCTGTTGACCTTCCAGACATAGAGAATAGTTTCAACCAATTCCTTCTTCAAGAGGGTGACATTCTATTTTCCGAGCAGATAAAATCATTCAGCGATAAAGAGAAGATAATCCTTTCAAGTATGGCTTACTATGATCTCAAAACGCCTGTAGAAATTCAAAAATCAAGTGGTGAACCCTCCAATGTCATAAGCAGGTATATGGAATATTTCCTGTCAAAGGGCGTTCTGCAAAGGGAGAAAAAGGGCATTTATCAATTTACGGACTCGGTATTCAAGGTATGGCTGAAAAGAAAGTTCATGCCGACAGATTTGTAGGCTATAAATTTGTAGTAAAGAAATAACCCCTGTTTATGACTCATAAGCTAAATTATGGTAAGAATGTAATGAGATCAATACAAAACCTGGTGAAAATCACCCTTCTGAATAATCACAGCAATAGAAACCTTTCGAAATTTCCAAAAATATCAGTGTCAGATAGTTGTCGAAATCAGAAGTCCTTACTTTTAGTTCATAGGTTGAGTTGTTAATTTGTGAATTTAGTAAGTTATAGTGTGGGGGACGGAGTGTAGAGGGCAGAGTTCGGTGTGTTTCGGCTTATTTTTTTAAAAGGTAAAGGATTTTTAAAGAAATTAACAGTTAAAAAGATTAGCAAAATATGGACAAAGACATCTATCTTAAACAGATACGAGAGCTTATACTTAATAGTCTTAAAGGGCAGAAGTTTCAAATTTTTCTGTTCGGTTCTCAGGTTTCAGGTAGAGCTGGTCGGGCATCAGATATTGATATTGCAATATTGCCGATCACGGTTTTCCCACGTGGTGTCTTAAGTCAAATCAGGGAGGAGCTGGAAGAAAGTAATATTCCATATTCTGTGGACTTGGTTGATTTGTCAAGATCAAATCCGTGTTTTGTTCAGCGTGTAAGAGAGGAGGGTGTGGCGTGGATATTAGATCAGATAGGTATTACTTTTAGAAGGCACAGCAAAGAAGACGTTTTTGCCGGATATTATGATGGGGAAAACAGAGTTGTGATTGTTCCACGAAATAAAAGGAGTATCCCAAAAGGGACATTAAGTTCTGTTTGGAGACAGGCTGGCATTAACAGAGAAATTGCGGGAAAGATTTGGGAAAAACGCAATAAATAGACGGTTGCATATTACCCAAACAGATGCTGATGAGTTCATAAGCTCAGCAGAATAAAATCCTGTCAATCCTGTTATCCGGTCAAAAGAATAAAATGAAAGACATAACTATACATTCCAATGCTACGATCAAAGAAGCCATGGAGGCCTTGGACAAAACTGCCGAGAAGGTTCTTCTGGTGGTGGATAAAAACCAGACCCTGATCGGTTCTTTGACAGACGGCGATATAAGACGTCACATTCTCAAAGAGCAGGATTTGATCGGCACTATTGAAAATGCCTACAATAAAAACCCAATTTTTTTCTTTCAGGAAGAATTTAATCTGGAAAAAGTCAAAAAAGTTCTCACAGAAAATATAATCGACTTGGTTCCCGTCCTGGATAAAAAACGTAAAATAATGGACTACATAACTTGGGAAAAGGCATTTGTAAATAACAGAAGATCGGAAAATCGAAAACTGGATGTACCAGTTGTCATAATGGCCGGAGGCAAGGGTACACGCCTTGAGCCGTTTACAAGAATTTTGCCCAAACCCCTTATTCCTATCGAAGGCAAGCCGGTGATTGATCATATCATTGACAAATTCAGGGTCTATGGAATAAGTGAATTTTATCTTACCATTCACCACATGGCCAAGATCATACGCGCCTATTTTGAAGAAAAAGAAACGGATTATTCCATGGTCGTTGCTGAGGAAGATGAACCCAGAGGGACGGCCGGAAGCCTAAAACTTCTTGCCGATAAATTAAATAAGCCCCTTTTTGTCTCTAACTGTGACATTGTTATAGAGACCGATTACGCTGACCTTTACAGTTTCCATCTGCAAAACAAATATGACATCACACTTGTGGCATCAGCCAAGTAATACAACATCCCTTACGGCATATGCGAGTTGAACGGTGGAGGCAGCCTGGAACGGGTAAAAGAAAAACCTGAATATAATTTTCTGGTAAATGCAGGGATGTATGTATTGAATCCCGCTGTCCTGGAACTGATTCCTGACAATAAGTTGTTTCACATTACCTATCTGATAGACAAGATAAAGCAAAATGGGGGACAAATCGGTGTGTATCCGGTCAGCGAAAAAGCATGGATCGACGTCGGTCAGTGGGCCGAATACCGCAAGGCGTTGAAGGTGATTCAGGAGATAAGCTCTTGAGCTGATAAGCTGATGAGTTCTTAAGCCCATGAGCTTATCAACTTACGAACTCACGAGTTTATAAGCTTTTTAGAAAAAGGAGGCAGAGATGGCAGAAATAATATTAAAGGCAAAAGACCCTGGCAAGGTTGCGGCGATATTGTTTGATGCATTAGATTTAGAGGCGAAACGGTTGCAATATAGCCTTGGTCTTGCCAAAAACCGACTTGCGAATTTGGAAAGGAAGTATAATATTTCATCAGACAAATTTATTGCTGAATGGAGCGCTGAAGATTTGAAAGGTCAGGATATGGAATATGTAGAATGGGCAGGAGAATATCAGCTTGCTTTGCGATTAAATGAGCGTCTGCTTGCATTAAAAGGCATTGAAAATGTCACTTGATGAATATCTTGCCCTTTTTCGCAAAGCCATGGAAAAATTTGAGAAGTATGGCTATGCAGATATGGTTGAGATCAAGGAAGAAGTTCGTGCCAATAAGCAGGCAATTTTAATTGCAAAAGTTGTCCTTATTGACAACTCCATTTTGCATATCAAAGAGTACATAGATGCAAAATACGGAATAGATAGAGTGAGTTATGCATATCAATACCAGGATAGCGTCGATCGACTTATATTCAGGTATGATAATGCCGCTCACAGACCGGCATTAGGATTCAAAGAGCATAAACACGCAAGCGATGGCAAAATATTTGAAGCTGCGTTACCGGATATTTTTGATCTGGTGGATGAAATTCTGCGCCATCTATAGATCATACTGAGCACATCCTGTCTGAATATGAATTCACGAGATATTGGATCAAGCACAAAATCAGAAAAAAATAAAAGGGTGAAATCTTGGCTTTGATCAAGAAAAGAAAGTGTCCTGAGTGCGGCGGGCAAATGGAGGCAAAATTGATCAACCTGAACTACAAAATGGAAGGCGTAGATATGGAGGTGGAGGTGATAGGAATCCCTGCCAATGTTTGCGAAAGGTGTTTTTACAGAATTATCCCGGGAAAGGTAGCCAAATATATAGATTCATTGGTTGACCCGATCCTTGAATCAGAAAAAAATCGCAAAGAAAAACCCTTACCGTCCCCTCATGTAGGAATTCAATTTCCATTTTTAGACAGAGATGCCTACGCTGGACTGTAAGCATATTAAAAGGGGAAGGGGGAAGCCTGATTAGATGATTCGTGAAAAGCATGGAGTACCGCAACGCGTTGAAGGTGATAGAGGGGATAAGCTGATAAGCTCTTGAGCTGATAAGCTGGTAGGCTCCTGAGCTTATGAGCTAAAGATGAACTTCTTATCCTGGCCATCTTGTTAATCCTGTCTGAATATAAACTACGAACTACGAGCTATCACCTATGAGCGACAAACCACGAACTATATGCATCGTCACCGGAACCCGCGCCGAATACGGCCTGCTCTACTGGCTGATGAAGGAAATCCAGGTGGATCCTGACCTTAAGCTGCAGATCATCGCAACTGGTATGCATCTTTCTCCTGAATTCGGCTTGACATACAGGCAGATAGAAAAAGAAGGTTTTAAGATTGACAGGAAAATCGAAATGCTTCTTTCCTCGGATACGCCGACAGGAATTTCCAAATCAATGGGGCTTGGTATGATCGGTTTTTCAGAGGCGTATGTTGACCTGAAGCCGGATATTATTGTTTTATTGGGAGACCGATTTGAGATTTTTTCTGCTGCTTCCGCTGCCATGATTGCACGTATTCCAATAGCCCATCTGCATGGAGGAGAATCTACTGAGGGAGCATTTGACGAAGCAATCAGACATTCTATCACCAAGATGTCACATCTACACTTCACAGCTACGGAGGAATACAGAAGACGGGTTGTTCAATTGGGAGAATCACCCGACAGGGTCTTTAATGTCGGCGGCTTGGGAATAGACAATATCAAGAAACTAAAACTCATGAGCAGAGAAGAGTTTGAAAATTCGATCGATTTCAAGCTTAGTTCAAAAAACCTCATGATCACTTTTCATCCTGTCACCCTTGAACACGCTACGTCTAGAGAGCAATTTCAGAATCTTCTAAATGCGCTGGATGAACTCCATGACACAAGATTCATTTTCACAAAACCAAACGCCGACACAGAAGGTCGTGTTATAATAAAAATGATTGATGATTATGTTTCAAGGAACAAATACGAAGCCATTTCATTTGTGAATCTTGGACAGTTGCGATATTTGTCAGCCATGCAATTTATTGACGGGGTTGTAGGGAATTCATCAAGCGGACTTGCTGGAGGCCCGACATTTAAGATCGGCACAATCAATATAGGGGATCGTCAAAGGGGCTGTGGTAGGCAGCGGAAGCGTAGTTACTAAAGATTTAGATGCGTGGGGTATATACATGGGTGTCCCGGCAAAAAAAGTAAAGGAGAGACCTAAAGAAAAGATTCTTGAACTGGAAAAAAATTATACTGGGAATGTAATCTGAAGCCAGCAGATTTTTCTGACATATTAGGTACAATAAAAAATGGTAAACGATATATCAATGAGAAGAAAATATAATATTAGCTGTTTTAGGGAGGTCTTGCAATGCGAAGGTATGGGCATCAATGGCGCAATCATCGGAATTGAAAAAGACGGCTTCATCAAAATAACAGAATGGGAATGCGAAAGAAAGATCAAGATTGGAGATCGCTTTAATCTTTGAGCTTTCACCTTTCAGCCCTTAAACTTTAAGCTCTTATGCTTTGAGCTTTTGTGCTTTGAGCTTTTGTGCTTGAAAAATCTCGTTGTGGAGGTAAAACATGAAATATCGAGTCTATTTTTATTATGATCCGGTTTATCAGGGCTATGTCGCGGATGCTCTGGATTTGCCGGGATGTGTCAGCCAGGGTAAAACTCTGGAGGAGGCCAAACAAAACATAAAGGATGCCATCAATGCCTATATAGAGGTTGAATGCGAAAAATCCGCAGAAGACAGGTCATATCATTTACCGGAAGAAAGTTTTATAGGGGAGATAGCCGTTGGATAGGCTTGGGAATATTTCCGGGAAGAGAGCAGTAAAGGCGTTTAAGAAATTGGGATACCAGATTGCTCGTCAAACAGGCAGTCATATCATTCTCAAGCATCAGAGCCGACCTACTCTGACAATCCCGAATCATAAGGAATTAGCGCCAGGACTTCTAAGAGCGATTATCTCACAGGCTGGCTTGAATGTGGCGGACTTTATAAAAAATCTGTAAAATGAACCCATTTATAACAGTGAATTTCCTGAAATCATTTTCTGTTCTTTTTGTTGTCAGAAATACAGACAATAATATCTTTCACCTTTGAGCTTTCACCTTTCAGCTACTAGCTTTAATCTTTCAGCTTCTATGCTATCAGCTACGAGCTAACAACTATGAGCTATAACAAAACCTTCATAATCGCTGAAGCAGGCGTAAACCACAACGGCAACCTCGAACTTGCCAAAAAGATGATTGATGCGGCTGTTGAGGCCGGCGCGGATGCAGTCAAATTTCAGACCTTCAAGGCAGAAAAAGTTGTGAGCAGATATGCCCCCAAAGCGGAATATCAAATGAAAACAACCACGGCTGATGAGTCCCAGCTTGAGATGGTAAAGAAATTGGAGCTGGATGCGGCCGCTCATCGAACACTTATCGATTACTGCAAAAAGAAGAACATTCGGTTCCTGTCCACTCCGTTTGATCTTGAAAGCATAGACCTGCTAAATGAACTTGGCCTCGATATTTTCAAGATACCGTCCGGCGAGATTACAAACCTGCCATATCTTCGAAAAATCGGCGCTCTGAAAAAAGAAATTATTCTGTCCACAGGCATGGCCGACCTTGGAGAAATCGAAGATGCCCTTGATGTGCTTATTGGTACCGGAACAAAATTAAAAGATATCACTGTTTTGCATTGCAATACCGAATATCCAACGCCATTTGATGACGTAAATCTTAGCGCGATGCTTACAATCAAGCACGCCTTCCCCGGAATACAAGTTGGCTATTCTGACCATACTTTAGGCATTGAAGTTCCCATTGCGGCTGTGGCCATGGGAGCAACGGTTATCGAAAAGCATTTTACCCTTGATAAAAACATGGAAGGCCCGGATCACAAAGCATCCTTGGAGCCAGATGAATTGACTGCCATGGTCAAGGACATTAGGAATATCGAAAAAGCCCTCGGTAACGGAATAAAAAAAGCATCGCCTTCGGAACTGAAAAACAAACCCATTGTCCGCAAAAGTATTGTGGCGGCCTGTGATATCCGTAAAGGGGAGATTTTCACCAAAGAAAACCTGACAGCAAAACGACCCGGCACAGGGATCAGCCCCATGCGGTGGGATGAGATGCTGAAAATGAAAGCGACAAGAGATTTTAACGAGGATGAAATTATCTGTTTGTGATAGACTTACTTATGATGGAACAAAAAGACATAAAATTCTCAAGACATGCGAAAAGGCGTATGAAGCTATATGGAATTTCTGAAGAAGATGTGTTGAATGTCCTGAAAAATGGCAGAAAAGAAATAGCAAAGGATGGAAAAATATTTTTCTTTCATAATATTAAGGGGAAATTCAAATATCCTGTAAAGGTTATTATGACTCAGAGCGATAAAGCCCCTGTTATTGTCAGTGCCTATCCATTGAAAAAGAGGAGAAAAAATGAAAGTAAGTTATGATAAAGAAGTGGATGCGCTTTACATTGAGTTGTCAACTCAAAAGCCTGATGGTGTAATTGAAATTGAAGAGGGGATCAATATCGATGTGTCGTCTGATGGAAGTATTGTTGGTATTGAATTCATTGATGCCGCAAAGAAAATGCCGTTGGACAGTTTT
>Ga0315547_1002107_pt1 | contig 14449 bp, 8 predicted proteins | sample SalMarSW160240MG_2_FD_202542 | JGI IMG/M metagenome (GOLD analysis project Ga0315547, IMG submission 202542) | Salt marsh sediment microbial communities from the Plum Island Ecosystem LTER, Massachusetts, United States - Salt Marsh Sediment SW1601-240 ... | reverse complement strand
TGAGGCCAACGGACATAAAATAAGCTGGAGCTACACCTGGAATACGGCCGATATTACCGGTTCGGCAAGTAACAACATCAACATCCTGTTCAGGGCGAACGATTTTAATCCGAATTCAGCTACCGACACCATGACTGCGGATGTTGTCCCCTATATTTCAGGGATCGAAAGGACATTGACTACGCACCGATCCAAGTATGGAAAATTTCAAGTTCAGGAGGGCGAAACCGGGGTAACGATAAACGGCTACAATCTGGCAGAGACAGGCACTAATTGGGTCAGGGTCTACAATACCGCCGGCGGTGCCTACGACGACGTGGTCGTCACCGCTTCCGGCTCACCCTACACCAACTTTACCGTTTCCCTGGCCGGCGTTGCTCACTCGGGCTGGCTACGGCTAACGGTCAACGGGGTAGAGGCGATAAACAACATCAATGACAACAGCCTGGCATCCAACAAGGAAGACGACGGCAGCGGCCTGGCGTTAACGAAATGGACGGACGACAGGTATCTGCGGGTGTGGCAGGTGGGAGCCACATTCAATCAGAGCGGCGATCCTCAGGCTCCGAGCATGAGCATTCGTTCGAATGGGACGCTGTACGGCTCCTGGACCAACAGTGCGACCTCGAGGGCTTACTATGCAACAACCGCAGCGAGAACGACGTTCTTCGAGAAGTACGATCCACCGGAGTATACGGACATATACGTCGATTCCAACGATAACCTCAACATCGCCTACCTGGCCAACTATTTTGATGGGAACAGCAGATGGGGATTTTTGAGCCTGTGGAACGGCAGTGCTCCTAATCAGTTCAACTACAATAACTATGATGCCTATCTGTTCGAGTGGCTGGGTACCGATGACATGCTGTATCAATTCCAGAGGCCAAGGATCGTCAGAAACGGAAACAACCTGCATCTGGCCTATTACGATATCAATGGGAAGACGATGAAATACGCCTACGTGTTGAACGGAAATGCTTCGACGGCAAATCACTCAGATCAGAATGGCGGGGGCGTGCACGCCCACCTGAATCTGGACGGCGGGGAAGCCCAACCCGCGGGCAACGGGCAATCAGGACCTTTGGCGGCACTGGCAGGGGAGTATGCGGCCATCGACGTCGATGAAAACGGCCGTCCGGTGATCATGTACTACGATATCTCCAATCAAACCTTGAAACTGGCCTATTCCGATTCTGCGATACCCACCGCCTATACGAACTGGACGATCCAGACGGTTTTCAGGACAGACGACAGCAACAAGAACTTTGTAGGGAAATACATAACCATGAAAATAGACGCCGGCGGCAACATCCATGCAGCCTGCAGCAGGACATCAACGGGGAGCCTGATCTATCTGTACGCACCCGATGCGGATGGTACCGACTATACCTTCAATTACAGCGTCGTGGTGGATTACGAGGGCGCGGTCGGCACGTCGCCGGACATCACCCTGAACGGAACCACTCCCTACATTTCCTATCTGAACAATTCCATGATCGGAACCTTTGAGGGGTTGAAGATGGCCTATTATGACGGGAGTCTCGGCGATTGGGAGTACGAAATCGTTCCGGTCATCACAGGAGTCACCGAGAATCGAACCAACCTGGAGTACAAGAAAGGCACTGTGAGTTGGCTGATCGCCATAGGTTATGCAAGCAGCAACTTCGATATCGTATATCTGAAACCCGAAGAATAGGCGAGTAGGAGGAAGGATGAAGCACCGTGCGCCGCTACTCATAGTCTCTTTCTTCCTGGCCGCAACCTTCACCCTGTTCGGGCTGGGCGATCCGGAAGCAGGAGAGTATCAACCTGTAGAGGGCCTGGAGAACTGGGACCACAATATCGATCTTTCCGAATACGAGGAGGGGAAGTACAACCTTATCATCCGTGGAACCGATACCGCGGGCAATCTTCGCTACGAGGGTCCTTACAATATCTTCGTAGACCCGTCCTCCGATCTTCCGGTGATACGGATCTCCAATCCGGTTCCTGGGATGCGCGTCGGGGGCAGCTTGAACGTAGTCGGGGCCTGCGTCGACGATGACGGAGTGCAGCGGGTCGAGCTCCGGCTCGACGAGGGTGAGCCTCGCATTGCAGACGGTGCAGAGTTTTGGTCTCTGCGGCTCAATCTTGAAGGGCTCCCTGACGGCGAGCATACGATAGAGGCGTGGGGGGTCGATATCAACGGAAATCCCGGTGAACCCCAGTTGGTACGCTTCCATCTCGATAGGCGTGCACCGGCTGTACAGGTTGCTTCCCACGAGAGCGGTGCTCTGGTTTCCGGAAAAGTGCTGCTCAAGGGGACGGTCACCGATTCAAATGGTGTCAAAGAGTTGGAATTCAGCCGGCAGCGGGAGGGTGTCTACTCCCCTCTCAAGCTTTCTTATGATAAATCGGAGCAGAGATACGCATACGAGCTCAGGATAGACACCGAAGAGCTGGAAGACGGCCCGCAGGTCTTTTGGTTCCGGGCCGAAGACAACACCGGATCGATAGCCTATATGGCTTTTCTCCTGTTCGTGAATAATGAGAAGCCTGTGCTCGAGATTCTCTCTCCTCAGCCGGAGGACTCGGTAAACGGCAGACTCCTGGTGGTAGGCAAGGCTTTTGATCGCATAGGTTTGAAATCTCTGTCCTACGAGATAGGCGGAGAGAGCGGCGAGGTCGAACTGGTACTGGGGAATCCCTTCTGGGTTCAGGAATTCGATCTGAGGGACGGGAAAGCAGGAGCGCTTCAGATCAGTTTCACCCTTGAAAACCTTACGGGCAACCAGAGGACGGAAAAGCTCAAAGTTCGGGTCGACCCTGAGGGTGACAAGCCTCGGGTGGTGATCGCCGTGCCCGGGGAAGGGTCGCAGATATCCAACGGCACGCCGGTGATCGGCTACATCATGGATGACGACGGCGGCAAGAGTGTCGAGTATACCGTTGACGGAATGGGTCCCGAGACGGTGGCCGCAGGCGACGCCTTCCGTTTCGATCTGGACGATCTTGCCCCAGGGCGGCACACGTTGGGTGTCCGGGCAACGGATATCCACGGATCGATCGGGGACGCTGAAAAAGTCCAATTCACGGTAATCGGTGCGGCGCCCGGCATATCTTTGACCGGGGTCGTTGTCGGAGAGGCGGTTGAGGCCTACGCTCCTGGGTTTCTCGTCCCCACGGACCAGAAAGCAAAACTCAATGGAGAGATCCGCTTTTCCGGTTCAACTATAAGCGCCGAGTACAGCCTCCAGGGCAGCGAGTTCAAACGCCTGTCGCTGCGCAAGGGCTCTGATCCCCGTATCCAGCAGCTTGAGATCCCGCTGGCAAAGGAGCTTGCTCCAGGGCGGGTGGATGTGCGTATCCGCTGCACGGACGGTTTCGGGAGTGCCGGCGAGTATGCCGGATTCGTGTTTCTCGGTAACGACGATGGGTCGGGAGACGAGATCCTGTTCGTGGACGCCCGCATCGGGGAGGACGGGAGCATTGTTCTTGGTGACGGTCAGCCCCTTTTCGGGTATGTGCCGGGAGGGGGGGGAGGCTCGGTGACTCTGGATCCGCCCACGGACCTTCTGAGTGCCCGGCTGGAAGGCTCTCTGGTACGAATCGAAGCTGCAGCATCGGGGGTGAGTGAGCCGCTGAGCGTCAAGGTTTCCACGGATAGCGGAGGAACACTGCTGTCGCGGCCGCTTCGCTTTGTAACCGACGGCGAGCCGCCGAGTATCTCCATGAGCGAACCGGCAGTGGGAGCATGGTTCGCAAACAATCTGACAATCGCGGGGACTGTGACCGATGCCAGTGGTATTGAGAGACTCGAGTACGCTTTGGGCGAGGGGATGCCTTTTGCAGAAATTGAAACGAGTGAAATAGAGGGGGCTTTGAGTTTCTCGAAATCCCTTTCCGCCGATGCTTCTATGGACGGCCCGCTCCTCCTTCTCCTTCGGGCTGCGGATTCCGCCGGTAACGTGGTCCTGGAACAGATTCCCCTCTACAGGGATACCACCGCACCTGCGCTAACAGTGGTTGCACCGGGCGCCGAGGATGAGCTGAACGGGCAAATCACGCTGGTCGGGCAAGTCGAAGATGCGGGAAGGGTTGTCCGGATTGATTTGAGCGACGATGACGGCACATTTGAAGAGATCGGATCTGGGAACAATTTTCGCCATGATCTGAACCTTTCAGAATATGAATCGTTGCCGCAGAGTTTCCGCCTGAGGGCGGTGGATGCGGCAGGCAATGAGGGATTCCTCGTTCCGACACTGACCGTCAACCCGGAGGCGGACAAACCCGTCGTGGAGATACAGGTTCCCGGTGCGGGAGAGGTGATCAAGAATGATTTCACAATATCGGGGATGGTCTTTGATGATGACCGGGTGGGAGCTATTTCCTACAGTCTGGACGGGGGGGAGTTTTTCGAGCTACCGGTGGGAAACAACTTCAGCATTCCGCTGTCCATCGACAGCCTCAGCGACAATGAACATACCATAGAAGTGAGGGCGGAAGACATCGGAGGGCTTTCCGGCGAAGTTGCTTCTTCGACATTTATGGTGTCCACCTCCGAACCGGAGTCCGAGCTCTCCGCACCGAGCATCAGCGAACACGTGCGGGGCGTCATCGAATTGACAGGGCAGAGCGATGATCCCAACGGAATTGCCGGGGTATTCGTATCCCTCGACAATGGCCACAGCTTCCAATCGATGGAGGGGACGGAGCAGTGGCGTTACAGGCTGGATACAGGACTACTGGCCGGCGGCACACACGCTGTCTTAATCAAAGCGGTGGACAACACGGGGACCGAAGGTCTTTTTACCTCTACGATCAACATCGACAACCGGGCTCCGCAGATCGTTTTAGACACCCCGTCAGACGGCGAAGTATTTACTCAGGTGTTGCATCTGGACGGCAGAGCAATCGACAACATAGGGCTTACGGTTCTGAAGGCCCGGTTGACACCCGCCGTGGCTGCCGCAGGTGTTGAAGGCGGAGGTGTGGAGTTTGCCCTGTCGACCGACGGCATCATAGTCCGGGAGTTCGATATCCAGAACCTGCCCGTGGGCTGGTATAATCTCAGTCTGGAGGCGGCGGATGCTGCGGGGAACAGGACGTACCTGTCCCGAAACATTCAGGTAAAGGAATCCCTCGAAGCGGAGAGGGTCGATCTGATGTTTCCCGCCGCCGGTGAGGAGATAGCGGGAAGCTTTACAATAAGCGGTAGGGTCGTGTCCAAGGCAGATATAGCCAGCGCCATGGTCCTTATCGACGGAGTCGTTGTCGATAACGCCGAGGTGGATCACAAGGGCTTCTTCGCCTTTATCCTCGGACCGGAAAATGTGGGGCGGGGACCGCATACTCTGCAGGTTCAGGCTCCCCTGCCCGGAAGCTTGCCTCTTCTCTCTGAAGAGCGGCGAATACAGTACATACGCACGGGACCGTGGGTGCAAATCACCAGCCACTCGCCGGGAAGCTTTGTCACCGGGCGTCCCTATCTGGAGGGGCAGGCAGGGTATTACCTCGAAGCCGTCGATACTGAGGAGGAACAGACGGCCAAGGACCGCAAACGTACCCTGGCCGAGCATGCGGTCCAAAAGGTTGAAGTCAGTTTTGACAACGGAAATACGTTTCAGCGGGCAGACGGAAAAGATACCTGGCGTTTCCGTTTGGAAACTCAAGGCCTGGCGAACGGGCCGTTGCGCATCCTGGTCAGAGCCGCCTTTGCCGACGGAGTCGCTGCGGTGACAAAAACGCAGCTTCAGGTGGATACCAGACCACCGGAGATCGCTCTGTTGAGTCCCGAAGAGGGAGAGAGGTTCAATCAGGAGGTACACCTTCGGGGGACCGCCGGTGATGAAACAGGTCTTGAGAGCGTGGAGATCAGCTTGAGGGAGGGCGATAAGAGCCGCTACGGAGTCCCGGAGTTTATACAGGGGTTGTACCTCGATGTTCACGGGATGGGTGCAACCTACGCCGATCTCGGACTGGGACTGACCTTTTTCGACGACAACGTGAAACTTCAGGTTCAGGTAGGCATGTCGCCTACCGGACGTTTTTCCGGGCTGGTAATCGGCGCCAAGCTGCTCGCCAATATCGTCACCGTTCCTTTTGGTTATTTTTTCGGACCCTCATGGGACATTTTCTCCATGGCCTTTGCGCTCGGCGCGAACTTTTCCTACTTTACGATGTCCGAGGATAGGATTGCTTTCACCGAGGAAGGCCTGATTCTGGCCGCGGTGGTGGGCCAGCTGGAATTTGCCCGTTTCGAGATCCCTGACTGGCGTATCTTCAATACCTTTTCCCTCTATTCAGAGTTTCAGCTGTGGTTTATCTCCTCGGATGTGGAAGCCGGTCTGGCAGCACGCATCAGCTTCGGTTTTCGGATGGGGCTGTTATAGTTATCTTCGAAGCAGTATAATCTGTCTGCGTGATTCTCCTACTACTCATCGGCGGAGCCGTGGCCCTGGCACTGCTGGCCTCGTTTCTCTACCTCCGGTACCGGTTCCGACTTCCTCTTCCCCAGGTCGAAGGGACGCTTGAGATCGCCGGACTGAAGGAGCGGGTCGCGATCATTCGGGATCGCTGGGGTGTTCCCCATATCTACGCGGCCGGTCTCGAGGACCTATTCTTCGCTCAAGGGTACGTACAAGCCCAGGACAGGCTCTGGCAGATGGAGCTGAACCGCCGTTTGGCCAATGGGAGGCTCTCGGAGATTTTCGGCGAGGCGTCCTTCGAGGCGGACCGCTTCGTGCGCACCGTCGGGATCGCCAGGGCTGCTGCGAACGATCTTGCCTGTCTGTCTCCTGAAAGTCGCTCCCTTCTCGATGCGTATCTTCGGGGAGTGAATACCTACATGGAGATGAACCCCCGCAAACTGCCCCTGGAGTTTGTGATTCTCGGATTCAAGCCCGAACCCTGGCAGCCGCTGGATACTCTGGCCTGGATCAAGATGCAGGCCTGGCAGCTCTCGGCGAACTGGGCTACGGAGCTCCTCAACGCCGCTCTGGTCGGAAAGGTGGGCCCGGAACGAGCGGCCGGATTGTTCTGCGGCTATCCGCAGGACAACCCCGTGATTCTGGCCGGACAAGAAGTAATCCAGGCGGCGGAACAGGTACTGGAAGCGTTCGGGAACCTGGAAGCCTGGTTCCCCGCCGACGCCCTGGCCGGACGGAGCAACAGCTGGGCTGTTCGCGGTCGACGGTCGGTCACGGGAAAAGCCCTGTTCGCCTACGATCCTCATCTCGGCTTGACCATGCCTTCCCTCTGGCACGCCTGTCATCTGGTTTGTCCGGATCTCGAGGCCACCGGAGCTACTTTTCCGGGTATGCCGGGCGTCGTGGTCGGTCACAATGCAAAGATCACCTTCGGGTTCACGACCTCCTTCGCCGACGTTCAGGATTTATATCTGGAACGGTTCAACCCAAAGAATCCACGGGAATATAGATACAATGGTAGGTGGCGAAAGGCCGAGCGAATCGTCGAGGAAATCCGGGTCAAAGGGGAGAAGGAACCCCGCCGGATCGAGGTAATCCTGACCCGCCACGGCCCCACGGTGGGTGAGCTGCTCCGCATCGAATCCGGTGTGAAGAGCCTTCGATTTGCCCTCCGCTGGGCGGGATCCGAAGGGTCGGATCCGATCGAAGCGGTGCTGCGGATGGACCAGGCCGGGAACTGGTCCGAGTTCTGTGCGGCCATGGCTCTGTGGGACACGCCCTCCCAGAACGCCCTGTATGCTGATCGACAGGGCAATATCGGTTATGCCCTCACCGGAAAAGTGCCGATCCGCAAAAAGGGAGTCGGTCTGACACCGGTTCCCGGCTGGAACGATGAGTATGAGTGGACAGACTGGATTCCCTGGGAGAAGATGCCCCGGGAGTACAATCCCAGGCGGGGTTATCTGATCACAGCCAACAACCAGGTCGTCGGCCGGGAGTATCCCTACTACATCGGCCTCGGAACCGCCAACGGAAACCGGGCTGCCCGAATCGAAAAACTCCTTCTGGCCAAGGAAAAGCACTCCCTGGAAGATTTTGCCCGGATGCAGGTCGATCTTCACTCCGAGCCCGGGCGGCGCTTCGCCGCACTGGTAACCTCCCTGGCCGGGGGGATCTTGAAACAGGGAGTATTGGCGTCTGATCATGCCAAGGCGGGCGTTGCTTTAGAACTGCTCAAGGGCTGGCGGGGGGAGATGACTGCCGTTTCTGCGGCGGCGGCTGTATACGCGGTCAGTGAATACTACGCCAAGCGTACCGTGTTCGAACCGTGGCTCGGAGATCTGACAGATTTCTACTGCGGCAGCGGATTGCATGCCTTCAGCTCGATCTCCTTCTATCTGGATTACAGCCATCTGGTCCTTCTCGATATCCTCGAACACGATGATGGCAGCTGGCTGACGACTCCCGACGGGCAGAGAAGGAGCAGGGAACAGGTGCTGGCGACGGCGTTGAGATATGCCCTACGCTTCCTGTCCGGCCAGTGTGGAGGGAATCCCTCCAAGTGGAAATACGGCAGCTTCCACAAGGCCTGGTTCAACCATCCCATCGGAAGCCGGAAGCCCTTCAACCTGATCTTCAATCCCAAACCGGTACCCTACGGAGGGAGCGCAGACACGATCTGGCAATGCCCTCCGCTGCGTACGGTGCCTCCTCGAAAGGGCGGCAGCTACAGCGCCAGCTGGCGCCATCTTGTCGATTTTGCCGATTTGGAGAAAGCCCTTTCGGTTCATCCGACCGGGCAGTCCGGTCATCCCGCCGGCAAGCACTACAAGGATCTGCTGCCCCTCTGGAGTACGGGTCGGTACTACCCGATGCTTTGGAGCCGGAAGCGGGTCGAGGCTGAAGCGGAGGCCCGGCTGGTGTTGGAGCCGGCAGGTTGATTTTTTTTCATTTTTCCCTTGCCAAAGTTGTATTATTGTACTAAACTTATATTGTACTATTACATTAGTACAAGCCGGGGGGTCATCCGGATGCTCGACCTCCCCGTCGCAGACGGAGGCGTTGTGGAATCGACGTTGAGATTTTCATTGGACGCGACAAACGGGGTCCCCTTCTACAAGCAGATCATTCTTCAGGTGGAGATGGCCATCGTCGACGGACGGCTGGACAGGGGGGATCAGCTGCCCACCGTACGCGGTCTGGCCGTGGACTTGCAGGTCAATCCCAACACCGTGGCTCGAGCCTACAGCGAGCTGGAGATTCGGGGGATCGTCAACACGCAGCAGGGCACGGGAACCTTTATCAGTGATCAGAAGGTCGAGATCTCCGATGTTGAGCGGGAGAAGATCATGGCGGAGATCGCCCGATCCTTCGTCAGCCACGCCGCTTCCTACGGATTCACCTTGGAGGAAATCAGCTCCTATATCAGCGAATTAAAGAGAGGAGAGACATAAAACCATGTATCGAATCAAAGCCTTTGATCGGGTTCGCAATCTTCCCCGCGCGGTTCTGCCGCGGGATTATCGACTGAGTCCCCTGTCCCTGCTGATCCTGGCGCTCTTCCTGGGAGCGGGGGTCATCTGGCAGCTGTCCGCCGGCCTGAGCGCCCCGCCGATCGAGCTGGTCTACATCACCGCGCAGGTGATCTTCAGCGGGATCCTGCTGATGCTGCTTCCCGCCTGGGCGTTGGTGCTGGTCTTGATCGCAGGCTTGTGGATCGGCATGTTCGCCCGTTATGCAGGGGCCATGTTCCCTCTCACCTTGATGATCAGCCTAGGGTACCTCTTTGCCCCGATCTTTCAGATGGCCCAACAGTGGGAGAAGGTGGTGATCCTGCGGCTCGGGAAATACAACAGGCTGCGGGGCCCCGGAGTCTTTCTGATTTTTCCCTTCATCGACAGGGTAGCCCGCTTTGTGGATACCCGAATCCGGGCCACCGACTTCAGTGCTGAAAAGACCATTACCATGGACACCGTGCCGGTTCACGTGGATGCCCTGGCCTTCTGGATGATCTGGGACGCTACCAAGGCGATCCTCGAGGTGGAGAACTTTCTCGAAGCAGTCGTACTGTCCGCCCAGACCGCCCTGCGGGATTCCATCGGCCGCCACGACCTTGCCGATCTTCTGGCCGAACGGGAGCGGATCGGCGGCGAGATCAAGCAAGCCCTGGACCGCAAGACCAATCCCTGGGGGATTACCATCCTTTCGATCGAGTTCACGGACATCGTGATCCCGAAAGAGCTGGAGGACGCCATGTCCAAGCGCGCCCAGGCGGAGCGGGAGCGTCAGTCCCGAGTCATCCTGGGTACTGCGGAAATCGAGATCTCCGACAAATTCGTCGAAGCGGCCAAGCGCTACAAGGACGATCCCACCGCCCTGCACCTTCGCGGGATGAACATGATCTACGAGGGGATCAAGCAGCGGGGAACCATCGTTCTGCTGCCCTCGGGCAGCCTGTCCTCCATGTCCCTCGGCGCGGTGCTCGACGATCTGGGCCAGGGTAAGCTTCCCGGAACAGCACGCTCCGCGAAGCCGCAGTCGGCAGATTCAGATAACCAATCCGAGAAGAACACGGATAACAAAGGAGTGAAGCAATGATCAAGGTCGAAAACGTAACCAAAAACTACTCCGTCGGGCAGACGGTGGTCCACGCCCTGCGGGGTGTAACGCTTGCCATCGAGAAGAGTGAGTTTCTCTCCATCGCCGGACCCTCCGGTTCGGGCAAAACGACCCTGCTCAACCTGATCGGCTGTCTGGACAAGGCCACCAGCGGGGAGATCTATATCGTGGGTGAGGCGGTTTCTTCTAAAAGCAAGAAAGAGCTCGCTCTTCTGCGCCGGCGCAGGCTGGGCTTCGTGTTTCAGTCCTTCAACCTCATTCCGGTACTCAGCGCCTATGAGAATGTTTCCTTCGCCCTGTCCCTGCTCGGGGTCAACGGCTCGGAGATTAAAGAGCGGACCTACAAGCTCCTGGAGGAGGTGGGGCTGAAGGGAATGGAAACCCGGCTGCCCGGAGAACTTTCCGGCGGCCAGCAGCAGCGGGTGGCGGTGGCCCGGGCCCTGATCAAGGAACCGGACATGGTGCTGGCCGACGAACCCACGGCCAATCTGGACTCCGATACCGGCCGTGAAATTCTCGACCTGATGGCGGCTATGAACGAGATACACGGGACCACCTTCGTGTTTTCCACCCATGATCAGATGGTGATGGATTACGCCCGTCGACTGGTGAGACTGCACGACGGCGAGGTAACCAGTGATGAGAGGAGGGGAACATGAGCTTTCTGCTAACTCTTGCCTGGAAAAACCTGTCTCGTTACAAACGGCGGACGCTGATAACCGCCTGCGCCCTGGCCTTTGGGATCGCCATGTTTCTCTGGATGGACGGCTGGCTGCAGGGGGCGGCAAGAGAGTCGGAGCGGAATATCATCTGGTACGAATCCGGTTCGGCCAAAGTCATGACAACGGACTACCTGGAGGATATCAAGAGCATGCCCCTCAAACACGCCATCCAGGATCCGGCAGCGGTGGAGAAGGCCCTGGAAGGGGCCGGGGTTACCACCACCCGGCGGACGGTTTTTGCCGGGGAGATCTTCTACGGCGAGGGCTCGATGTACGTCAAAGTCATCGGCATCGATCCGCAGACGGACGAAACGATCTATCGGCTATCCGATACCTTGGCTCAAGGAAGATATCTGGAAACCGGCGAGTCCGGGGTCGTTTTGGGAGAGTGGCTGGCCCAGGATCTCGGTATCACTGTCGGTGAGGAGATTACCATCCGCACCCGCACCCGCTACGGGGCCTTTCAGACTCTCGATCTGGTGGTGGTGGGTGTGTTGAACAGCCCCAACCCGGTGATCAACAAAGGAACGGCCTACGTTCCCCTGTCCTTGGCCGATGAAGCCCTGGAAATGGAGGGGGCGGTTACCGAGATCACCCTGTTCTTTCCCGAGTGGCAGGACCCCGAGGCCAAGGTAGAGAGCCTGCGGGAGCGGCTGTCGGGGTTTCCGGGACTTACCGTGGAGAGCTGGAAAGATCTGGCCCGGGATTTCCTCATGATCGCCCAGATGAAAAGTGCCGGCAGCAGCATCATCCTGTTTCTGGTGTTTATCATCGCCGCGGTGGGCATCTCCAACACCATGCTTATGGCAGTATACGAGCGGGTACGGGAGATCGGGATGATGCGGGCCATGGGCATGAAGGACGGCGCCATCCGTGTGGCTTTTCTCTTCGAAGCCGGCGGGATCGGTCTGATCGGCACCCTGGCCGGTATTGTCATCGGTTTGGTGCTGAACTGGTACATGGTCAACTATGGTATCGACTTTACCAATCTCATGGGACAGGGACAGATGGATATCGGCTACCGGGTAACCGGCGTATTCCGCAGCGCCTGGCACCCCCAGGCCTTCGTGGGCGGGTTCATTATCGGGGTCGTCGCGGCCATGGTGTTCTCTTTTATTCCCTCCTCACGGGCGCTGAAGATGCAGATCACCGAAGCCTTGAGGTACGAATAAATAAACGGGGAGGATATCAATGAAATTAGGAAGAATAGCCTTTAGAAATATCCGGCGAAACAAACGCCGCAGCCTGCTTTCGGGGACAGCCATAACCATCGCCACCATGTTCATCACCTTCGCGTTTTCTCTGATCGCCGGGATGCTGGGTGATTACGAGTCCAACATCGTCCGCTATGTATCCGGACACGTCCGCATCCGCAACGTGGAGTATGACGAGAACGAGGAGCTCAACCCGCTGCACCTCAGTGTGACCGACTATGAAGAGGTGGTGCGAAGGATGGAAGCTGAGCCGGAAGTGGCGGCGGTCGTACCCCGCACCCGCTTTTTTACCGCCATCTACCACAACGACCGCACCTATAACGGCATGGGTCTCGGTGTGGATTTCGAGCGGGAAAAAAAGGTGATGAAGATCCAGGAAGCGCTGGAACAGGGCCGCCTGCCGCAAATGGGGCAGAAGGAGATGGTCCTGTCCGCCGGTCTGGCCGAGGAGCTGGGCCTGGGCATCGGCGAGAAGCTGACCCTGCTCACCAAGAACAAGTACATGGGGATGTCCGGCATGACCTTCACCGTGACCGGAATCGTCCGTTTCCAGGTGGCCGGATTCAACGAGAGTTTTTTCCTCGTTCCCATCGATACGACCGCCCGTTTTCTCAAGATGAGCAATGAAGCCACCGAGGTGCTGATTGTGTTGAACGATTCCAAAAGGGTCGATGAGTTCGCCGAGAAGGCGGCGGGGATCCTCGCATCCATGGGTCGGGAAAATCTTTCCGCCCAGCCCTGGACCAAGATCGGCATCGCCTCTGGCTATATGCAGTATGCCCAAACCGCCTACGACGTGATCGCCCTGGTCTTCTTCCTGCTCGCCTCCACGGTCATCATCAACACCACCATGATGGTCATCTTCGAACGCATGCGGGAGATCGGTACGGTTGCGGCTATGGGTATGACCCCTCAGGAGATCGTGCGCCTGTTCTTCCTGGAAGCCTTCTTTATTGGAGCGATCGCCGCTTTTGTCGGGGTGTTGCTCGGAATCGGCATCACCATCCCTCTGTCTAAAACGGGTATCGATCTGACCCGGTCCATGGAGGGGGTGAGCTTGGAAATCAGCTCGGTTGTGTATCCGCGGTTGAATATCCGATCCACTGTATTCGTATTCTTTTACTCCACGGCCATTGCCAGTCTGGCATCGTTCATTCCCTCCCGGAGGGCGGCCAAGATCGAACCGGTTGAGGCACTGCGAGCAATTTAAGAGTACTCTGATGAATTTGAGGAGAGTTGCTATGAGACGAATCGCTTTATTGATACTTTCATTTGGGCTGGCCGCAGCCCTGAGCGCATGGGCAATCACCGCCGAGGAGATCGTGAAGGCGGTGGAGAATAACGAGATTAACGAGGAGGAACGGATCGAAGGATCGATGATTATCACCGATCGTTTCGGATCGCGGGTGAAAACCTTCGTCAGCTACGCCTCCGGGGCGGACAAGATGCTGCTCGAGTTCACCAACCCGGAGGAAAAGGGACAGAAGATCCTGCGTCTGGAAGACGAGATCTATCTGTATTTCCCTGAAGCCGAAGAGATCATCCACCTACAGGGTTCGGCTCTCAAGGAATCGTTGATGGGTTCGGATTTTTCCTACGAAGACCTGACGGGGGAGGGGGACCTGCTCGATCTCTACAAGGTCACCCTGCTCGGGGAAGAGACCATTGAGGGCAGGAAACACTATCACCTCGAGCTCAAGGCCAAGAAACGCGGCCTTGCCTACCCGAAACAGGAGGCCTGGGTCGATGCGGAGTACTGGGTGATGACCCGGGCCAACGCTTTCTCCCTGTCCGGGCGGTTGCTCAAGGAGCTGGAGATAGGCGATATCCGGGTAGTTGCCGGGAAGTATGTGCCCCACTACGTGATCATGCGGGATGCGATGAAGAAGAACTCCTCCACGGAGATGAGGATCGAGGCGCTCGATCTAAATGCGGAGCTGCCGCCGGATATCTTCAGTCTCGAGGAGCTGACGTGGTGAGGGCG
>Ga0315547_1002101_pt1 | contig 14467 bp, 11 predicted proteins | sample SalMarSW160240MG_2_FD_202542 | JGI IMG/M metagenome (GOLD analysis project Ga0315547, IMG submission 202542) | Salt marsh sediment microbial communities from the Plum Island Ecosystem LTER, Massachusetts, United States - Salt Marsh Sediment SW1601-240 ... | reverse complement strand
TGCACTGAATCCGGACGTGATCTTCTGTTCGTTTTGTATATACAATGCACTTTCAAAAGCCCTTTTTTCTCCAAGGACTATTTCGAAGCTTGTGCTTTCGCCGGAGGTAAGTTTTCCCGGACTGAATTCGTGATAAGTAATATTCATGCCAAATTTTAAAGTGTATTCAGGGTTAATATACCAGGTGGCCTCCTCCTTTAAGCTCAGGTCTTCAATCCCCGATCTGAGCCTCATATCAATCGAACCGATAATAAATCCATAATTATATTTGCTGTAAATTATTGAGGTTTTGGAAAAAAGCCTGTCACTAAAGAGATGATTCCATCTTATGGTTCCGGTAGTATTTCCCCATCCGGTTCCTGTTTCGTTACCTAATTCAAACAGATCCCTGCCAAAATAACCGGAAAGAAAAAGCCTGTTATTATCATTAATACTATAGCTGAGCTTTGCATTAAAATCATAGAAATAAAAACTCATATCGTCTCTGATTATATTCTCCGGAAACAGAAGTTTGGCAACCAGATCGCCATAGGTTCTTCGACCTGAGATGATGAATGACATTTTATCTTTAAGAACCGGCCCTTCAAACGTTAAACGTGTCGATACCAGTCCTATTCCTCCTGAGCTACTGAATGTCTTGCTGTTTCCATTATTCATTGTAATGTCAAGCACTGAAGAAGCCCGGCCACCATAGTTTGCAGGTATCCCTCCCTTATAGACAGTAACGTCCTTTATGGCATCAGAATTAAATACTGAAAAGAATCCAGCTAAGTGCGATGAACTGTACACTGGAGCTTCATCAAGAAGAATCAGGTTTTGCCCCATTGATCCGCCACGGACATTAAACCCCGTGCTTCCTTCTGCTGAGTTGCTTATGCCCGGGAGTAGTTGAATGGTTTTCAGAATATCTTTTTCGCCAAAAAGGACAGGTATATTTTCAATATCCTTCAGAGTCAGTTTTTCTACTCCTGATTCAGCCGAAGTGATCTTTGTATCATCTCTTTCAGCGGATACAATAACTTCATTAAGAGCAATGACAGAAGGTGTAATTTCAATATTTATCACATGATTTTTATTAAGATTTAATACATGCTCCACATTTTCGTAACCCATGTAGCTATAACGGATAGTATATGTGCCTTCAGGAAGTGAGAGCGAATAAAAGCCATATGAGTTTGTTGCAGCACCTTTAACAAGCTCAACTACCAGAATCGATACACCAATCAGGTCTTCTCCTGTTTCAGCGTCAGTAATTTTCCCGCTCAGAGTATAGTTTTGCTGACCAAAGGCCAATACAGGAAATACTGCAAAAAAAATAAGTAAACTTTTCATTTTGCTGTATTTTACAAAACTGGTATTGACTCCATTGTTAATACCTGTAAATCGACAGACTAAAGTTTAACTGTAAAGGTATAAATTTAAACCACACTTAAGATGTAAGAAAAGAACATGAAACAAACTGTAACTCGAATTGCAAAAGAGACTAAGAGACTTTGAGACAGGGAGATCCGTAGCCTGACGCCCGACGCCTGTTACCTTTACATCGCATACCATCTATAATACATCCCCTGAGCCCTGAGCCCTGAGCCCTGTGCCCTGTGCTCTGTGCTCTGTGCTCTGTGCTCTGTGCCTTTAATCTAAACATCTCCGCACAACCTCCGATTCACGGGACAAGTTCTTCAAAGGAGGAATTCTCTGTAAATAATAAATATTCTGTATCTTCGTTGTAATCAAATCAGAAGAAATTAATCATCACAATATATTAAGGATATGAATCGGACAGGAGCAGGATTTTTACTGATGGTTATTCTGGCAGTAATTGGAAACTTGAGGGCAACCAGTCAGATCACCATGCCGGAGGTACTGGATAAAGGAACTCTTACGGAACAGATGAATTACCTTCAGGATCGCACAAGGATATATGAAAACTACCGTGCGATACGCGAGGATATGTTTCAGAAAATTAAAAAAAACTCTCTTGACTCTCTTAAAAAGGCGAAGAATGAGATAACCGGCTATATCGGACTCACAGCCGGTCTCAATAACCGGATTGACTCACTCAATTCTTCTCTTGAGACCACAAAGGAAGAACTGGATGAAATGACCCGGACAAAAAACAATGTAGGTTTCTTTGGTATGCAGATTAATAAAATTACATATAATTTAATATTATGGACAATTATAGTGGGACTTGCCTTCCTGCTGGTTGTCGGTTTTCTTTCCTTCAAACGAAACCTCTCTGTTACCAGGAATACAAAAAAGGAACTTAAAGAACTCAAGGAAGAATTTGAAGCATACCGCCAGAAAACCCGTCTCGAACGCGAAAAGATGAGTATGGATCATTTTAATGAACTAAGAAAATTGAGGGGCGGTTGAGGGGAGAAATTTTAATCATAATTAATTACACATTTGTCAAAATCCGGCTACCAGGTTTATACATAAAAACTCAGACTCCTGACAGTTCTATAACTTTGATTATCTGAGAGTTTTGTTCAATCTGCACTCACAATTGCTAAAATTTCTTAAAATCGCTGATAAATATTAACCTTTTTTGACGAACAACACCTTTTCGTGTATAAAAGACATAAAATGATTGATTAACGGCCGGATTTAAGATATGAATCAAAATTGTCTCATCCTGAATTTGCATCTGCCGGATTTGAGAACACTTGACATTCATCCCATTTAGCTTTACTTTTATTCCTGAAATACACTATTTAACTATATGGAGAGAATCTCGACCTTAAACAAATCCGTTACAAGTAAAAACCAGGTTGAAATCCCTGATTCAGATGAAGGAAAACTTTCATTCAACAGAACCAGGACCAATGCGTTTTTCGACAACCTGGTTGCCGAGGATTGTGAGACTTTTTTCTATTATCTCGACAGCCTGGGGCTGGCAAAAGATACAGATATGATGATTCTTTCATCAATACATCATTATTATTATGATATTAATGATCTTACATGTGTGAAAATTTTGATAAACCTTAAGAAACTGAACCATATTAAGCATCTTAACAGCTTCCTGCACACGCTCTTCAGGTTACTTCCTCCTGATGCTGACTTTATCGGATACTTTAAAGAAGATAAGAATTCAGATTCAATAGCTTCGCATTTTAATCCTTCTTCAAGGCTAATCAACGGGATTATTAATTTCCTCGATTCGCGTACTGACAGGAACTTATCTAAAAATGAGGTTTCAAAAATGCTGGCATCACATGGATTCAGGGTTCTTGATATGACTGAAATAAATGGTCTTATCTATTTCAGGGCAAAGAATACAAGAAACTCTGTTGTTTAACCTGATTTGCGGAAATTGCTAATCATTTTATAAATTTATCTGGAATTAGATTTATCTGATTTGAATTGTCATTCTTATGGATTTCATTAATACACTGTTCCGGTTGAAAATAATACCGTTTCTGAAGAAAAAGAACCGGTTTAATATTTTTATCAGATTAGCTGACATTTTTGCTATTTCATTTGCATTCCAGATCTCCTATAATATTAATTACCAGAAAATAGGTTCTTTTTTCTTTACTGATAGAGTATATTTAATTATCTTCCTTTCAATCCTGCCGATATGGCTATTTACACTATATATAATTAAAGCAAATGAAATCCCGAGGACGAAGCGTTACAGGACTTTATTGATGGAATACATGCAATCAGCTGTAGTGATTGCTCTTATTCTATTAGTTTTTTATTTCGTTTTTCAAAATTACAGTATTTCACGAAGGTTTCTTGTTGAATTCACTTTTCTGGGATTCGTTTTATTATTCCTGGTAAGGCTGGTTGAATACAAAGTTCTCAAGACATACAGGGCAAAAGGTTTTAATTATGTCAATATAGTTTTATTGGCTGATGAAACTTCAATACCCTTCATTGAAAGTCTGAGATCCAATCCGGAATGGGGGTACAGGATACTGCTCATCTTTACTAATTCAGGCAGGTTAAATGAGAAATACCGGGGAAATTACAAGATATTCCCGGATAAGTCAAAGGAAATTCTTCAGGAGCTGATGGAAATGGATACTATCGATGAAGTACTCTATATAAAAGATCAGGTAAATCCTGCAGAAATCAGAAAAACAATAAGGTCGTGCGAAGAGTTTGGAGTTGTATTCAGACTCATGACCAAAGACCGTCAGCCAAGACTTACAAATGCATTTCTTTCAACTGTTGCTAATGAGAAATTTCTAACATTTACCAATATACCTTACAAATCATTCGCACTGGGAGTGAAAAAATTTATGGATATTATGATATCCGTTATTCTCCTTATTTTACTGTCTCCCTTAATGTTAGCTATTGGTTTATTTATATTGCTGACTTCCGGATTACCTGTAATTTACAGGCAGGCAAGAGTCGGATTGAGGGGACGTCAGTTCAATCTTTACAAGTTCAGGACCATGGTTCTTAATGCAGATGAAATCAAAGATGAGCTGAAACCGGAAAATGAGATGGATGGCCCTGTATTTAAGATGAAAGATGATCCGAGGATAATAAAAATCGGAGGATTTCTTCGCAGGACCGGACTGGATGAACTTCCTCAACTGGTAAATGTCCTCAAAGGAGAAATGTCATTAATAGGGCCGAGACCTCCACTCAAGGAAGAGACAATAAATTATAAGCGCTGGCAACTAAGACGCCTTTCCGTCAAACCAGGATTATCATGTTTCTGGCAGATAAAACCAGACAGGAATCATATCAAATTCGAAAAGTGGATGGAGCTCGATTTAGCTTATATTGATAACTGGTCGCCACGTCTCGATTTTATTATTTTGCTGAAAACAATCAGATCTGTTTTCCAGAAAACAGGTTTGTAAGAAGTGAATAAAAAAAGAAGGTGTCTCAAAGGTATTTTTCACCCCCTATCGGGGCTGTTGAAAAAGTCCCTCCTGTTTTTTTTCACCCCTAAATCCCCCAAGGGGGACTTATTGATCTACTGAATGTTACTACTCCCCCCTTGGGGGGCTGGGGGGTAAAACAAAGCTTTTTCAACAGCCCCTATAACAATCTGATAATAAATAAGTCCCAACTTCGCTTTCGCGTAGCTTCAGCCTTCGGCCGTCGAAGTCGGCCTATGGCTGACGAAGACAGCGAAGCAAAGCTGGGGGATTTAGGGGTAAGACAAAAAAAAGAGGGCTTTTGAGACACCCTCCTGTATTTTTATTCACCCGGATCTCTATTCTTCGGGAACTATAAATTCGTCAAAATATTCAGGGTATTGTGATTGTTCATCAAGCTGAGGAATTTCTGAAGCAGAGAGTTCAGGAATGCTTTCGAGAAATGCTATATCTTCAGCTGAGATATCTATTCCTTTGTCGGTCAGATTCCAGACAATCGCCTGTAATTTTTCTACAATCTCATCATATGCTGGTCCTTTTGCTGGGGCAGATTTAGAGCCGGCAAATGTGCCGTAGATCATTTCATAATTTATTTTTCTCCAACTGATATGATTCAGCAGGTTACTAAAAACCGGCGAACCGGTTACACCAAGAATTCTGTAAGGCTCATTGCTGCCTCCATTAGGAATATCCATATTAATACAGTATAAATCCATTATAAAGGTTCTCATCGAATTAGCATTCAAACAGACCCAGGTAGTCTGAAGATTAATGCCATGTTGAAAACCCGGTATTTCGCATTGCCATAATAATCCTTTCGGGAAAAAAACGGTTCTGTGAAAATTCGCCGTATTTAAAACGGTTAATTTAAGTTGAACATGCTTCCCGCTTCCAAAATATGGATAGCCGGCTTTTACATCGTCAGCTGAACTGGATTCTCCGGTTTTTGAACCTTTATTATCTAAACCGTAAATGTCTCCAATAAGGCTAATCCCCTGAGGTAATTTAAAATCTTCTTTTACCTGAAGATCACCGGAAGTTTCGCCCATACCTGGTATATTACCGGGAGCCTCAGATTTATTCTTTTCACATGACCATAAGCAAATTATTGCCATGGCTACAATACCCATAATAATTTTTTTCATGTGTATATAATTTTATTTTTAATGGTCACATGGAACCTCCATGTTTGCAAATTATATCCATGCTTGTTTGTGTTTGATAAACATGGAGGTTTCATATTCATTTATTTTTTGGTAAATCAATATTAAAGTATTTTTTATTATTTTAAAATGGGAAATTGACGCCAGAATATGGACTTATATAATTGGGAACAAAATAAGTCTCACTAAATAAGAAACTTAATGCTAAATAATCCTGATTAATACTAAGATTTCATTTTGACAAATAACTATTTAGTTTACACTAGATCTAACATTCCGTTATCAGATTCAGAACTTAATCTCACTATAATTCCACAAGACCAATTTGTTGAATATTTTCACTCTCTGTAAAGAGTGGCGTATATATCATTTTGATAATTTATTTGAAAGGTTGAAATACTTAAATTTCAAATTATTTTTTTAAAAATATTTCAATTTTGATAAACTCTGAATTTTGTATATTTAATGATACATTATCAATGATTAAAATATAAAATTAATAGACTACCCAATTAGAATAATGGCATTTTCGCCTCTTACAGGTTTATTCTTACTTGACACTAAATTTTTAAAATAGTACTTTTACTTCGGGATATAAAACAAAAAACAAAGTTATGTCGTTATGAGGATACATTATATCTAAGGACGTTGATACTAAAATGACTATGATGCAATGTGGAACGTTTTCGAAAGAACAGGATTAAAAATGTTTATAATATTTTAAGAAATATGAAGTTTATCTTTTACAAATCTTGTGCTCTTTTTCTGATCATTTCGTCTATATCATGTGTGCCGACAAGAAAACTGAGGTACTTTAACGATATAAATGAGCTTGAAGAACCCGGAGTTAATCCCAGAATGCAAAAAATAATAATGCCGTTTGATAAGCTTTATATAAGAGTACTGAGTATTGACCTTCAAACAAGTCAGATATTCAACTCGACTGAAGCTATGAGGTCAGGCGGCTATGGCGGTATGACCGGCCTTATTGGCTATCTTGTCGATGAGTCAGGAAATATTAATTTCCCGTTTGTAGGGGATATTAATGTCGGTGGACTTACAACCTCCCAGGCTGCATTAAAAATTCAGAAAGCGCTTAGTGAATATGTTTCCAATACTTCAATCATTGTGAAATATGTTGATAACCAGGTTACTGTCATGGGTGAAGTTCAGCAACAGGGTGTCTTTGGTTTTACCCGGGATAAACTCAATATTTACGAAGCATTAGGTCTTGGTGGCGGAATTACACGTTATGGCGACCGCAAGAATATCATCCTGATCAGGCATGAAGGGGAAAAAATTATGCATTACAAATTAAACCTTTCTGATTCGAAGATTGCATCTAAAGACTACTATTATATTCTGCCTAACGACGTAATTGTTGTAGAACCACTGAAAGCGATCTCTTCAAGTTATTCAAATATAACTTATACTACAATACTGAGTTCTATTACAACTCTTATTGCAATTTTGCTGTTTACCGGTGTTACATTTTAAAAATATTTATACCAATGTCAACTCAAAACGAATCCTCTTCCGAAGTTTTCAATATAAAAGAATTCATATTACAGGCTTTATCGTATAAATATTTCTATATAGCCAGTTTTGTAATTTGCATTACTATAGCTTTTATGGTAAACAGATTCTCCCCGGTAGTTTACGAGGTAAATTCCATAATCGGACCTGTTGAGGACAGCCGGTCTTCACTACTTCGATCAGATGAACTCTTAAGCGGATTGGGCACTTTTTCACAGACAAGGAATCTGGAGAACGATATAAATAGCCTGAATTCTTTCAGTGTGATTTCAACTACTATAAGAAATCTTAATCTTGAAATAGGATATTTCAATGAAACCAATAAATTGTTTGGTCAGGAACGTCAGATTTACCTGAGATCTCCTTATACCGTAAATATTGACAAATCTCATATACAGCCAATCAATACAAAATTTTATATCGATATTCTTGATGACTACTCCTACAGACTAACATGTTCTGCAGATGAAGTATCTTTATATAATTATGTTGATAACTTGATTGTCAGCCAATACAATGTTCTTGAAATAGATACAATATGCATGTTCAACGAAACTATAACCAATAAGAATTTCAAGTTTTCTATTTCCATTAATAAAGAATTCTATTCAGGAAGTAAAAAAGATGAAGAACTCTCTTATTTTGTGTTTTATCATCTTGACCGTCTCACAAAGCAATACCTTGGAAGAATGACAGTTGAACCTGTCAGTACCAAGTCATCGTTAATTAAGGTTCGTCTTCGGGGTGAAAACATTGGACTGACAATTAACTTTCTGAATAAATATCTTCAGACTTATCTTGACGACAATCTTTCAAAAAAGAACAAGATCGCTCTCAATACTATTAACTTTATCGATTCCCAGATCTCTGAAATATCTGATTCACTAGTTGTATCTGAGACTCAACTAAGGGATTACCGGTCAGCATACCAGGTTACTGACCTCAGTTACCAGGGACAGCAGGCGCTGCAACAAATGACTCAAATAGAAAATGAACGATCTACTCTGCAAGTGCAGGAGCGTTACTATAATTATGTTCTTGACTATTTCGACAAAAACCAGGATATGGCCGGGCTTGCTCCTCCTTCTGTGGCAAATGTTGCCGATCCCATCATGAACAGCCTGATACTTGAGCTACTCAGCCTTAATACTGAAAGATCAACAATATTAAGCAATAATGCCCAGAAGAATATCTTCCTGGGACAGCTCGAGAACAAGATCAGGCTGCAGAAACAGGCAATTATCGAGAATGTAAAGAATAACCTGAATACCCTTAATCTCACTCAGAATGAGCTGAATTACAGAGCAGATAAAGTCTCGAGGGAGATCTCAAAACTGCCCAGGACTGAACTTAATATGGTCAGCATGCAGCGAAAGTTTAACCTCGGCGATGCAATTTATACATTTTTACTCCAAAAAAGCTCTGAAGCAGCGATCACAATGGCATCAAATTACCCCGATTATGAGATACTTGAACCTGCTCGTGACATCTCAAAAACAATTCTTTCCCCACGAACAATGGTAAACCAGATGCTTGCGGTCTTTCTGGCATTGATGATCCCCACAATATATATTATCCTGAAAAATTTCTTTAACGAAAAGATAGCAAGTGTTAATGATGTTGAGCATTTACTTAATCGTTCTGTTCTGAGTATGATTTACAGCAATTACCATAAGACAGAAGCAGTAGTACCTGAGATGCCAGGGTCATCTATTGCTGAATCATTCCGTAATTTACGCAGCAGCCTGTTCCTGAAATTCCGATCTGAACCAATAAAAGTAATAATGGTCACCTCTTCACAGCCGCAGGATGGAAAGAGCTTTATCTCATTTAACCTTGCTGCGTCTATTGCATCAGTCGGACACAAGGCTGTGATCCTTGACGGAGACTTCCGCCGACCAACTCTTCATAACAAGTTTAAGAAAGAGAACACCACAGGTCTTTCATACTATATGACCAATCATACTTCAAAAGAAGAAATTATTATACAAAGTAATATCGAGAATCTCTCATTTATAACTGCGGGACCAGTAATACCTAATTGTTCAGAATTAATAGAAGCAGGAGCTCTTGACGAGCTTATTACATATCTTAAGGATAAATACGACTATATAATTATTGACACAACACCGGCAGGGCTTGTGGCTGATGCAACTCTCATGATTAAATATGCTTCTCATACCCTGCTTGTTTGCAGAAATAATTACACACGGAAAGATATCTTTATTGATGTTCTGAACATGTTCCGTACAAATAATATAGAGAATTTTGATGTAGTCTTTAATGATCTTAATCTTAAGAAGAGCAGATACGGAAGGTATGATGCGTATTATAAGAAGACTTGACCTCCCAACCCCCCATAGGGGGCTATACCCCCCAACCCCCCCAAGGGGGGGCTATACCCCCCAACCCCTCCCGCTTCGCGGGACAAGCTCTAAAGGGGGGCTACACCCCCCAACCCCCTAAAAGGGGCTATTAACCTGCAGGAAACTACAACATTCTTTATGTATGGTGCTGGATGCTCCACCTTCGCTACGACCTACGCTGAAGCTTCGGCCGTCAAGAAAAGCTACGGTGGACAAAGTGGGTGTTGAGGCTTTAGCCGAATCCATGCTCTCCTCAAGCTCCTCTATCCTATCCATGAGGCCCTCTCTCTGCATTGGGAAACGATAAACAATAAACGATAAACCCGAAACGAAACACTTAATTCCTTATAGGTTATTAAATTCTTTTATGATATTTGTACTTTTGCATATATTACTTCTATGAAGGTCGATTTACATACTAAGTTACAAGCAATGCTCTGGGATATCCCTGTTGGCAGGAGATCGGAGTTAGCAGAAAAGATCCTCGCTGATCCTGTTTATGTATTCCGGCAAGATGAACAACTCTTTATAAAAGCACTTAATACACTTAACTGGTATGAATTAACCAAGCTGATACCCAGGCAGGATCTGCTTTCGTTACTTACCGATTCAACAATCCGGAAACTTTTCCCACCACAACGCCGCACCTATTATACCAATGCACGCAGATTATTATCAAAATATTGTATATCCTCTGCAGGATAAGGTGCTTAAAATTGTCGGGCAGCTTCCTGTTGAGTTCTATCTTACAGGTGGCACAGCTCTGAGCAGGGCTTATTTGCATCACAGACACTCAGATGACCTTGATTTTTTCCTGAATGGAGCATTGGATTTTAAACAACAGGTTAATACTGTAATCAATGCTCTTACTGCCTCCGTATTGCAGTTTAATGTTTCTGTTGCTGATGAGAGTTATGCCAGAATATTTATTTCGGAGGGGGAATTTATATTAAAGCTTGACTTTGTGAATGATATACCGTTTCATAGAGGTTCACCGGTTGACACAACCATTTTTATCAGAACCGACAATATAATAAACATTCTGTCGAATAAATTAACCGCATTGAACCGCTATGCCACAAAAGATGTGGTTGACATTGTCTACATTTCTGAAACAACTTCATTCAATTGGGAAAACATCTTTAATGATGCTTCAGAAAAAGATCTTTGGGTAAATCCTATAAATGTTGCCGAAATATTGGAGCAATTCCCGGTTGAAAAACTTCAGGAAATCGCATGGACAAGGGAAATACCGTCTCATGAATGGTTTCTGTACCGAATCAACCGGATTATACCCGATATACTCAATGGTAGCACTAACTCATTATTTACAGGTTAAGCTCCGGATTTCGGGTCAGTTACTTCCTCAAAAACTCCCCCGGACTCTTTAAAAAGGTTTCTACAGGCACGACAAGAATATTCTTATGTTTCATCAACACATTTCCCCGATAGAGCAGGGTAAGAGATGCTTCCGGATAATCATCGCCAAATGATTTCAGCCCATTATAGTCAACCGGCCCGGGCACCCGGGCATTCTTAACTTCTATGGCAGCGAATGTTTCTCCACCATAAAGAATAAAATCCACCTCGTTACCTGCTAAGGAACGCCAGTAATATAATTTTGCATCAGGGATTGCAAAGTCAGAATATGCTCTGAGGTGTTGTCCTACCAGTCCTTCAAGAGCCGGTCCGGATATTTCAGATTCTATATCGAGGGGTCCCCGTTGTCTTAACCGGCGGTACAATCCGTTATCAAAAAAGTAAAATTTCGACCTTTTTTGCATAATATGCAATCATTTTTCGACCTATTTTACATAAATCAGTTCCCGAATTTCGCGTTTTGCATTTGCCTTCGGACTTCGGTCGACATAGTCGGCTACGTCCGACGGAGTCGGCGAGCTCGGCTTCACCTCGGTTCACGTTTAGCGTTGACATACGTTTAAAGTTTCTCTGGTACTACAGAATCATATTAACATCATCGTCATTGCGATCCCGACTCAGTCGGGAGAAGCAATCTTTCTCCCCCTTCCACATATTTTTTTAATTTATGTCCTGCCCCCCTGTCTCTTAGTCTCTTAGTCTCTTAGTCTCTTAGTCTCTTAGTCTCTATCCTTCCCTGCTCTTCGCGCTGAGCTCTGAGCTCTGTGCCTAGCCTTCGCTGTCCTTCGGCCAGCTATGGCTGGCAAGCCTGAGCCCTTTGTCAGTGACTGAAATATTGAATGTTAATCACATTAAATAATTTCACTCAGTTATTATTATTCACAAGAACCTGAAGGATTCTCAGTTTGAAAATGATGTAAAAATTGCGTAAATTTACCTTATTATGTGGTTATTATAAAAATCACTACTTAAAATGATTCCCGTCTTCAAATATACCTTCTAACTGATACAACTATATCCTTGAAGTATATTAATGAACAGTCGGGAGAAGGAAATTAAGAATTATACAAGGGAAAAATATGCAAAAGCTTTTAATTATAATTTCTTTGATAATTTCAGAAATTGTCACTTTCGGACAAAATGATCTCCTCAATGCAAACTTATTCTCAAATTCAGGTTATATAAACATTAATGAGCTTATATATGGTTATGGTTTAGGCAGTACAGTCATGCCTTACTCAAGACAGTATTATGGGTTTACAACAATGCATGGTTACCAGTTAACTTTTAACAGACTGAGTAAAAAAAATAATCTTATTGGAGGAATAGGAACAGGAATGTTATTTTATAACGGAGGCCCTCTTTTCCCTCTATATTTTGAGCTGAGATATATTCGGAATAGAGAGAGAATATCTCCTTTTGTTACAGGTAACAGCGGACTTTTAATGAATACAACTGATTTTAAAGGAGGATCAAAATTTTTTGTTAGTGGAGGAGGTGGAATCCGGTTTAAAATAAATAACCAACTGGCTGCCAACTTTGGAACAGGTATATTTTTACAGAAAGGAAAAGATGGTCCGAGAGATTCTTTTATTAATCTGAAGATTGGTTTAATATATAAACCAAAATAATTGTATAAAGACTTTGAGATCGATCAGGATGCATAACTTCAACTGTTTTCCGTCAATCTCTTTTCTGCAAACCAGTATTATCCTGTGAATGTATTCGATTACTTTTCCGAAAGAACCTGTGAACTTGATAAGCCTTTCCTAACCTGAAAAGAAGAAGTAACATTTAAAGAACTTTACAAATGTTGTCTGAAACTTGCATTCCGGCTGGAATATGAAGTTGGTACGAACAGACCTATATTACTGCTTTATAATTACGCATGTGGATACCGGTGAAGTTATAGCCCGTTGAGATAATATTATGATGGGCTACTTTGCTGATGAAGAGAGCACAAAAAATGCCATCAGAAATGGATGGCTTTACAGAGGTGACCCGGGAACGTTTGATACAGAGGATTAAATCCACTTAACTGCCCGGTCTAAAGAGATTATAAACGTACGCGGTAAAAGTATTAGTCCAACCGGGAAAAGGATAAAGAAGGTTTAACGCGTTCACTGTGTTCTCCGACTTTGTCGGACGAAGTCCGCTCCATCTGACGCAGTCCGAAGCTTTCTTTGGCCACCGTAACGAAGTGAAGTTGGTAGCGAAGGAGGAGCGTTTCGCGTTAGTGCTTTTTGGTTAGAAAATTAATAATTACGGATAGCACTCTCTCCCGGTCCTCGTCGGTCATATTAGAGCCTGAGGGAAGACAAAGTCCTTTGGCGAACATTTCGTCAGAAGTGCCATTCAGAAAGGCAGGGCACGATGAGAAAACCGGTTGCTGATGCATCGGTTTCCACAGGGGTCTTGATTCAATATTTTCTTTTTCCAGTGCAGTCTGCAAATCTTCACGTGTTTTACCAGCTTTGGCCGGATCAATCAGAATAGTTGTGAGCCAGTAGTTTGAGAAGTACGATTCATCAGGCTCTTCCAGAAAGCTTAATCCCTCAATCTCACCCAGATTTTTTTTGTAGAAATTAAAATTATTTCTTCTTTGCTCTACTCTCTCATCAATAACCTCCATTTGTCCCAGACCGATACCTGCAAGTACATTGCTCATGCGGTAATTATATCCGATCTGGCTATGCTGGTAATGTGGTGCCTTATCGCGGGCCTGTGTTGCAAGGAAACGTGCTCTGGCAATGAGTTTCCCGTCATCAGAGATTAGGGCGCCTCCACCTGAAGTGGTTATTATTTTGTTTCCGTTAAAAGATAACACCCCAAATTTACCGGTTGAGCCCACCGGTTTACCTTTATAACGACTACCGAGTGCTTCTGCTGCATCTTCAATTATCGGAATTTCATATTTATTGGCGATAGCCATGATCTCGTCCAGGTTTGCCGGCATCCCATATAAATACACAACTATTATTGCTTTAATCCTGTGCTCTGAGCCCTGAGCTCTGAGCTCTTTTAGAGCTTGCTCTAAAAGATCAGGATCCATATTCCATGTGCCAGGTTCACTGTCAACAAGTACCGGTGTTGCTCCCAGGTAGACAATCGGATTTATTGTTGCTGAAAAAGTAAAGTTGGAAGCAATAATTTCATCTCCGGGTTTAAC
>Ga0315547_1002100_pt1 | contig 14477 bp, 33 predicted proteins | sample SalMarSW160240MG_2_FD_202542 | JGI IMG/M metagenome (GOLD analysis project Ga0315547, IMG submission 202542) | Salt marsh sediment microbial communities from the Plum Island Ecosystem LTER, Massachusetts, United States - Salt Marsh Sediment SW1601-240 ... | reverse complement strand
GGTATTTTTGGCAATTCCAGATTCAACAAAATCCGATGCTGCATATAGAATTACAAGCAGTATTATAAACAATAATGGAAATCTGTAAGCTTTCATTTCTTACTCCTTCCCCCAACCCTACCCCTCCTAATCCAACCCTGTCAAGTAAAATTTTTCCCCCCCAGAATACCCTTTAACTCCCACAAATCTCCCCAATAACTCCCCCAACCCCCTTGCATCCATCTCAGTAATATGATATTATAACATATTACAACATAACACCTCAGTAATATGTTATAATTTCAACCATAGAAAGGAAAAAGCAATGAGACGCCCAATGAGATGCCCAAAATGTAAAATAATCTTAAGTGATGGCAGGCTTCCCCATTACTGCATCGCTCCAGGCAAAAATATCTACTATCACCATGCAAATGGAGACACTTACCCTGGGATAGCCATAATTTAGGAGGGACAATGATTATATTCGAATTTGACAAAAAATATAGAGGAGTTGGTCGCTTCTTTTCGAGCGTCGGCGGAAAAAAAAAATTCCGGCGCATTTGGCTTGGATGGACTGCAATCACATGGACATCGTATCACCTGAAAGAGTTGCATGATTATATTGCAAACGGCAATACGATATGGCAAAATGGCTAACCAGTCAGTCCAGCCGGCCTCGTAAACTCGGCGGCTGACCTCATCGATAGTAAAAAATGTAAAGATAGATCCCCGCAATCCTTTGACGCGAAAAATTCAGATAACATACAACGGGCTAGATGGTGATAAATTTGTGTGGGTAAAACCCTTGAAACTTACTCTACAGACTTCATCGGGGAGCACATAAACAACGGAGGCTTGAATGGAACAGCTGGTGACGCCGTCGCTGACGTTGATGGGAGTTAATGACTATTTTCCCCAACCCCCCTTGCTTCCCTACTAAACCTACTAAACCTATGCTATACTCCCATAAAAAGGAGGATCTACCATCCATGTCAACATCAACAGAAATTCTTAAACAAGCATTAGAAGAGCTACAATTTTTAATCAATTACCCTTCAATTCAGCATGCAACTGACATCAAACATAAACTGGATCTAGCGATTGAAGAAATGCAAATGGAACGATCAACAGAGAGTAAGTTAAAACCCCCTCCCTTTGCTAGGCTTTCCCAATATTTAAATCTTGAAATTATATCCTTTGTTATCACTCAAGAAAATATCGTTAAAGAATACATAATTTATTTCAAAAATTTACCAAAACCTTTCTATCTCACCATTCCTTCTCTTCTCTATTTCGACAACTTTAAAGAGAAATTTCTGGAATTCACCAATAAAATCCCCGCCAATCTTTCTCAGTTTGAGTGGGAACATTTACTCAATGAAGCATTGAGTGAGGCGACAATTGTTGACGGAGAAAAGACCTAAAACAAAAACTGTCCATTAAAGAAAAACATATTTAAACTACAGCACTGTTCTTATAGCCTAGATTAATTTCGTAAATCTGAATTTTTTCACCATCCCACCAATATTCCCCCTTGCCCCACCAAATAATATATGCTATACTCCAATAAATCCCAAAGGAGGACCTACCATCCATGTCAACCCACAAATCTTCCGATGAACGAAGACTATCAATTGAACAAATAGAAGCTGAGTGCCCAACAATGGAAACTGGTCCCTGCCCACATCGAAGAGGTGAACTTGACGGACAAGTTCACCCAAGTTCACCCTCAAGTTCACCCTGGGGATGCTACGCCAGATAAGGATTTGACGGATTTGGGTGAGCATAGGTGAACATTTTTTCTCCCCTTACGGGATTTTGAAAAAGATGGTTGGGCCATAAAAAAACCATATAAGGATGGGTGGGATTTAGTTCACCATGTTCACCCTTGACTGCGAAACCCACCTAAATAATCAAAAAAATCAGAGACTTACTCAAGGTGAACATAAGAAACGAAGTTCACCTTCAGGTTCACACTCTAACAATTTGATTACGCCATATCAACTTAATGAATGAAGGACATTGAAAAATGGCAGAATCGGAGAAAAGAACCAAGGCAACACAAAGCCCCTAACGATAATGAAAACTACTCCCCTGCCTATCGCTAGCTAGCGGTCGGTATTTGCTGTCTGTGAAACTTGTAGATCGCTTTAGAGATAAACTTTCAGTTCCCTGCAATTTCGAAATCGTTACTTCAAAACAATGTCTGTATTTCTATCCTCAGGTCCTCCTCAATTTCACCACATTCAAACCGGAATTCTTCTATTTCACTGGCAAAATCCCCCCACCTTTACAGCAACACGAATGGGAAGATCTACTTCGTAGTGCGCTGGTAGGGTGTGATTGTGCAATGTAATTTGGCGGGGATGTGATTGCATGATTCTGAACACTAAAATCCTCCACCATCCCTCTCGCCACCTCTCGCAACCATTACAGATGATCGTTGTATATTGTGTCAATGTACTTGGATAGCGAAATATTGTGGGATATCATGGTATTAGATATGTGTATGGATTTTTAAAATTTAGGGTTAAGGTTTGGTGGGGTTAGACTAACTTCCTAAGTCTCGATAGTTTCCCGCCCACCCTCCCGTAAAGAACACCCCCTGGCGCTCCTGCTAGCTCCCAGCGCTAAATAATGCCTCTCTCAGAAGCCCATTCCGCTACCGCCGAATTGGTAGTTTAGAACCAGTTTCAGGTTTTTCGGAGCCCCGAGCCCTACTAATCGAGCCAGGTCCTTCCCGGCCAGCCCTCAGGAGTAGGGCATATAAAGAAGCTTGCCATGTCTAGGTTACTAATATCCTTGTTCACAGCTCCGTGGGTAGACAAGGATGTCCAGCCAGGTCCTCAGCGTATGGCAAATAAGTATGTCGCACCCACCCACCCGGTACAGAGCTCCATGGGTAGATTAGGATGCCCGGCCACGCTCAGATCTCCGTAGCAGGTTAGCAGGTGTAGCCCACCCACCCTCAGAGGTTATGGCAGATTGGAATGCCACACCTGGATAGGAAATAATGGCATATCCATCTCTTATCCATCCCACCCCTTCCACCCACCCACCGCCTTCCCGTTGAGGACTATTGTTGGGGGAGCGCTCCCGGTAAATCTCCCCCTACTCCCCCCTCTTGGAAAATGTTCCTATAACGGCCGAGTTGCTGTTTTGCTCTCCCACCCTGCGAAATTTGCCGTGGTCAAGCCCATGATTTTTTGGCTCCCCCCCCAAAGAATCTTGGGGGGCAAGGCCCCCCCAAAAAATAAGGGCGGTGCTGCGACGGAATCTGCGGGAGCCCAAGTATAAGCTCCCGCAGATCCACGTCCAGCATCCTCTTGACAACGACAAACCGGTCAGCCAACGGAGAGTACATTTTCAGCGCACTAAGAAGCACGCTGAAAACTACTCTCCGTACTCACTTCGTTCACAATTGGCTGACTCTTTTCTTCGTTTGTAGTGAGAGAGCAAAAATGCTTATAGTTAGTTAATCTTTTAAGATAGGAGGAATGTATCATGCATATCAATTATCCAACAGTAGAGCAGATTGAGGATCTCAAGGCAGCAGGCTACAAGATAATCTGTTTTGAGAATGTAGGTATGGGAGAAATGGAGCGCTGTGAGGAGGGAACTTACAACGAGCCAGATTTTCTTCAGATCGATGAAGAGAATGAGAAGCACAAAGAAGCAATTTTGTGCTTTTTATAATCTTTTAATCTATTCAGTCTAAGGCCCAGCGAGGCAATCTCGTGGTTTGGGAGCTACACTGGACTGAGTGAAAGGAGGATTAAATCATGAAATGTAAAAAATGTGGTAGCACCAATTTGAGGGTTGTAGACTCCGGCCCTCACAAAAAATTAGTTTGTGCAGACTGCCTTGCTTTTCAAAAGTTTTTGAGCAAGGCAGAGGTAAAAACTTTTGAGCAGCTTCAGAAATAATTCACCAACTTGAGTGGTCTTATTCTTTTAAGTAATTTTTCTCTTAAGACTACTCAATTTAATTCTTTTTCTATTAACGTTAAAAAGAGGAGATTCTATCATGACACTTTTACTTCCAGATCTAAAATGGAGAGCATTCGCCCCAGAAATGATCCACAATGTTTCGTTGCGCCAGATCAATTCTAACATCAACTCTATTGCAATTAACCAGAAGTACCTAGATATTCACGACTTCCGAGATCCTCGTCCACTGGAAAACTTGGAAAAGGTTACCAACCCAGATTGGGATAGTGGATTAGGAAATGTACCAAAATTCGATAGAGATACAAATCATTTCGTCGTCGATCTATCTGAAAACCATAACTCTTTCTCCAACCCTCTCCCCCCCTTCCACCCCCGCCTATCTCAGTTCGATGCCCAAATTTGGGAAATGTGTGATCTGGCGTCTCCTCGAGTGTTGATGCCGCACAGGGATAGTTCTGGAGTTGCAAAAGCAATGATGGACTATCGAACAGATCCTTCTTCCCATCATCCTTATCATCATCAGCTCCGCCCAATAATGAATTGGGCAAAGTGCTCAGTTCATGAAGCGCTTGAAATCTCTGAAATCGGAAAAGCTCTTGATGCAACCAAGCCAATGATGAAAGAATTTTGTCGAGAGGCCAAGGATGATTTAGAGAGCTTTCTCAATAAGATGAGAGTCTTCGTAGACGGTCTCTCAGAAATTCAGGAATCTTATAACAAACCCTGGGAGCTAGAAATCCCAGCTTCGATCAGAGTCAACAAAGGAGCTCTTGCAGAATTATACAAAATGCTTCCAGATGAAAATAATGAGCCAGAGAAAGAAGAGATCGAAAAGCCAGAAATTAGTAAAACTCTGGGATATCACATCTTCAAAGATTTCTCAGAGATCGACGACTTACGTAGAGATCTCTGGGAATGGTATAAAGATTATTATATGAATGCTCCCCCAGACGGTCTTTATGATACAATTCTAGGATTATCGAACGATGACACCGAGAGCCTTTGGTATTCCAAATTCAACTGGATAAGAAAGCAAGACCCAGAATTCATCAATCTCCTTATCCGGATCAGAAAAGGAAATCTCGCTGAAATCGGTAAAGTAGCCAAAGATGTTTTCAGTAGTGAAATAAAATTATCTCGGGTTCAGAAATCAGTATTCTTCACGGAGTACAATATCCGGAAAAAGTATCTGACGCCCCCAGTCCGCCCGTTTGTGTATAAAATGATCAACAAAATTAACAATGCTAACGGGAGGCTTGGGTATATAGGTTCTAAGCTATATCAGATACAGCACGGCTTAGAACCCAATTTTAAATATGTCCTTCAGAAGCATGAACTAAATATGCTTTGGAGTGCATGGAAAAAACAGAAGAAACTCCATGGCGGGAATGGTGGAAATAGATACGAGGAAATCCCACCAGATATCGAAGATATGCCATTCGAGGCAGAGATGGCATTTGAAGAAATGCCGCTTGAGAATTATGCATAAATATTTATCTCAGGGAAGAGATCCAGTCAATTGGATCTTTTCCCTATTTTTATGGTAGAAATTAAATAGGAGGTATAAATGGAAATAGATAAAATGGAAAAACAGATCACCCCAACCAAAGCTCTCCTGAGATTCATGGGTAGAGGCAAACATGGGCGAAGAATGAGTTCAGACGAGCTCAAAGCTCTCAGCCCAGAAGATAGAGAAGAGCTAGGACAAATGGCACTTAAAGAGATATCTGAGTAAATGATAGGGAGAAGATCATTGGATTTTCTCCCTATTCTTTTGGAGAATGTGCTAAAAACACTCGAAACAAATGAAAAAATATGTCCAACATAAACTAAATTCTCTCCACATCTACTGTCGCTTGTGTTCTATCTGCTCCAAACAAACAGCCAAGTTCATCTCCCAGTATTATGAACATCTGTTTTTTTCCCTGTTATATAGGAAACATTTTCGTAGGAGATAAAACTCATGGAAAAATATCTTGAAGTCCTGATTTACACATGGCCATATTCTCAGCTTTGCATGGAATGCAAACACGGGGAATTTGTGGACTCTCACACATTTGATGCATGTTCCTACATCTGCTGGAAACATTGCGAAAAAAACAATGGAACTGAATGTCCGAAATATGAAAAAGACGCTTAATTTCAAAATCATTTATGCCTTCAGATGCGGAGAGATAAAAACCAACATCAATGGAACAAACTATATCTACTTCCTCGATGCCGGCTTTATTCCAAAGATCCTAAAAACAGCCAGGTATAAACCCGGCCAAGCCCTAAACTTATTAAAAAACGTCTCTAACCATTACGAAAAAATTTAATTGATCTTTTATCTTTAATTAAAAATCTTTTAAACAAGGAGAAAGCAAATGGGAACAAAGAAAAAAGAAGAAAAAAAGGCAGAAGCCACTCCGGAAGTGACTCCGGAAACTCTCGAAGTAAGAGAACTTCCAGCTCATCGCCAGACAAATTTGGTTGTCTTCGAAGGCAATCTGGGAAGCGATCCAGAAACTCGAGTGCTGGAATCGGGTCAGACAGTTTCCAGATTCTCATTGGGAAACTCTGATGATTATATCGGCAACAACGGCAATGCCGGAGAGATTGTCAGACGAACAAATTGGGCAACAGTTGAATGCTGGAACAGGTTGGCCGAAGTAATCGAGGAGTACACACACAAGGGCTCCCATGTCTTAGTCGAGGGGAAACTCAAGCTGGCCACATGGCAGAGTGACCTCGGAGAGACACGGAATGCTCTACGGATTCAGGCCTTCAGAATCAGGTTGCTTGATCCTGCGCCCAGAATGGATGATGCGGAGATACCCGAAGAGATCGCAGCTTCAGCTTCACCAGACGACATACCTTTCTAACTAACAATAGGATAGTTCTTAATTGAATTATCCTATTATTATGTTATAAAATCATTTATAAGTATTATGAAAACTCACCACTACAAAAATGTAGGCCTATTCAGAGCAATATGTTATCTAACTCTGATGATGGCTCCAATATTCAATCTTAATTATTCTGTTGTTGTGATATGTGTGGTTGGTGCTTTGGGGTTGCAGGTGGGGTACAGGTTGGTGAGGGAGATGAGATAATGAAAGCAAAACACAAAGAAAAGGGCTTCATCTGCACCGTCCAAAAATTAAACCCTTCAGCTATAAACCCAGCTGAGTTCATTGCTGTCTTTGATGACGGCACTATGAGCTCAGAATATTGTAAAGACTATGAACCTATCGACTTCAAATGGGATAAATTATATGACCTGCAATAACTGCTATTCCAAAAATCTCGATGCCAATGTAACCAAACCATTAGAGACCAGATTTATCGAAACGAAATAGACTTCATACACGGAGATTGGATAAATGTCATCCTGGCAAAAACAATTTCATTGGAAAAAGATTGACGCAACCCAAACAGAGCTGGAAGGACCATATCAATGCCCAGCTTGTAATGGACATGTGATGTTTGATGCCACCTTTCTCGATCAAGTCAGCAAAGAAGTTACCTGTCCATATTGCAAAGAAACATTCGAAATCAACACAGGAAAATGAGATGACCTGGTTATATTTCGATAATCTAATCACTATTTTAGGCCTATGGTATGAATCCGATAGAGAACACCAGAATTTTTTCTTCTTCAGAACCAAACCACCAACAAACCTGCAATGTATGTTCTGGGATCTAACATGACCTGCAAATATTGCCACTCAACAGACCTCGAAATTCTAGAACCTGACAAACTGGTATGTCAAGACTGCGGTAAATTTCAGCAGTATTTATCAGCAGCAGATCGTAGAACATTCATTTATTTTAGGGAGAAGCGAGATGAAGAAAAACTTACGAAAAAGAGATCTGAGCATACTGACTCCAAAAATTAAATCCTCGCTCAAAAAATGGCTAGCCCAGGAAGCAAATCCTGACTCTTGTCCTTTTAATGATTATTCTGACAATTGTGAAATCTGTTATGCACTTTTTCCTAAGCTCGAGTTCGACACTTGCCCCTGTGAACAATTCGATCGAAAATACGTCATCAAAGTAGCTAAGGAGTTGGTGAAATGAAGAAAAGAGATCTAAGTGTAGTCACGCCGAAAATTAAAAAGTTGATTACAATCTGGCTTGAGGAATCTTGTTACAGAGCATGTCCTTTTGATACATTATGGTATGAACAAAGAAATCCAGAAGCTTGTTCAATAATCTGCAAAAAACTATTTCCCAATCTTGATTTGCCCAATACATGCCCTTGCATTCAATTTGGAACAAAATACGTCATCAAAGTAGCTAAGGAGTTGGTGAAATGAAACACAAAATTGTAATGTCTTCCGATTTCTTCAAGGCCAGTAACGAAGGCTGTTGTTCTCCAACCCGATTCTTTGATCATTGTCAAGATTGCACACATGTCAAACATTGCAAACTTCCTGAAGCCAAACATGGACGAGCCTTTTTACTCCATCAAAAAATAGAACAGGCTGAAAAAAATATAGAACAATGGAGAAAACTACTAAAAACAGAAGAATCAAAAAATTAAGGAAATGAAAAATGCCATACGAACCAAACTACACCAAACTTCCTGAGCATATCAGCGATGGAGTTCAGCGATATATCGAACAAGGAGTTATTCCCGAAAGTTTCCTCCAGGCAGTAATCCAAAATAACCTCAGAGAATCCTTCGCCAGAGCTGATAAAATCAACATCGCCAGAATGTTTGATATTGTCAGCTTCTTCTACAATGAAGCGCCATTCAACTGTTGGGAACATGGGAGAGAATGAAAGCATGGCATGACCATAAAGGTTGCTCAGGTTATTAATCTTTTTTCTATTTTTTACGATTTTCATTTTTTATTTCAGAATTCCCGGATATATCATCTGGGAAAATCCCATTATAGAAAGGAGGTAAACCATATGGACAAAGGAACAGCCATAAAAGAATCCTACAGAAAAAGGCAAGAACAATCTGAAAACAACTTTCAAACTGAGGTCGAAAACCTCGTGTTTGAAATCGAGGAAACATCAAACAAATTGAGAGACCTCAAAGCCCGCCTTGCTAAACTTGAATACAAAGAACCAGAAATTCAAGGCGAAATCCTCATACCCCTTTAAAAAAAAGGGTCAAGTAAGGAGACAAACATATGGAATTAACAATTTCAATTAAAGAATGGAAGATAAAAACAAAGGAAGACAAATCAAAAACTATAGCAGGCGAATATGCTGTAATGTGCGGCCCAAACGAAGTAGCAAATTCATCCTTCAATGATGGATACAACAGCACAGACATTCAAATACCCGCCGATCTCCTAACTGAAGCAGAAACACTGGACAAAAAAATACAAGCAGCGGTATTAAAAAACTTCACAGGATAGGCGTAAACTGCATAACTGTAAAAAGCTCTCACATCTTTAATCTTTCTTCTATTCTTTATGAATTTCAGAATTCCCGGATAAGAACATCTGGGGAAAATCCAATATGAAAGGAGGTGAACCAGATGCGAAAAAGTTTAATACTGGGAATTATCGCTGTGGCCCTGATTTTCTGTTTCTCGACCGTGGTATTTGCAGAAGACGTCATTCTCAATACCACCGTAAAGAGTGTCACAAGTTTCACTGACAAGAACGGCAATCCCTGCGTTCGCTTTATCATCACTGAAACTCGAACACTCAAAGGGATTCAGTACGAGTCAGGTACAGCAGTGATGGCCTTCAGAGATATGGTCAACAAGGTCAAGGGATACAAGGCCGGCGATTCTCTTCACGTCGTTGCCAGCTCCAGGATGTTTCAGGGGCGCAAATCCTATACCATTCTCAAACTCATCGAGTAAGACCCTGTCAAAGAAGGTTCTGGTTCCAGAGAGGGGCTGATTGAGTTCACGCCCCTCTCACTTTCTTTTTCGTACATAACTAATGTTAACATTTACAGAACATTTAAGCAAGGCTATAAAATTAAGCTCTACCATGGTTGAAATAATGGGCATTGAGAAAATAAAAAACTTAGCCCGAAGAGAAAAACTTAACCGTCTCATGGACTTAGATGCTGAAACATTCGAAAAAGTCTGGAGAGAGTTTTATGATGATCATCCCGAGATTGAAGAGAGTAAATTTTAAACTAATACTAAAAGTATTCTTTGCCTATATCACACTCTGCGGCCTAATCATGTTTCCATGTTTTTTGTTCGAGGAAGCATTTCAAACAGCAATGTTTGGCTCGTGGCCTGCCAAAACCGCACAAAATTGGGAGCTGGTTCTGAAAGGCTGCGATGTAATGAAAGGAATCAACAAAACCCTCAAGATCGTAAATTATAGTTTTGGATGGATTCAACCATTAGCTTTCTTAAGTTATCGAGCATATAGCAAGGCTGCTGATTATTACGTCACAGCTCTTGAACATCAGGTCTTAGCCAACTCCCCAGCAGCATTCGTCGGCAGAGAAATTGAGTTCGAGTTTATTCCTTCTAAAATTATTCATGATGAAGACGGGATAAAGCTGGTGCACAACCGGGTGCAGATATTAGTGGATGAAATGCCAACTACCGAGAAAGTGGAAATTAGAGGAATCGTAGAAATTAAGAATAACAAAATAATCATTAAAGCAAAGGAGAACTAGCCATGGGAAAATTATTAGGAGTAACACAGTTACAGATGTATGAAAAAATGATCACCGAAGAATTCCAACCGATTATCAATGCACTTGAAGCACGGGGCAATGACATCAGACAAGATGTTGTCCAGCGGGTCAAAAAACAGTTTGGGATCTATAAGCTGGAAGCTAAAATCTCAGCTGCAAAAATTCAACTCAATGAACTCGAAGATGAAAAACAAAACCTAATGGGTCATCCTTCCTACAATGCGAATGTAGACTTTCACTCAACCAGCATCATCGGAAAAGAAATTACCAGAATAATGGAAAATCTCAACAGCCCGCTCAAAGAAACCAGACGTATACAATCCAATGTCATCAAAAACCTTAGGCTATCAGGAATCGGCGAAGATGTTCAAAAGGTCTTTACCGACTTAGAAACCACCATCGAAGATTTGACATACAAACTCAAAGCATTACCCCCGATTACGGTAGAAAAGATCACGAAAAAGAGATAAATGCCCACCCTTACCCACATCTATCTTGAAAAGGAGTATACGATAGGCTATACTTATTACCATGGTAGCAGATCAATGCCAAGCGGCACTCCTGAAGATCCGGAAGATTACGACATAATTCAAATCTGGAATGATTGCGGAGATGAGGTGAGTGAGGAATTATTCGATGAAATAAAAAACTCCTGTGATATGATCGCAAAAATCCGGGAAGATATGATGGATTATATGGAATATAAATGAAACACCTCTATCCCGAAACATTATCCAACCCCAGGCTCCCTGAATTCAACTATCATCTATGTAACCGTTGCGGCAGAGTAATAGACCGATCTACTCTTTCTTTTTTCACTGATGAAATTATTTGTTTAGTTTGTAGTGAGATTGAGTTGGAGATAAAGGAAAGATTGGAAAATCCCGGAATATATGAAAAAATTGGGTTTGTGCCGGAGGTAAAAATATGAGCGGCGGACATTTTAATTATCAACAATATACTCTCGAAGACTTAGCAGAACAAATCGACGATATAGTAAAAACTAATAATTCTACAGATATAGATGAATATGGTGATAAAAAAGGACAACATCTACCCAACGACATCATTGAAAAATTCAAAGAAACCGTATACGATCTAAGACGTACAGCTGTCATGGTACAACGTATTGATTGGCTCTTGAGTGGAGATGATGGTGAAGACTCATTCAGAGAACGATGGGATAAAGAAGTTCCACCTTTCAAAGGATTTCAGAAAAAATAGATACCCTGACAAAGGAGCGACCGGCAATGAAAAACTACAATCGCAGTAATCCGCTGGGAAGGTCAGCAACGAACGCGGGGACGGGATTACACAATATCTGCCACACGGCAGACAAAGCGGTGGTTGCTCCTTTGTGACGGTATCAAAGCAAAAATTGTTATTACCATGAGGTAAAATTATGATAGACATACTATTTTTTCCAAATGGCAATACTGCTGTTTTTGAAACCAATCAGCAAATTCCAGCATTACAAAAAAGCTGGTTAGTGCTATTTGCCGAATTCTTGGAAAGCAAAAACATTGATCCCAGCTCAGCTAATATCACTTTGCCAAACGGCGATAAAGCAAAACTTTTCAAAACAATTAATGGTTATAACTGGAAAATCATAACAAAATGAAACAAGACCAAATCAAAAATCTCAAACAAGGGACCCAGATCATTTATGTTCCCAATCACGCTGATAGCATAGATCATCCGGATTGTGAAGAAGGATTTGTGACGTCGGTAACAGAAAATGGAGCCTTTTGCAGATATTGGAGTAAATATTTTTCAGGTCATTTAAGAACAGTAGCCAACAGTGAAAAAACAAACTTCAGGAATCTGGTTATTAAAAATACTCATGATCAGCAAGAAATCAACAAACTAATCCAAACAATGAAGGCTCTTCCATTATATTATGGAACTGTTCCAGAAAAATGAAAAATACCATCCACAACCGCATCAAAGCCTATAACCAGCTTATTGAATCCCAGTTGGTAAACCTCGACTCCGATGATCGTGACAAAGCTAAATCTTTCCTTCTCGGCTATATCATGAAATATATCTCTTCTCAAAAAATTAAACAAATCTCGGAAGAATTGAAGAAGTTTATTGAGGAAATATAGATGGACAAAACTATCCTCACCGAAACTATTTTCAACTCACTCAATAGTTCCCCAAAGAAATCCAATATCCAGGAAATCATTCTAAAAGACGACTACATCGGCATCCGAATACAGGATGAATTTTTTATGATTATGGTATTGGATACAGATAATGTTAAAACACTAAGAAAACTTACGAAAACACTCAAAAATATGCTGGATAATGGCCATTCTTAAACGAATTTTTACCTTCATCTTCTATCTCTTAATCTCAGGTCTCCGAATACTCTGGTGGATTGGAAATAAATTGTTTAGTTAACTTTATTAACTTGAAAAGGAAAACGGTATGGACGGTCACATAATTCCATTTCGAATACAACCGCCGCAAGAAGTAGAAGTATTGTATGTTATGTGGCATGCAAGCTCTGGACAAATGCCTGCAAAACATCTCTATCATAAAGATTCCATCTGGGCATGGATTCCTGACCGTAGAATGAGACAAGGACCAATGACAAAAGCAAGGCAGGCTGTCCGCAAAAAATGGGGCTATGACCACTATTACAGACCTCCTCGAGGAAAAGAAGCTACCCCAATCCGCATTTTTGGCGGCAAAAAATGGAAATGGTACTGGCTATACCAATCATACAAAACCATGCCATAATCATAATTCCTAAATTGAAAATAAATTGTTTAATTAAAATATTGTATTAACTAAGCAAAAAGGAACAATCTGAACATGAGCCCTAAAAACAACATTTGTCCAAAGTGTGGTGGTGATCGCATAGACAAAGTATGTATAACCTGCGGTCAAAGCCTAGATGAGGCATGTCCAAACTGTGGTAATACACAATCCGAAAAAATTTGCATAGATTGCGGGACAAATCTAGAAAACAATCTAGCACCAGAAATGAGATGTTCCTTCTGTGGAAAAAAACATGATGAGGTTAAAACTCTACTTGCTGGACCTATGATATACATCTGTAATGAATGTGTACAATTATGTTATGAAATATTAAACGAGGAAAAAGAGGAGCCCCTCACCGGTGCGGCATCCGATGAGAGGCTTTGAGGAGGACTACAAGATCCATGAAAAGGAGAAAACATGGACATTCACCTTCCTCAATATTCTATTCTTTTATTATTGTCAAGTAAAAAATTTCAACTATTAACAAACCTATCGTCAGGAAAAAACCATGCCTAAAATATATGATTCAAAAATAATAGAACTTTTTGGCAGAGAACCCGACTTCGATGGCTTTAAATGGGTGCTGAAAGCTACAGGTAAGAACAGCTATCTTAGATGTTTAAATACCATCCAAATCAAAAAAGAAACCGTTTGCGCAACAGATGGCCATCGCCTGCATGTTTTTTTTCCCGAAATCAATTATCCTGAAGGCCTATACACTCCACTCATTAACCAAAAATATAAACTGATTCTCCAAAAAAAGGACGATAATGAAGATTTTCCAGACTGGGAATCAGTTTTTCCTCAGCATGTCAATTTTCAAAAACTTGAACTACTGAATGGCAATATATCACAGAACTATACTGTCCTCGTTAGAATACTACCAGAAAATATCACGATTAACTATGATTACTTCGCAGATCTTGGCAATGACTATTTCACAACTTATATTTATGAAGATAATAAAATGGCTTTTGTAAGTAATAATAAGCTGGCAATGATTATGCCGATGAGGGCGTAAATATAAAAAATACTCAACAATAAGGAATAACAAAATGTCCACCAAAATAACGACCAAAAATCTATCCCAAAAAGCAATGCTGGTAACACTGTCCATCAGCCAATGGCTCGCACGAATCAGGGATCCGGAAATCTCAC
>Ga0315547_1002097_pt1 | contig 14511 bp, 19 predicted proteins | sample SalMarSW160240MG_2_FD_202542 | JGI IMG/M metagenome (GOLD analysis project Ga0315547, IMG submission 202542) | Salt marsh sediment microbial communities from the Plum Island Ecosystem LTER, Massachusetts, United States - Salt Marsh Sediment SW1601-240 ... | reverse complement strand
GGATTTAATGTCCTTTTATTGGATAAAGAGAAGTTTCCTCGGGATAAACCCTGCGGCGGAGGACTACCTATCCGGGTTTTGAACAGATTTAAATATGTGAAAGATAGGGGTTTGGTTGAATCTTATTCATATGGTGGTTTCGCACATTCGTCATCCTTAAAGTATAAAGTAGAATTACAAAGAAATGAGCCTATTGCTGCAATGATTCTCAGGAAAAAATTTGATTATGAATTAGTGAAACTGGCTATTGAAAGCGGCTCCGTTTTCATAGATGAAAAGTCTGCTAAGGATATTAAAATACTAAAAAACAAAGCAAGGATTCTACTAAATGATGGAACGAATGTCGAATCGGAAATAGTTATTGGTGCTGATGGAATCTGGAGTACTATTGCAAAGAAATCTGGATTAAATCAAAATCATAAAAATATTGGCACATCTCTTTTTCAAGAATATCCTATGAGCAGCAAAACACTAGATAGATTCTTCGGTGAAAAAAGACTTTGTCACATTCACATGAAGTTACAAGGAATTGCTGGTTATGGGTGGGTCTTTCCTAAGAAACAACATCTAAATATCGGCATTGGTGAATTTGAACCACTTACTAACAAATCGAGAGGTAAGACAAATTTAAAGGAAGTATATAAAAATTATATACAACTTCTCAAGGAGACTAAAATAATTCCTGACAATCTAAAGATGGGGCGATTAAAGGGAGCGGCATTGCCTCTTCGTCCTCTTTCTAAGACCTATACTGATCGTTGTCTTCTTTGCGGAGATGCAGCGGGGTTGATAAATCCAGTTAGTGGCGAAGGTATCTATTATGCCATGTCCTCAGGCGAAATCGCTGCAAGAGTCATAACAGAAGCGTTAGAAGCTGGTGAAACCGATGAGAGATTTTTATCTATGTATCAGAAAAATTGGAAAAACGATTTCGGCAAAGACATTGAACTACTTTTGCGCTCCGCTAAACAATGGACAAAAGAAACTGAAAAATTTGTGAAACTTGCAAGTAGAGATGAAAAACTTGCAGATATGGCACTAGGCATATTACATGGAAGACTAAGTATCCATGAGTACAGGTGGAAACTGATAAGACGCTATCTATATGTCTATTTTAAGGAGCTGTTTAGTAAATAATTTTCTACAAAATAGCCTGCTTTTCAATACCTTTTTACGCTTACTCTAGTATGGTTGGTTTTTTAAAGAAAGAATTGTTACAATGTATGAAAGGAGGTGAGTATAAGATATGTCACTCGTCTGGGATCCAATATACGCAGTAAATTTAGTGCTCTGTATCCTAATATTGATATTAGGAATCTGGGGTTGCAAGAAGAAAAAAGGAGACATGATACCTCTCTATATTGGTATAGCTTTTGGGCTCTTCGGTATCTCACATCTTGCAACACTTCTTGATCTTAAAGCAACATTGACAGAGGTTTTAATCGTAATTAGAACGATTGCCTATCTGATAGTCATATTTGCTCTGTACAAGTATTGGAAACGTTAAATGATTTTCAACACCTTTTTATCCTGCCTTTCGTAGGATTGGTTTTTTAAAAAAAGAGACGTTATGAAATATGAGGAGGCGGAAAATATGAAACAATCGAGTAAGATGGGTTTCCTGTTCTTCATCACTAGTATCTTATCAGTTCTGGCTTTTCCCTGTAATCCACTGATTATATTCAAAGTTCTTGAACCCAACAATATTGAGGTGCTATGGTATATTGGATGGATATTCTGGATAGTCGGTATGACACTAATAATTCTGCCTTATTATTCTCTTTTTTATCGCAAAGTAAAGGTCTTAGTTGATAGTGGAATTTACGCAATTGTCCGACATCCCCTATATTTGGGTTGGATTTTATCGATATTCGTTACCACCATTTTCTTGTACCAACATTGGTTATTTGTGATTATTGGGATTCCTGGAATAGCCAGTGTCTACTTAATCTCAAGACATGAAGAGCATCTCAACATTGAAAGGTTTGGCGATGACTACAAACGCTATATGCAAAAGGTGCCAAGAATGAATCTTTTAATGGGGATTATTAGGCTGATACGACATAGAACGAGGGAATGAAAATGACAGTTAACAGATTTTCTTCATGAGATCCGTGATGGTATTGTTTATCAGCATTTTACTTCCCCTGGCGAGTTAAAAGTTTTAGTACGTGAAGCTATTGAACATTCAATATCAGATTTATTTGAATAATAATTATATTTAAACCTAACTACTCTGCATTTTTATTCACTATTTTGCACTTTTATTAGGTCATTTTGGGTAATAAAAATGCAAAGCTGAAATTGGGGGCTTTGCCTCAAAAGTGCCTTTTTGGCGGGAGTTTTAGGTCAAAAATAAGACTTTTGAGTCAAACAGGACTTTTAGGGCAAAGCCCCCTAATTAGGCTTTGCACAAAAATTACCTGAAAATACCGATTTTTTGTGCAGAAATATGATTTTATGTGCAGAGTAGATAGATTTAAATAGAATTGAAGAAAATAATGACAGAAAATATTCTATTAATATTTTATTTATGTAATATGGAGTCAAATGGAGAACCATGTTTTTTTATATGATTTTGATAATCTTCTGGTTTCAAATACATATCCAACAAAATCTCAAATTCAGAAAAAACGGCCCAAGCTAAACTAATAGTATGTCTTTTATCCATTTCTTCTTTAATTATTGTAGCTACTGTAGAATCCAAAGAAGCTGGAATTAATATTGGTTTTCTTTTTCCTTCTTCTATTTCTTTTTTTGTTACTTCAATTATTTTCAGTGGGTTTTCAACATCTTTCTTAAAAAAAATTGGCCACGTTGGAACATATATGTCTTTAACAATTTCACTTAAATCTCTGTGAATATACGGATTCCTAATTTTGTTTTTAAAAGATTCAAGTCGATTTAATGAATATTTATCTATAATCTTATTGTCTTTTGCGTATTTAATTAAACTTCCAAAAGCACCTTTCCTATAGATACCTGTATTTACATAAATTATCTCTCTAAGGGTAGTTTCTAATAGTTGACCCAACAATAAAATTCCTGCATTATAAAAACCAAATGCAATAATTCTATAAGCTTCTGAGTAAATAGAATATAAATTATGATTTGCTACCTTTATAGATGTTAAAAAATATGGTAATTGTTCTAAATTTTTTTCCAATTTAGAATTCATTTCATCGGATAGATTTTCCGATTTTAGCCAATAATACTCCTTAACCAAAGAATTTTGTTTCTTCTCCCCATCTACAATATCCACATTTTTCACCTGAGTTAGGCAATTCTCCATCTAAAATATTATATGCCTTATCTATCAACTTATTTACTCTTGAAAAATTAGTTTTCACTTCAATGATTGTACAATTAAATGGCATACCTTTGTGTAATTCACATTCATCTGGATAATAAAAAGCCAGATATGCTTTGTTGGTTGTATCATAGCCCATTTTCTTCAATAAAAATGAATAAACATCTAACTGTAGCTGATAAGAAGGGTGAACGTTTTCAGGTGCTTTTGATTTAGTTTTATGATCAAATGCTACAATATTACTATCCTCTAATTTTAAATAATCATCAGGTCGACCCCATACAGTAATGCCATTGTCCAGTTCATGCTTCAACGTCTTAGGCATACCAACAGCCAGCCAACCTGAAACCTTACCATCAATTATCGGTGGTAACTGACCAAGATCTCGATATTTATTGAAATAATGCTTGATTATGCTGTCCATCTTAATTGGAATGGAAGACATTGGACCCATTGGTCTCTTTATTTTCTTTACCATTTTAAGCCAAAAACATCGAGGGCAATCTTCAAGTAAGTTCAAACTTGATGGTGATAATTTATATTCCAATCTAGTCAACCCCTTTATATTTTTCAAAAAGTTTCATTATTCTATTCGTAGCTTTATTTATTCCAATTACTTCAAGTCCACCACTAGGTTTCATATCTGGATTTCTTTTTTTATCAGCTTTTGTCGGGTAATATGTTACGACCTCTGCTGACAATGTATCATTTAGAATTTTTTTGATTTCACTTTTTATATCTTCCATTTTCATCACATTCCATCTTACAATACATAGTTACATTTTAAAATCATCTGATGGCAATACCTCTTTTTGTAAGCCATTAAAAGATAACAAATCAGAATCACCATTGAGCTGAATCATTTCATGAATTAAAACCGCGATATTATATGCAATTATTTTACACAGCAATTCATTCTCCTGAGCTACTCGATTTTTGGACTTAACACTTTCACCGAATTTTTTCTTGATAGCACCAAAGGTCGACTCTACGTTTGATCTTTTATGATAATGCTCCAGAAATTCCTCCTTATGAAGTTGAAAATAATGAAAAGTCTTTCTCCACAAAGCAGATCTTCCTGCTCTTCCAGTTGCATTTTTCTTAAAAGGAATATAGGCAGTTCCCCCAAGCTTATCAACGATCTCTAGGTTTTTACGGGAAGAATATGCAAGATCAGCACTGACTTCTTGTATGTTGAAAAATTTAGATGTGTTGAGCATTAGTTTTTTGAATTGTGGACTATCTGCACTATGTTCATCAGTGATAATAACATCAGCAACAATATTTGTATTAACTCCTGTGCTGATATGTGCTTTTAACCAATTGCGAGTTCGTTTTGTTCCGTGTTTTTCCTCACAGTAGTTTCCAAATGTTGAGCATCTGAAACCAGAAGAATCTATTGCAAAATCAGTTTCAATACTGGCAAGTGGCTGTGCTGACAGATGAACAAGTTCATGCAATATTGGTGTGATTTCTTCTTTATTTAGAGTATTTGATATATTATTGAAATGTGGACTATGTGATATTTGATGTCTCTGAAGTGCTTCATTAAAAAGATATTGTGAACGTCGTAATGAAAGTTGACTGTAAACCTTCATAATACAGCAAAATATCTGATCTTTTAGTTTTATCCTTGGTCTCCCACGACTATTTTGTTCAGGTTCCTCAATAGAAGATATAAGTTGATATAAGAATTGATCGAATAGCTCAAATTCCTGCATCTGAGCCATATTGTAAAGTTTCCAACCCTGAGTATATTTTTTAGGTTCTATTTCAGGAATTTCTTCTTCTGTTTCATAGAAGCCAGTTTCATATTTTATTCTCAGCGCTATAAGATGTTTACATGGGGTTATGTGACCGTTTTTAGTATAATCAGGACAGTTACATGCCCATTCTTTACCATTCCACTGGATCTTATACCATCCTATCCCTGTCTGAGACTGAACCAGATAAATGTTATTGTCAACTTTTCGTATAGCATGTTCTCTTGAGAGAATGATTTTAGCTTTTTGTGCTCTTAGTTTATCGCTATAGGAAGAAAGACAATCAAAGTCATTCTGTGGTTTTTTCTTCATACTACCTTTACCTTTTTGGTAGGCGTTTAAGGTAGTTTGTTTCAGGTTTTTCCGAAAGAGTTTTTGAAGACAATTTTCCGTTTCATGGAGTTACACCACCCCCGTAATGAGAGAAGGGCAACGTATCTCTTAGATTTATCTCTTTCGGCACCAATGCTACCTTTCATACTACCTATCAAAAGGTATATAGTCTATGGTATATAAACTTTTAGGTAGGTTAAATGATAGTAAAAAAAGTAGTAAATATTATATAATCATTAACTTATACACAATTTGATTATTATGGGGTTTATAACTACAATAGCTAAAGCTTCAACTATAGCTAATTCATATCGAACTACTGTTCCAGCAGGTGTAATGAGTCACTTTAACCTAAAAGAAGGGGATAAACTCGATTGGACATTAAAAGCTGAAAAAGGCAAGCTTATCATAATTGTTAAACCTGAGAAGAGAGGACTATAGTGAAAGCATGCTATTGGTAGAACAAAATAAGAAATTACAATTGAATAAGGTTACCTTTAGACAATATCTTGCATTAGTATTTATAATTACTAAACTAAGGGAGGAATTTCGTTGTCCCTCCCCAGATGAAATCAAAAAAGAAATTTGTTTTTCAACAGATCGATTACTTAACACTACACTAAAAGCCTTGGAAAAAAAAGGATTTTTAATTTTTAATGGACTTGATAAAGATCCGATAGTTGAATTAACCGAAGAAACTAAAAAGATAGAAACAAACCTCATCGATAAATTATTTTTAATCAAAGAATACACATCCTATACTGAAATTAAAAAACAAATCAAAATCGTCGACACCCCAAAAAACTTTCTTAATCTCTTACTAGAAACAAAAATCAGTCCTGAGGACAATATCAGCTCACTTATTAATCAAAAAACCATCGTAAATAGATGGTATGGACTACTCGAAGAATTTCCACCAAGCCTTGTTTGGAACAAACTCAAAGAATACAATATAAAATCAGAACATACAGTTCTTGATCCCTGCCTTGGAAGTGGAACAACAATTACAACAGCAAGATTATACGGAACCAAAACAGTTGGTATCGATATAAATCCAACATCAACTTTTGTATCCACAGTTAAAACAACATGGAATGTGGACCTAAAAGAGTTAAAAGAAGAGACAAATTCTATTTTAAATGAATACCAGGCAGCATGCCCAATTCTCGATAACATCAGAACAACAACCGAAGCATTAGAATGTATGACTTGGATGGAAAAACATCAATGGCTTAAACCAAGAAACCAAAATGATGTTGCATTCATCAAAGAAAAGATCAAAGAGATAAGAAATAAAAAAATAAAGAATATCTTCCTGCTTGCCTTAATAGAGGCAGCAGTTGAAGCATCAAACGCCTCATTTTGTCCAGGGACCTCTTTTTACCCCTTTAAGAAAAAACCAGAGTTTGGATATTGTTTCGAAAACAAACTTAGAATGATATATGAAGATCTTTTTTTAATAAAAAAAAGTGATTTAAAGCCAAATCCAACACAGATATACAATAAAGATATGAGAGAAATGGCCGATTATATTGAACCAAACAGCATCGATTTTTTAATTACATCTCCACCATATCCAAACGATCTGGAATACACAAGACAAACACGTCTTGATTTGTTTCTGTTAGATTATGTTAAAAACATGGGGGATGTGAAAGAAATTAAGGAGAAAATGATCAAAGGGAGCACTAAGCTGATTTTTAATGGAAGCAACAGCGCTCAATATATCCAAAAATTCCCGATAATAATGAACATCGTCCATCAATTAGCAGAAAAGTTTAAAGATAAAAACTGGGGGTGGGACTACCCACGGATGGTCCAGGAATACTTCGGAGATATATATTTGGCCTTAGAAGCTACTCAGAAGGTAATGAAAGACAACAGCTATGCACTCTATGTTGTTGGAGATCAATCCTACAAGAATGTTCTAATACCTGTTGGCAGAGCGATGATTGATATTGCAAAGGATCTCAACTATAAGAATGTAAAACTCGAAAAGGTAAGAATTAGAAGAAGCACACTTCATACTACACCTTTAATAGAAGAAATTGTCATACTTCAGAAATAAAAACTACACTCTTATTGTAAATCGATTGTTAATACATTGTCGGATTCTATCACGTAATAAATCTAAAGTAATGTCATGTTGTTTACCCATTATAGACTTTTGAATGTCCTCTGGTGTTGTGACATAATATTTATCAGTAGCTAAATTGAATTCATCCTGATTTTGATTATATGCCAATTTAACAGTTAAAAAATAAAAAAACTTATCATCAGGTAGAGGAGAATTTGTTACATCCTGTAATGGAAAAGCAAAAGTCCTTCTAAGAAAAGTAAATAAATAATCTTGTAGAATCCAAATTGATGGAACACGAAGCTCTTCGAATAGATACCCTTTATCGATCATCTGTAAAGAAGACCCTTTAACTGATGCTTTAGAGTTCAACCCATATCCATAATTGTTACTCGTGACATCAATTCCCTGGTAGGAATCTCTAATACATTCGACAATACCTCTTGTGCCTGTAGTACTATCAGATTGATACTCGATATGTGCTACTTTCCCTATCCTTTCAAAACCATCCTGATCAATTATTTCACCTATCAAACCATCCGCAGTTCCAAATGGACGAATGCCAACCTCTCCTGTAACAACTATATTGTTATCATCAAAAAATCGCTGTTTTATCGAATTGAATATAGTATTATTTTCAAAAAACCTATAGGGGCAAATAATTACTGGATATGAAACTTCACTCCAACTTGGATTGTGCCAGGCTGTACATGCACCTGTTTGGTGGGTAAGTAACCTATTCCCACTATTATCAGTTAAATTCGAAATTTTGTTATCTGGGTCACAAGGACGGGTATCAGACATGAATGGGCAGATGTGGGTTCTTCTATAACTCTGAGGTTTTTCAGATGCATTTGTTGGCGGGTAACCAAAAATCTCTGCGACATATTTATTATGCTTATTATCTGATGAAACCATTTAAACCACAAATCATTCAGATACATAAAAACCCTCCGAAATCAAAAATGCAAAAAAATATGAAAGAAATAACAAATTAGCATTTAGAAATCATCTAATGTTTTTGCTTTAGCGTCTGTTTCTTCAATTCTTCTTTTTTTAAAAATGGATTTCCTATTTTTTAACTCAAGTCTTGCAAGTCTTTTCATAATATCTTCAGTAAGATTTTTTCTAATTGGTAGATGCATCGTATAATCTTCATTAACAATTTTTTTAACAATTCCAATCTCTTTAAGAGTGTTCATGCATTTTTTAACCCAAAACCGTCTTATTTGAGATTTTTGTGAACAATCAGGAACCCATGAAGGTAAATATTCTCCTGCAACTTCCATTAAATCATTAAGACTAACTGTTGTTTCAGGTTCTGATGTTAATTTTGGTAGTAAAACGAAAAGTATAACATCTATTAAATAAGCCATTGGAGGTTCTTTTCTAATAAATTTTAGTTGTTTATCTCCGTATTGCTCTTCAATATCAGATATAGGCAATATTATATCATTTGTCTTAAGATACTCCCCAAGTTTGTTTCCAATTATACCATTGTCATAATCTCTTATAACTATTTGTTCCCCTTTTCCATATTTTGTAGAGATTTCGGGAGTCCATTCCCATATCGAAAAAATATGATTAAACGTTAATTCATTTTTAGATATTCTATTATCAATAATTTCAGTTCTAACTTTTTTGCAATCTTCATGATGAACTAAAAGAACAATAGAATGATTATCAACAGTTTTAGATTCAGTATCCCATCCTATTAGCTCTTTATCATATTTTTCCAACTGTTCAATATCTTCATCAATTGATCTCAAAAATATACTTGGATTTAAAGGTGAAGAACTTTTAAATTCAATTAAAATCCCTTCAGGAGTAGTTACGTATTGAAGAATAATATCGGGATTTCCTAAATCTTCACCTGTGGATTTATCCTTCATCTTTCTTTCGGCTGAAACAAATTTTAAATCCAAAACATCTTTTTTATTAACAAAATCCCTAATACCTATCGTTACAAAAACAGAAAAGTAATATCTATCAATATCAGTTCTTATTTGTTCAATACATAAATCTAAATCAGATTCTTCTGTCACCGGGATACCTCAAAAATTTCCCCATCTGGATATAATGAAATAACACAATCAATAAATCTCATCAGTGATTCGGGGGAAGTCTTAATTTGGGGAGTTATTATAAGTGAATCACTACCAACAGACCGTAAACTGAAGGTAGAAAAATCATATCTATCCATAATATACATGAATAAATGAGGATTTCCACCATGAACTATCGAGTATGAAAAACGACTATACTTTCCATTTAACCTTTCAATGAAATCAATTACATCATCTTTGGTTCCAAATGCCCCTGTATAAAAATTAATTTCCAATGGCCTTGGATTTTTATTTGGAGTGTTTGACATACTTCGGCTTTCAAAATTCTTTAATTTTCTTTTTGATAATTCAATAGTCGGAGTGATTAAATAATCAAATATCTCATCAAAGGTTCCATCATATATGCCGACATGCCCATTTCCTGTAAAAGTAATACCTATATTTTTTTGATCATGTATAGAAATTATTTTCATCATTCTCATATATGATTTACTAAGTTTCTTCTCCTCAAAAATTTCATCTATTTTAGGCAACTTATCAGGTTTTCGAGATCGGAAATACTCGGTAAGTGAACGTGAAAGATCTTTTACTCTTGCGTAATCCATCTTAACTCTCAAATCGTATTTCCCATCTTTTTCCATTTTTGTTAAAATATCATACATTTCACTTGAAGTAATGAACGCTTTGTTAACCATCGGAAATAAATTACTAGTTATCCATCTACAAACCTTATCATGATCACCTCTTCTATAATTAGTAATTAAACAAAAAGAATCATCATCAATTCCTAATAAAAAACCATCTTTAAATTCATATTCACCCCGCATTAGTTTATCAAAAGTAATGAAGTAAATAATACAACGATTTGAAATCGGATCATTTTCAACAGATTTAATAATTTTGTTAATTTTAATTGGAGATTTCTCATCATCAATTTTTTTTGTTTCGATTAATTTTGGAAGAGGTTCCTTAGTCAAAAAAATATCAATATTTACCCCTCTATTTTTTTGTGGGCAATCTTTTACAAACTTGTTTATAATCACGGATATATCATAGGGGATTTTCTCCACTAGGTGTCCTCCAATTCTCTCATGATTTGAATTAACAGAATTAGCTGTTTTTGTATAATCTTTTCTATTCATGAAAGTTCACTATTGTGATATACAAGATTAAGTATATATACATTACTTGTATATCACTTGATATACAAAAATTAAACCTAGAAATATACATATAAGATATATTTGATACACAAGTACAATCACAAGAGGATAATATGCCAAAAAAGGCCAACAAATTGAACACCAAGTCAGTTCCGTTGAGATTATCAGAAAAAATGATTGAGGCGATAGATCTAGCGATAGAATTAGGGCAAGGTAATGACAGAAACGGTATAATTAGAATGGCTATTGCTAATTATTTAAGGGAATTAAACGTGACCAATGAGATGAAAAAAAGAAGGAAATGAGTATTTAATCTAAATGGATGTCTACCATATCTGCAATTTTTAATAAATCTTTTTCTTCCCATATTACAACCCTACAGTGTGGACTTGCAGCAACAAATTTTCTAAATGTCCTCATCGAAGTATCCCAATGTTGTTTAACTCTTTTTTGAGTTTCACTCCAAACTTTATTATCTTCAGGATCATTATTATATTCAGTATGTTTTTTAAGTACAGCTTTTTCTTGTTCTTTATATTCTGTTATAGTTTGAATTTTGTCTGAAAAAACAAGAACCCCTAATTCTGGAGATAGTGAATTTAGACTATCTATGTCTCCACGAATAGCCTTTCTTGCGAAAGTTCTTTCTTCTATCTCAAAGCCAACAGAAGGGATAGCTAAAGAATTTTCCAGCATTTTCCTCTTACCAATCCAAATCGGTTGTACCGTATTATCAAACCATACAACATCTACTTTACTGAAGCCTGTATTAATTTCAGTATTAGTAATATAACCATAATGTTCGCCAATTCTAATTAGTAATTTCTTAATTTGTTCTTTAGTAAGGCCTTTTCCTCGAATATCTTCTACCATTTAATCACCATCCATCATTTTTTTATGTCTGCTCTTAAAAATCTTACAAATTGAATGAGATTAAGCAAACCAATAAATAGAGTAATACCACCTTCAACTTGGAATCCTTTATAGATTAATCCTATTCCTCCGAATGTAAAAAATCCAGCAACAGCACCAAGGATATACGTTAGAGTTCTCATAGAGGGTCTTAGTTACATGGATAAGAATGTTTTATAGCTTACTTCTTACCACATTCACATAATCTACCTTGCTTACGAAGACCTTCACGAAGATATGGTGGGACAGCTATAGGCATCTCCTTACCACATTTAGGGCAAAAACCGTAGCCTTGATTGAGTCTCCTCTTTTTCATCACCATAATAATCACTCTAATTTATATCCGCACTTTCTACAAAAAGTAGGATTTCCTTCATTTTTTGTACCGCAATTACGGCATACTTTCGGAGTGCCGTTTTTAACTTCGACCTTCTTCTTTTCGGATTTGGGTTTTTCATATTCCCAAAAAGCTCTCCAGGGCTTGTCTAATTTATCCCATTCTTGTTTGTTATGCTCTATCTGCCATTCCGCCATTATTTCGAGAAGTTTTTTTATTTTAGCTGTATAATAACAAATAAGGAGTATCGCAATAAACAAAATTATTGAAAGTATAAGCGAAATTACTGCAACAGCATTCATAGTATCTATAGCCGTCTGGAAAGAATCAGCTGCCATTGCGTCAGGCATAGGCAAAAACAGTATGCCAAATACAATTGTTCCAAACACTATCAAATTCATTTTCATTTTATCTTCCAACACTCCTTATTCATACATCAAACCAGTTTTTTCCAGAAAATCAAGGTTGCTATTAGTAAAACTACGTCACTCATACTTTTTCCTCTCTCAAACTACAATTTAGATTTCTTATTGTTTCTCATAAACCTCAGCATAAGTTGAACCTATTGGTGTGAGTGAAAGCGTATTATCATTATCTGAAAATTTATAATTGTACACTAGAGTTCCCGAACCACCAATACCACTTGCATAAAGTTCTAACCTACCACCATCTTTAACAGACCAAGTACCTGCTTTAATACTTTGCCAAATGAGTGTACCATCTTCATCAAAAGTATAAAGATTTAAAATATTTATTCCTGTACCTTGCCAAGAACCAATAAATTTTGCTCTGTCTGGATTGGAAGTTAGAGTATCACATCCACTCAATACAACACAGATAAGCAGAACAGCTATTCCGAGTATTAAGAGTTTTTTATTCATGTTCTACCTTCAATTTCATCAATTGCTTTCACAAATTGTTCTAGTTTAATTATGAATTGTTCAATATTTTCTTCACGTCTTTTTCTACTCTCAAGATAACTCAACCACCCTTTTTGAAAACCTAATTCACCTAGAGTATAACCTGCCCTTTCTTTCTCTTGATTTGGATTGTATTTACCTTTTAATCCATCTAAATATCCTCTTGTCAACTGTTCCATTGCCCATCTCTCTATCGAACCTGATTCAAAATACTTGTATCTTCTAATAGCATCTTCCAAGAACGGTGGTATCCCAAATATTTTTTTATATAATCCCATTTTTCCTCCCTCAAATTCCTAGAAATGATTTAGCCAATAAACCAAGTGTTGCACAAGCAATAATTGTTAATATTAATAGAATTACCTTCCACTTTGTTTCCATCTTTTTAATTTTTTCATCTGGTTTATTATCAATAGCATTTTTTTTATTATAGCAATCTGAGCATAAATCAAAACACTCTCTAAAAACTGTTTTTTCAGTATGAATATCCTCAGAAGATTTAATTTCCTTTCCACATTGTGAACAAACAGCCAACACTTCTTCAATTTGTTTTTCTTCAGAAATTTTACTAATTTCTTGTTCTTCTTTTATTTGTTTTACTTTCTCCTCTGCTTTCTCCTCCATTTTCTTTTCTTTTTTAGTTACCTTGAAATCGCTCATTTCACCTTCTACTGTCGTCACAAAATCTTCAAAGAATTGTTTTACTGCCTTTGTTGTAAGTTCACATTCATCAATTTCACAATTTATACTATGTCTACTTGATAATAAAATACATGGTTTTAGGTATTTCTCACAAAGATGACGGATAACACCTCGTAAATACTCGTTTAATTCCTCTTCGGCATGTGTCATATGCAGGTCAATTTCTACTCCGTATGTTCCGCCCCATCTAAAAGTACGTCCTGTTTCAGTACGATGATCAACTGATGTTTTTTTTGTATTATAATGCATTTTTAACTCAATTTGATTATCAGACGTAAATGTCTCTTCGTCTACAAGTTTGTATTTAAATTTTTTTAATTCCTTTGTTTCATACTCTGTAGGAAATCTCCTAATTACAATGCTTTTTTCTTTATTATAAGCTATATCCATTGTTATTGATGCAAATTGAATTCTCATATTTTCCTACCTTAAAACTCATCTTTTCTTCAAATTCTTCTTTTTATGTCCATAAATTTCCAAATCTGCACTTGCAGACTCTTCTGTTTCTCCTCTAAGTAATCGTTTTTTGTAAATATTCGTTTCATCTGCTTTTGTTCTTTTGGGATAATAATACCTTGCATTTTCTCTTAAAATCTGTTTCTTCTTCTCTTCATCCTTTTGATACTCTCGTAATTGTTTTTTATAAAAACGGTTTCCCTTTCAATCTTTATACCAACCCATTTTTCCCCTCGAAAATGGTTTAAAATGCATTTGTTATGGTGTCAATCAATATTGGCACTAACCAAAATAATCCAATTATCACTATAATTAGTATAATGATTCCAATCAGAAGAATAATGACTCTTCTCGTGGTTCTTGTCCAATATTCCAATTTATTTGTCAACGGCGACTTCTTTCCTCTTCTTCCCATTTTCCCACCTTAAATTACAATCTCAAAACAAGTATTGGTTTATAAAGGGATTTAAAG
>Ga0315547_1002096_pt1 | contig 14511 bp, 13 predicted proteins | sample SalMarSW160240MG_2_FD_202542 | JGI IMG/M metagenome (GOLD analysis project Ga0315547, IMG submission 202542) | Salt marsh sediment microbial communities from the Plum Island Ecosystem LTER, Massachusetts, United States - Salt Marsh Sediment SW1601-240 ... | reverse complement strand
CTTGATACGATAACTTCAAGCTTATCATGGGAACTTTTTTGCCATTTTTCCACAGCCGTAAATCCACTGCCCCGCCGGTCATATGGCCGGACGCATATTTTCCTTCTGATGGCGCAACGTATTTTTCAACTTCTTTAATTATTTTAGATTTAAGCCAAGAAGGGTGTTTTTTGCTAAAACGCTTTACAAACCACTGAAAAATTTCTTTTTGCACATATTGCGGTCTCCAAGCGTCGTTGATAATAAAAGTCATACCTTTGGGAAGGTAACTTTTTGCTCGACAAACCATTTTTGCCACTGTTTTTCTCAAAAAAGCTTTCTTTTCTTTTTTCATTCTGCGGGGACCTAAGTTGATAACTAAGCTAGGACACATTTTTTTAATATCAACCAAGGGCTCGCCGCACTCTTTAATTTTTATCATGGTAAAAAATATCTAACTGTTAGAGCTGTTGAAACTTAGTTTCAACAGATTTGTAAATTTTTTCTAGTTTGTCTAAGTAAACAAAAAACCGTTAAGGGAACGGAGCTCGGGAGAGAAATTACTTAATTTTAAATTCCTCCTTAGGAATTTTGGATTGTTTAACAATAGCTAGGAAGGTTCCGATAGGAATCGGTTTATTTTCGCCGTGTAATGGAATAGGGACAATGATCCCAGAGTTCCGATGACAATAAATCATATGACTGCCCTATTGGCGACTAATTCTTCAATCCATAGTTCTAAGACTTCTTTGGCTTTTCCTTCAGCTTCTTCAAAGGTTCTACCAAAGGTGACACAACCCGAAAAATCTGGAAACGAGACATTATATCCTCCCTCTTTTGCCTTACTAAAAATTGCTGGGTATTCTAAAATTGTTTTTTTGCGTTTTTTCCCCATATTTTCTACTTTTTAGTATACTCTCTTGCTTCTTTTTGTCAAATTATTGTAAATCTCTTCTAATTTGGAGAAGCTTTTTTTAATGTCGTGGGGTTGGATTAATTCTAGGGAGGCCTTGCTCATAGATTCTCTTAAGGTTTCATCAGAAATAATCTTGGTGATTTTTTGGGCGGCGTCATCGGGGTCTTTTAAACTAAAGGTGTAGCCATTAATATCCTCTTTAACCAATTCTGGGGCTGCGCTATCTTTGCCCCTTCCAACAAGAATTGGGCAGCCCATAGCCATTGCCTCTAAAAGGACAATACCCTGGAGTTCATAGAAAGAAGGAAGGATAAATAAAGTTGCTTCTCTGTAAGCGGCAAGGACTTCGTCTCGGGGTAAGATTTTATTAATAAAAATTACTCGTTTTTCCAACTTTAACTTTTTAATTTTTCTTTGTAAAAGTTTTTCTTGAGAGCCGCGGCCGATGATAACTAATTTAATGTCTTTTTCGGGCAGAACCTGTATTATTTTAAGAAGAAAAAGGAGGTTTTTTTCGTGGCTGACTCTGCCGAGATAAAGAAGATAAAGCAAATCTCCTAAAGAGTATTTTTCTTTAAAGGCCTTTATCTGGTCATCAGAGACTTTTTTCGGATTAAATTTCTCTAAGTCTATACCATTACTAATTACTTTTACTGGTTTGTGGGTGTATCTTTTCACGTAATTTGCAGCAAAATTTGAAGGAGTAATAACCAGGTTGCCTAGCTTAAAAAAACAAAAGAACCAAAAGTGGACAAAGAGCTCCATGATAAATTTAAAAGGTTGGGGCAGCCAGTGCGGGATAATATTTCCCACCTCAACATGCAAGCCTAAAATTTTAGGAATTTTTAGCTTTTTAGCTGCTCGGATAGCTTGTAGTCCTAAATAGGTAGGTAGGTTAATCTGAATAACTTCAATTTTTTCTTTTTTTAAGATTTTATAAAGAGTAGAGGCAAAAGGATAGGAAAAATATCCTTTACCAAAGGGAATAGGAATAGAAAAAAATCTATAGATTTTTATGAGCTTTTCTTGAGGAGGGTTTTTGACACGAGAGGTAAAAACAATAACCTTATGGTCTCTTTTAGCCAGTCCTCGAGCAAAATTTTGGGTGGAAGTCCCCTCTCCCCCAATGGCTGGAAAAGCTTGATCTGAAACAAAACAAATTCTCATATTTGACATTTTGGACAGAAGCAGGTGCCGCGGCCGGCGAGACGAATTGATTTTATTTTTGCGCCGCAGCGCAGGCACTTCTTGCCTTCGCGGCGATAAACTTTTAAGAAGGACACATATCCTCCTTGTTTACCTTCTGCATCTACGTAAGTATCAACCGAAGAACCCTTGTGTTTAATTGCCTCTCTTAAAATTTTTTTAAGCCTTTCGTATAAATCTTTAACCTCTTTATTAGTTAAACTTCCGGCAGTTCTGGTCGGTTTTATTTTGGCATTAAAACAGGCCTCTTGGGCGTAAACATTACCAATGCCGGCAACAAAAGTTTGGTTCATTAAAAGCGGTTTTATTTTTGCTCTCCCTTTCTCTTTCAAGAGGCTCTTGAATTTCTCTAAAGTAAAATCTTTATCCAATGGCTCTGGCCCAAATTTTTCTTCTTTAAATAATTTTGGTAAATCTTTAGTTTTCACTAACTTAACATAGCCGAATTGTCTCATATCGTTATGAAGCAACTTACTTCCGTCGGTAAAATAGTAGATAATGTGTGTGTATTTGGATGTTAGATATTGGATGTTAGATATTGGATTGTAGATTAATTGTCCGGTGAGCTTTAAATGAATCACCAAACTATAACCATTAGAAAGTTCTATGAGCAACAGCTTTGCTCGGCGTTTGATATCTTTGATTTTTGTGCCAACAACTTTCTTTTCAAAATCTTTCACGTTTGCGCCACGCACCATCTTTGCAAGTTTAATTTCAACCTTTTTAATAGTCTTGCTCTTAATTCTTTGGGCAAGTTGTGATTTAATTGTCTCAACTTCGGGTAATTCAGGCATAATTTTAGACTGGTATTATATGAACCATTTTTTCATTTTCTTCGTTCCAACTCGCTTCCTGGCCATAATAATCTTTCTCTTCTTTAAAGCACTAGGCAGTTGACGAAATAAATCTTTAATTGCCCTCCAAGTATAATGCTCAAATAAAAGCACATAAATCCAGGAGCCGATTTCTTTTGGTAGGAACCAGGGGAGGTGTTTTATATAAAGCCAAGGCAATTCATTTTTTGCCTGCATTAAGCGTTGATTTTTAAAGGAAACATATTTGGAAAATTTACTGATTTTGCGTCTCTCCTTGATAATCTGGCGAAAAGTTGTTGCAGCACTTTCTCCGGAAGTTCTGGCGTGCCAGGCAATAGCTTCTGGACAGTACCATGCTTTCCATCCATAGAGCCGAAGCCGCCAACTCAAATCCACATCTTCTTTGTAAGCAAAGAAGTCCCCATCAAATACTTCGTTATCTACTTTAACGTCTTCTAGGGCCTCTCGGCGATATACAGGCGCGGCGCCGTCAACACCAAATATTTCTTCTGGCCTTTTGTACTCTTCTCCATCAACTTTGCCTTGACCTCGACTAATAATTCTTCTATTTTTAAGCATTACCAGGCCGGTGCTGTCAATAATGTTTGTTGGTTTAAGATTCCTATCAAGCCGCAATAATTTTCCTTGAACAGCAGCAATTTTAGGATTTTTCTCTAAAATTTTTACTGCCTCGGTGATGTAATCTTTATCTAAAATTACATCCTGATTTAAACACAAGATATATTTCCCTTTTGAATCTCTTATTCCTTGATTATGTGCTTCGGCGAAGCCAAAATTTCTTTTATTATTTATGATACGAATTTGCGAATTTAATGCGAATCTACGAATATGCGAATTTAAACATTTTACACTGCCGTCGGTTGAAGCATTATCTATAACCAAAATTTCAATATTGGGGTAGGTTTGAGCCAATACTGAATTAAGGCAATCTTTTATATATTTCTTGCCGTTGAAAAGAAGAAGGTTAATTGAGACCAATGGGGTTGACATATATTCTAATTTGTGCTAAACTAAAATGAAGAGTAAAAAAATAAGTTAAAAATTAGGAGGAACGAATGAAGAGATGGATAATTTTTGTGTTGATATTGACTGTATTCCTTTCTGTTGTAGTGATATCTTTTAATAAATCAAATATCCCTCGAGCCCGAAGAAATAATAATCCTTTGAATGTTAAGTATGGCGGTACTACTAAGAAATGGGTTGATAATAGTCTAGCAATTCTTGATCCAATTCCGGCTGCTGACGGAGGATATTTTCTTAAATTTAATACCGTAAAGGATGGATGGAGAGCAGCAACCGATTTGTTGACATCGAACATCTATGCTGATTTGTCTATTGATGCGGCATTAAGAAAGTGGAGCGGAGGCGGATATGGAGGAGAAATAGTGCCACTCTCTCCGACTAAAAAGATAAAGCATCTAGATGAAGAGAAATTGAGAAAGTTAATGAGGGCAATGGTGAGAAGAGAAGGATATTTTTAAAGAAAAAATTATTACCGCCCAGGGGAAGACCCTAGGCGGTTCTTTTTATCTTCTAAAGTAGATATTGAATACAAAATTCCGACGCCTACAACAAAAAACATCAAAACCTTATCATTTAAAAGCACCACGTCAAAAAGAGAATAACCTAAAATCCAGAGAAAATACACGCAAAAAGCACAAGCGAAAAATTTATAAAGTTTATCTTCTGAATCTCTAAAAGTAAACCAGCTCGTTTTTAGGATTTGCCAGAAGATAAGAGCCAATACCACTAATCCTAGGATTCCCATTTCAGAAGCTACATCCATATAAAGGTTATGAGCCGATGCTCCTCGCTTAGCAGCAGAAATATCTTCCCCTAATACTATCGGATAATTACCAATGCTCACTCCTAGAAGGGGGTGTTTTTTTATGCTTGCGAGTGTTGCTTTCCAGATGTCCCAGCGACTTCTGACCGAAGTTTCCCCTATATCTATACTGCTTTTTGCCCGCTCAAAGATTAAAAAACTATCTTTTCCAGCTTCTAATTCCCCCTCTGTTCTTTGTGAGAAACCGAGGATTAGCGATGAAACTGGAAACAGTAAAATAAAGATAATGAATGTTGCCAGGATAATTTTGGTCTCGTGGATAAACCTTAGTTTCTTTCGGATATATGTGAATAGATAAAACGCGCCTATGACAATTATTGTTCCACCTCCGCTTATCCAGGCGCCGCGGGAACCGGAAAGAATGATGGATAAGAGACAAGAGACAAGCAACAAGCAACAAGTAGTGAGTAATTTTTTGTTTTTTTTCAGCTTGTGGTAGTAAACCAAGGTCAAAAGAAATATTGCAGCTAAGATACTGAATATAGCGAAAGAGTGGGAATCCGGGAAAACCGAAAACATCCTTAGGGTTGGCGGTTTGTTGGGATAATAAGAAAACCAAGTGTTGCTGTACCCCAAAAGATTAGTAAGCCCCTGACCGTAAAAAAGAGAGATAGCGTGGTCTACCCACCAGAACCAAAATCGATAAAGAGTTATGAAAAATATTGAAATAAATTGAGCGTAGCCAATTACAAGACTTATTACTGCCCCAGTCGCTCCGGCTTTTATGAGCTGGACCATTGATTCTTTATTTTGAGCTACATTTCTGATAATAATGTACAGAAGGAAAATATTTACGAAAAATAAGAGTCTTTTTATGCCAGCGGTAACATCAGTGGCATTGATTAGAGATAAAGCGCCGATGCTAAGGAAAAGAAAGATAAGAATAGCCAATTTGGAGACCCCACGAAAGTGGGAGACTCGGAGACCCGACGAGAGTCGAAGATAATCTCTGACTTTCGTCAGGGCTCCGGATTTTATTGCCCAAACTAAAAATAATACACCTAGAATCACCCGCCAATTAGCCATTGAGTCAAAACTCTCCGTTACAGGTAGTGCCACGTAAAGTGGGATAGAGGCAATGGTCAAAACTAAAGCATCTTTAAGGGGAGAAAAGATGATATAAAAGAGAAGTATGCCGGTTAAAAATAAAGCGGCTTCTCGGGGAAAGACCCCTAGGACAACAAGAATAATCGTGGCAATCTGAACAGTAAAAATAAGTTTTAAGGATGTAAATTTCATGTTAATAATTTATTTAATGTTTCTTTGGCGCATCTTTCCCAACTAAACTTCTTTACTCGTTTGAAGCCTTCGGCTATTAATTCTTTCCTTAAATTTTCGTCTGTCAGACCTTTGAACAAAGCTTTTGAAATTTCATCAATGTTAGTCGGGTCATTTATTAAGATAGCGCTATCCCCTACTACTTCGGGAATTGAAGAAACATTTGTGGTTATAACTGGTGTGCCGCAAGCCATTGACTCTAGGGGGGGAAGTCCAAACCCTTCATAGGTTGATAAATAAACAAAAAGCTCTGCCATATTGTAGAGCAAAACCAAATCTGCCGGTCTTTTTTGGGAATCAAATTGTAATACGGCGTTTCTGCCAAGTTCCTCATTTGTTTTGGTTACTAATTTATTAATATCAATAAATGGATTAGTAAAGTTTTTACCGATAAGAAGTAATTGATGATTCGGTAGTTCCTTGGAGACTTTTTCAAAGGCACGAATTAACTCGGGAAGATGGCGGCGATTAAATATTGAGCCGACGTAAAGGATAAATCGGTCTTTAATGCCATAACTCTGCTTGGCTTGTTGAAACTTAGTTTCAACAAGCTTGTTGAAACTAAGTTTCTTGAATTCCTCATCAGCGGCTAAATGAGTAGTGTGAACTTTTCTAGAATCAACATGGTAATACTTAATTACTTCTTTTTTTGAGAATTGAGACGGGGTAAAGATAACCTTAGCTTTTTTAGCTGCCTGGTGCGAAACCCACCTAAGAAGAATTTTATCAACCCAGCTTGGCCAATTATACTCTTTGGGATGAGCTTCGTAGATAATGTCATGCAGAGTTAAAGCAATTTTACCGGGACAAAAAATCGGGGCGATATAATTGGGACAAAAAAGCAGGTCCAATTTATCATGCCCCATTGCTTTTGATAGAAGAAAATGAGTAAAGAAAGCATTACTTTGAATATCCAAAGGAGCTTTAAGCAGTTCTTTTGTAAAATGTGAATTGTCCGGAATATCTTCGGGTATACTTTGTTTAAAGTAAAGAATGAAATCTACCCCAAAAGGAGCCAAGTCAAGCTTACTCCACTGGCTTAATAAGTTAAAAAGATATCTTCCTACGCCAGTTCGTGTACCTTCTAGATTGTGACAGTCAACACCTATAATCATGTAACATATAACATATAACACGTAACAAAAACTACGTGTTTCATGTTGTGTGGATTATTTGTTTTCCGACTCTTCCTCGATAAAAATCCATTATTCCTCTTATCACTGCTCTAGCCCATATTCTTTTAGAAGGTATAGCAAGTTTGATAATTTGTTTGGCTAGAATCCAGAGACTTTGTAAATAGGCTGCTAGACGGATAAAAAGTGAACCGTTATATCTTGCCAACATTAATCCATTTCTGGAGTGATAATAAATATAAGAGGGTGAACCTTCTTGAGCACTTCTTGAACATTTGTGCCAGATTTTGGCCTTCGGCACTAATACACATTTAAATCCTCTCTTTCGGGCTCGGAGGCACCAGTCCGCATCTTCGTAATATAAAAAATAGTCCTCATTCATTGGCCCGATTTTTTTTATCACCTCGCGTTTAACAAGTATTGCGCAGCCGGTAATATAATCTACAGTCCTTAGGCGTCCATCGTATTTATCTATTTGCCCGTAATTTATATGAGTACCTTTGGTAAGAATTTTATTTATTTTTCCTCCGGCAAACCAGATTTTATTTGTTTTTTTATTGGTTTCGGTATCGTAAAAATAAATCTTCGGCCCTAAAATTCCTATTTTTTGATCGCTCTCTCCTACTCTGACTGATTCTTTTAGAAATCCTGAATCTACTAGCGCATCGTTATTCAAAAGTAATATATAGTCAGCGCTTTTCTCTAAGGCGTATTTAATACCAACATTATTTCCTCCGGCAAAACCAAGATTTTTGCCTGTTTCAATTAATTTAATTTTAGGAAATTTTTGGGGAAGAATTTGAGGGGACTCATCCGTAGAACCGTTGTCAACAATAACTACTTCATAATTGGGATAATTAAGTTTTTTAAGCGATTCTATGCACTCAATAGTATCCCGCCATCCGTTCCAATTAAGTATGATAATAAAGACTTTAGGCAACATGCTATCAATATTGTATCATTGAAAACACTGGAAGGCAATATGAAAAAGGCCGAATTAAAATCGGCCTATAAATTATACTTCTTCAAAGACGAATGGAGGTTTGAGTAATGCTTTCATCTTTTCAAGATAGACTTTTGGATAGAGAAAATGAAGAGTAGCGGCCGTACTAGAGAGTAATGAATTACCATCTTGGGGAGTAAAACAGAATCCCACAACTCGTCTTTCGGCTACCGTAATGGTCTTTATGGGAACAACTGTCTGATTCAAAATCCTCCCGTAGTGTCCCTGGTCTCGTCCAAAAGAAAATACATTAGAAGTACTTGTTTTTTCAGTTATAGCAATAAGAGGGTTTTTCTTGATGCGGTTAATTACTTCTTCCTTGGTAATCTTTTCTTTTAATTCCAAGCTGAATCTCATTACGTGCATATATTGAGTGGGTTCTTTTGTAGCTGAAGAGAATAGATTCAAATCCAACCCTAGGGTTTCTTTAAAGAGTGTTTTGGCATCTTCTGCTTGGTGGGTGCCGCAAATATCATTGTCGTGCTTTTCTACTTCCGGAGAGGGAATAAAATCCTTAGCGGGCTGATTAATATCAGTGGCTCTTCTATCTATCACAAAATCGCCAAGTATCAGATTAGAAGCGTCCTTATTGCCAAAATCTAAAGCAATGGTCCAAGCTATTGTAGCAATGTTATGGGTGTTGCAGCTGACTATCCAGATATATTTGTCAATCTTTAATAAACTTTTGTCGGTGATAGAAAATGCGTAGGGCTTCCCAAACCCCTTTTCACTGCCTTGAGCAAGAAAACCCAAAACCCGCGATTCGTACTGCCGGTAATATTTTTCTTTATTTTCATTGCCCGAAGGGGTGCAGTCAATAACTACGGAAGCTCTTTCTATGGCTTTGTGGAATTCGTACTTTGGACTTACTCCCATTTCAATAAAATCCTCAAATGCATTTTTTTCAGCCGAGAGTTTAGCCCCCTTTGAAATGAGGTTAGTAATCTTAGGTCTGTCTACCAAACGAGCACTTCTTTTGTTAAAAGTTATCTCGTCAATGCCTAATTCCTTTTTGGTCTTAGCAAGTAGTACAATCAGCGGCTCACCGATGGTGCCGGTGCCAATAATATGGACAATTTTTTTGTCTTTCATTATACTCACCTCTATACCAAAGATTCAGTCCTTGAATTAATATGGACTATAGGAGCCTCGTCGCTACCCATACCTCTTGAGATAAAGTGCCTGAGACTTGAGAGTCTATAGTTTCCGATAAGAGCATCAAGTCTGCCAATATCTACCTTATCCATTTTTGAGGAGCGGGTTCGGTAATCAAACTTGGTTAAATACTCCAGGGCGAGTACTACCATATTATATCTTTCGTTTCTTAACTTTTGAATTAAATCTCCTTTTTTATCATGAAGAAACTTTCCAAGCTGGTCGTAATTAATTTTCATACTCCGTGGTCCAAAATCAATTCTTTTCCAAAGGGGGTTAAATTCTGAATTTTCATCAGCCATTGCCGGGTCAACAGGAAACTCGTGAACTATATTTTTTGAGATTCTTTGGTCATCAAACTCCGTGCAGTCACCGGTTAAATCTATCCCGGTACTACCGAAAGCTCCTCCAAATTCAGACCAATCACGCATCTTTACTAAGACAAATTTCAAGATTTTGGGATCCATATATCCCCAGGCAAAACTATCTGAACCAGAGGCCCATTCGTAGATACACGCTTCACACTTTTCTCCACTGGTTCTACTGATTGAACCTAAGGGTCTTGGGATGTGGGGATATTTATATATTCCTTTTCGCTGAAAATAGTCTTCCAGTTTTTTAATGATGGTATGTTTTAAGAACATTCTATGCCCTGTTTTTGACACCTTATTGTTTTCATCTCTTAAAGCAGTAACTACTCCCTGCTGGGTAATTATTGTTCCGCCAATGCCGGGGAATTTTGTTCTTAACTGTATAGTAATCTTGGCTTCACTTCCCGCCCTACTACCTATATAAAGCACTCCTTCGCCTTTCGTTTGTTTATCTTTCATCGATTAACCTCCACCAATTTCTTCAAAATCTTTGATTTTGTAAAAGAACTTCTTTCTACTTTAACATAAACTTTCAATTATTGACAAGAGCAAAATCTAAAAATTCAAAAATCCAGAACAAAATCTTGACTTTTTTCTGGTATTATGGTAGAGTATAACGATAGATAAAATAGACCTTTTAAAATAGAGGAGAAGGAAATGCGAACAGAGTGGTTGAGGTTTCGTTCATGGAAGTTTTGGTTTTTGGTATTTATAATCGCAAATATTCTTGATCTCCATAGTACTGCTCTTTTGATAAGCAAGGCAGGAATCGAGGTTGAGTTTAATCCGATTATGTTTTTTCTTTACCAGAGGTGGGGATTATTAGGAATGGGCCTTTCTAAGGTGCTGCTTATTTTTGCCGTTTTTTGGGCTTTGCGGGCAAATGAATCATTACATCCTATTGTGGTAAAAGTTGTTTTGGGATTATCTGTTGCAGTTATTGCAATACTGACGTTTTGCAGCTATTTCGTATATTTTGTTTATTCCGTATATTTTGCTTAAAAATATCTTGTAGAAATAAAAACAAACCGCTTAAGAAAAAACTCTTGAGCGGTTTTGAATTTGTAAGGGTTGATTAAGGGTAATTTAAGGGTGATTGAGGGTAGTTGATAGATTAGAGTGGTTAGTAGATTTTCTCTATCTCCACTCCGGGATAGTAGTGTTTTAGGATTTCTCGGTAGGTACTCTCCTCTTCTGCCATTTGTCGGGCGCCGGCACCAGAAAGACCTACACAGTGGCAAGCGCCAGTACAGCTTGGATATTTATATTCTGTCTCTGTCGGATCTTTGACACCGCCAGCTAAATATTCATAACCTTGACAAAGGCCAAAGACCTGGCAACCGCTTTTAGAAATTCCAGGCGGCGCTCCGGAAGAATAAGCAGCTCTGATTGGTTCATCTTTATAAATTATAATTTCGCCTTGAGTTTCCTTCACAGCTCTGGCTATGTCTGGAGCTAGTTTTTCTCGTCCATAGCCTTTATATAGCTGATCTGAAGCAGTGTTGGTAAGCTCAAATATTTCTTCGGAAGAATACTTACCTCCCTTTTTAATATAGTAGTAAGCATAGGTTCTAGCAGCCACTCCCATCGTTTTTATGTATTGGAATGAGGCACCTTGGGAAGTTTCAGCTACTCCTTTAAGATAATCTTCTAAGGTGAGTTCATTGATTACCCAAACCTTTTTTGTAAAGGCAGAATTTTTTATCTCTAAATTTCCCCTAAATTTATTGTAATTGCAAGATTTATCCCAGCTTAAATCAGTGAAACTTTTAAGTTCGAGTATAGTATCTCCTTGGGGAACAATTTTTCTCCAAATTTCTCCGGAATACTCAAAGCGAGTTTCTCCTTCTTTTATCTGACACTGGTTTTTCTCATCACATACTTTATATGGACCATTTGCTGAAATGACAATATCTTTCCGGCCAGTGTCTGTTGGCGAATAAATAGCTATGCGAATATTAGGTTGAGAATTTGACTCGGAATCCTCTTCTGGATTAGACGGTTCCTCCGGTTCCAATGGTTCCGATGGTTCTTGCGGCTGAGGGGTGCTGCTGCCCATGATTGCTCCCAAAGCATATCTAGCTAATTCTCCCACTGAAACAACTAACAAGTCTTTCCATTTAAAGCCGAGCGAGATAAAGATTTCAGCCGAAGGAAATTCTCGTTTTTTCTGCTCCTCGATTTTATAAACCGGGCTGCCTTCTCCTTGATAAACTATTGTTCCATCAGAATAAAATAAAGGTTTGCCCAAAGGAATATTGGTCAACTCCTTCGCGGTAGCTAACTTAAGATTATTCCAATCAAACCCAAGAGTTAAAAATACTCCAGCTGATGTAAACTCTCTTTTCTTACCATCTTCTATTAAGTAAACGGTGCTGCCCGGACCTTGATAAACAATATTTCCACTAGAATAAACCAACGGCCAGCCTAGAGTATAAGAAGCTGCTTCTTCTTCTGAAAGGACGCAAATTTTATTCCACTCATACCCCAAGCGTTTAAAAACCTCCTCTGAAATAATTGGTCTTTTCCAGCCATTCTCCAAAAGATAAACAGTGGGCTCGGAAGCGGTTTTAGCTAATGTTCCATTCGGATAAGTCAGGGGTTGTCCGTCCAAATAAGTTTGCAGTTCCGCCAGCCCTTTATTTATTACATCTTCCCATTTATATCCAAGTTTGGCAAAAAGAACCTCGGAAGTAAATTTTCTCTTTCGCCCGTTTTCTATTAAAAACACCTCTTTTCTAAATTTATTTCGAAAAAGTGCTCCGTCTGGTCCATATTTAATTGCATATCCATTAGGATAGTTTCCGAGTTCACTTGAGGTTATTTCAACTGGGATTTGATTAAAACCTAGTTTTAAGAATTCGTTTTCAGTGGTCCAAATTCTTCTAATTTTGCCTTCTTCAACGAGATATAGAACTCCCGAACCTTTCTCTTCAAGTAGGGTCCCGTCGACAAATTTTGAAAAACCCGAAGTGCCGTATGCTTCAAGTTGACCCCCTGGGATTTCAACCAGTTTTGTGTAAGTACCTCCTTGGCTTGTAAACAAATTTAAAGAGGCATAACCTAGTCTTTGCCCCGCTTTAATAGTATAGACAGTTTGTTGGCCCTTAACTCGGTAAAGATAATTTTTGTATTTTTGAGCTAATTGAGCAGCTTGGCTTCGGATGGAAGGAAGTTTCTTCCAAAGACTTCCACCAGGACATTGGGTAGGAGCCAAGTCTTTGTGCCCTACTACGCCGGGGATATTTTTAGAGCCAAATAGACTGACCAATTCTGGATCAATATTATTATTTGCAGCAATCCAGCCAATAAGACGAGTAAGGGAGTCCTGGATTTTTTGAGTGACTCCATGGTCAACGTACTTTCCACCCACTTCCCCACCATAAGTGCCAAGCACTGCTATTCCGATAGTGCCAACATTAAATCCATAAACGTGTCCACCGATAACACTGTTTCCCCCGGCTCGGCCTTCATAGATATTGCCGTTTGGGTCAATGAGATAGTGGTAGCCAATATCTCCAAAACCGGTAGTTAAACCCTGGCCGCGATAGCCCTTCCAAGTTTTGGAAACAGTATGATAATAAAAAATATTGCGGACCATTGACTTATACATTCCACTTCCGTCATTATCGGCTTGGAGATTGATGCTGGCAGTATGATGAATAACAAATTTCTCTGGTTTGGCGTATTCGGGCGGCCATTCCTTATCAATGTTTTTGGCTAAGTTCTCATCAGCTCCCCACTGTGCCCGGGAGATGATTTTAGGAATATCGGGATATGTTTCTGCTTGGGCGGGTCTGATGAAGAATAATAAGAGTATAAGGGGTAATAGGTATTTGTGCTTCATATTATCAAATCCTAAATTCTAATTTCTAAATCCTAAACAAATTCTAAATCCTAATTTTTCAAATTTCAAACTACCTTGATTTTTCTAGGATTGAACCAAAGATTTTCTGAAGCTCTATGGCTTCTTTAATTAAAGCTTCTTTTTCTTTGACCTCACTTTTAAGGGGTTCGGTAAGTCGGAACCAGAGCCTACTTTCTTTTGTTTCTTTTTTACTAATTCTTATTCTCATCTTAAAGTCTTTCTTGCTTAACGATTCATTAGCTTCTATGTAGTTTGCAGCTTGTGAGCCAGATGACCTTATAAGTTGTTTGCCATATTCGATATTAGCAATAGTTCTAGGTAGCTTTTTAACGTAATCTCTACATCTTTTAGCAAACTGAAAGGTTCGTTCTTCTAAGTCGTAATCATGTTTGTGATTTGTGATTTGGGGCATTGTGATTTGTTTAGAATTTAGGATTTAGAGTTTAGAGTTTTCAAGAAAAAGTGGGACGGAAAAGTAAAACCCTAAAAACTCTGTTGGTGCTGAGGGTACTTTCCGTCCCATAATCATTATATATATAAAAATAAAATAATACAAGAATAAAACAATAAAATAAAGAAAAACTCCTCAATCGATAAGGATTGAGAAGTCTTTCCGAGTTTTAAGGGTATTCCCTTAGCACCTTTTTCCATCTTATCAGATACCCTTAAATTTGTCAAGAGTTTTCTGTGGATAAGTTCTAATGGATAACATTCAGCCCGGGCTCGTATAAATTAAATTCTCTTTGATTAATCTCAAAAATCATCTCTGGTAATCTTCCGGATAGAAGAAATTGTTCGGCACCCATTTTGAGCCAGTGGGAAGTTCCATCACCATTTATTTCGTAGACTTTTTCCTGACTGGCAGCTCTGACTAAAGAAGATTCTTCATAGAAATCCAGCTCTTCCTGGCTTACTTCTTC